>Ga0214235_1000190_pt1 | contig 32295 bp, 32 predicted proteins | sample TroBogypolimnion_2_FD_153073 | JGI IMG/M metagenome (GOLD analysis project Ga0214235, IMG submission 153073) | Freshwater microbial communities from Trout Bog Lake, WI - 15JUL2008 hypolimnion | ecosystem: Environmental > Aquatic > Freshwater > Lake > Hypolimnion/Profundal zone ... | reverse complement strand
GTAGCCCCGATACTTGCTTTTACAGATTGGTTAGAGTATGCACCAATTTGGAACTCTTTATTTGTAAACTGACCTGAAAGTAGGTTTTGTCCATTATAAGAAGTTGTTCCTGCAATGTTATCAAGCTCATCCATAAGTTTTGTGATATCTGCTTGAAGTGCTTTACGTGAATCTGCACTTTGACCATCTTGTGCAGCTTGAGTAGCTTTCGTTTTGATAGTATCTAGAATCTTTGTTTGTTCATCCATAGCTTTATCAGCAATCTGAATGATAGAAATTCCATCATTTGCATTTGCTATAGCTTGACCAAGAGAAGAAGCTTGAGTACGAAGAGAATCCGCAATTGACAAACCTGAAGCATCATCTGCTGCAGTGTTGATACGAAGACCTGAACTTAGTTTTGATAGCGAACTATCTATCTCACGGTTATTAAGCATTGCACTATTGTGCGCATTCATTGCCGCAATGTTTGTATTTATTGTGAAACCCATTGTAAATCCTTTTTGGGGCGAGAGCTAGAAGCTCTTCAAAATTTCTCAGCGTCCTTGCTGATACAAACTAGATCGACACCTCTCACAAAAGCTTTAATTTAATTTGCAAATAATTTAATTTTTTTTTGATACACTTTCGAAATCAAAAGTAGCATACTACATATAGGAAAACAATTTGGATCTAATTATCGTCGAATCACCGGCCAAAGCAAGAACAATTAAAAACTTTTTGGGAAAAGGATATGAGGTTATCGCTTCAAAAGGGCACATTCGTGACCTGCCAAAATCCCGCTTTGGAATCACAGTAGATGAAAAAAATGAGCTTGTTCCCACATACAGTGTCGCAAAAGAAAATAGTGCTACTGTAAAAGAGATACAAGAGTTAGCTAAAAAAGCAGAAACTATCTATATCGCGACCGATGAGGATCGCGAGGGAGAAGCTATAGGCTGGCATATCGCGCAGGCGATCAAAAAAGATCCTGCAACGCTTCCTAGAATTGTCTTTCATGAGATCACAAAAACGGCTATCACACACGCACTTGAAACTGCGCGTTCTATCGATATGGATCGCGTCAATGCACAGCAAACTCGCCGTTTGCTTGACCGCATCGTGGGGTACAAACTCTCTCCGCTTCTAAGTTCAAAGATACAAAAAGGGCTTTCTGCAGGACGTGTTCAGTCATCTACTCTGAAGATCATCGTAGATCGTGAACGTGAAATCAAAGCGTTCATTCCTCAAGAATACTGGACAATCGACACATTTTTCAAACCTGAGATCGAAGCGAATCTTACCTCTTACTTTGGCGAGAAGATGGATAAACTCTCAATCACCAATGAAAAAGATGCGAAAAAGATCGTAGCTGATGTTCAAAAAGAAAAGTTTATCGTTGTCGCACTTGAAACAAAACAGCGCAAAACTTCAACACCGCCGCCATTTATGACTTCCACTTTACAGCAAACTGCATCAAGTAAACTTGGATACTCACCAAAGAAAACGATGATGCTCGCGCAAACACTCTATGAAGGTGTAAAAACGCCTGATGGAACAAGCGGTGTTATCACGTATATGCGTACCGACTCACTCAATATGGCTAAAGAAGCCGTCGATGCAGTGCGCGAAGAGATTGAGAGAAGATTTGGCGAGAAATACCTTCCAAAAGAGGCGAAATCTTACGATAAAAAATCAAAAGGCGCACAAGAAGCTCACGAGGCTATCCGCCCGACAATACTCTCTTTTACTCCAGAGATCGCAACAAAATATCTTAAAGCAGATGAACTAAAACTCTACAAACTTATCTATGAAAGATTTATGGCTTGTCAGATGAATGATGCGCTCTTTGAGCAACAAAGCATCACCTTTGCAAGTGACAACATCGAGTATAGAGCTACGGGACGCAAGTTACTCTTTGATGGTTTTTATAAAGTTCTTGGAACTGATGATAAAGATAAATTGCTTCCAGTACTTAAAGAGGGTGAAGCGATAGATATTAAATCTATCAATCCATTGCAACACTTTACTGAGCCTCCAGCTCGTTATAATGAAGCTTCTATCATCAAAAAACTCGAAGCTGAGGGGATTGGACGCCCATCGACTTATGCGCCAACTATCTCGACTTTGACGGTTAGAACATATATAAACGTAGAAAAAAAACAGCTTATCCCAACAGAGATGGCTTTTACAGTCACAGAGATCTTGGAGAAAAATTTCAAAGAGATCGTTGACGCTTCTTTTACCGCAAATATGGAAGAGGAACTTGACGAGATTGCCGAGGGTAAAAAAGATTGGCAAAAAACTTTGCAAGAGTTTTATTTCCCTTTTATGATAGAGATCGAAGCGGGAAAAGAGAACATCGTCAGCACAAAACTCGCTCAACCCACGGGTAATAGCTGTCCAAAATGTGGCAGTGAACTTCTTCTTCGCTCAGGACGTTATGGCAACTTCATTGCATGTAGCGGTTTTCCAAAATGTAAATATACAGAACAAGTAGAGGGCGAAGAGAAAACAGAGGTTGAAGGCGTACCGACAACTGAAGAGAAATGTGAAAAATGTGGCAGCGATATGGTTGTCAAAAATGGACGTAATGGACAATTTTTGGCTTGTAGCGGATACCCAGCATGTAAAAACACAAAAACACTTGAGGCCGTAGCTACAAAAGAATCGGCAATTCCTTGTCCTGAGTGTGGGGGCAAATTGCTTTTCCGTCAATCACGCAGGGGCGCATTCTGGGGATGTGAAAACTATCCTACATGTAAGTTTATCTCTAAGTTTGAACCATCAACCCACAAATGTGAAGAAGAGGGTTGTGGTGGTATTTTAGCCGCTCGTGTTTATAGAAACAAAGATATTTATGAGTGTATAAAGTGTAAAAACAAAACTCCAAGAGAGAGCGCGGAACAGGCATAGATGAAGATAGGTATCCTCTCTGACACGCATAAAAAAACAAAGCTCGCGCAAAAAGCGATTAGCCATCTTGTAAAAAATGGTGCGGAGTTTTTGATCCATGCGGGGGATATCGTGGAGCCAGAAGTGCTTGAAGTGCTGAAAAACAGCGGCCTAAAATATGTGGCAGTATATGGCAATAATGATGCACATCTTGCAAGTTTGCATAACAACTACAATCTTGTTCAAGAACCGTACTACTTTAAACTTGCAAATACGAAATTTAAGCTTATGCATCTGCCTTTTTATATGAATCCAGATGCTGATGTGATCATTTTTGGACATACACACACCTTTGAATGTGACTTTAAGAACAATACGCTTTTCTTAAATCCAGGAGAAGCCTGTGCGAGAAACAAATCGTTGACAGAATGCGTAATGCTTGAGATAGAGAAAAAAAGCTATAAAGTAAGCTATTATAGTAAAGATCCAAAAGAGGATGAGTTTAACGAATCTCACTTCTTTTTCGAGAGGAATTTATGAGTAAGAAAATATTTTTATGTGCGATAAGCAACATCAACAGCGGTACATGTAACGAAGACTGCAAGTTTTGCTCTCAAAGTGTAAAGTACAAGGCAGATATCGAACGCTATATCCAAAAGCCTGTAGAAAAGATTATCGAAGAAGCAAAAGAAGCGTATGCAAGCGGTGCTCTTGGTTTTTGTTTAGTTACAGCACACAAAGGACTTGATGACAAAACTCTCAAGTTTGTCTGCAACGTTGCTCGAGAAGTGAGCCGTGAAGTACCGCAACTTAGACTCATAGCGTGTAATGGAACAGCATCCTTAGAACAACTTTTAGCTCTTAAAGAAGCTGGAATAAAAGCATATAATCATAATCTTGAAACATCGCGCGCATTTTACCCAGAGATCTGTACAACGCACCCTTGGGATGAACGATTTGAAACTTGTCAAAATGTAAACAAATCAGGTCTTGTACTGATAACGGGTGGAATCTTTGGACTTGGTGAAACGCAGGAAGATCGCATCAGTATGTTAAATTCTCTTAAAGAGCTAAATCCCACCTCTGTGCCGATAAACTTTTATCATCACAATCCTGCTCTTCCGCTTAAACCAAACGCATTAAGCGTTGAGGAAGCACTTGATCTTATCCGCCTCGCGAGAGAGGTTTTATGTGATGCTGACCGTATTATGGTTGCAGGCGGTAGAGAGATAATGTTTGGTGAAAGACAAAATGAGATCTTTGAAGCGGGGGCAAACTCCATCGTCATAGGAAACTATCTGACAACTTTGGGAAGAGAAAAAAACAGAGATTTGGAGATGCTTCGCTCTCTTGATTTAGAGATTGCCGATTCACCAAATGCCTAATATGTTTGATGACGTAACACTCATACTCACTGTCTCTTTGATAGTGATCTTCTCACCATTTTTTGCAAAAATATTTAAACTTCCTACAACACCTATCGAGATCATTTTTGGCGCTTTCTTGGGTTATGTGGGGCTTATTCACCAACAGCACCTTTTTGATATTGTCGCAAAATTTGGATTTTTATATCTTATGTTTATTGCCGGAACGGAGATCGATCTCAAAAAAGTTTTAAAGACACCGATACGCCTCATGAAGATGATTTCGCTCTATCTACTCTTACTTTATAGCTTTGCTTTTGCTTTTTCTCTCTATTTTTCTTTTGGCAAGATCTTTATGGTGCTTTTACCTCTGATCTCGGTGGGTCTTATCGCTACACTTGCAAAAGAGTATGGAAAAACGCCGTGGCTTGTACTCTCTATGACAGCGGGAGGTATCGGTGAAGTCATAAGTATCGCGGCCTTGACTCTTGTTTCAGCGACTTTGGAGTTTGGAGACGGGATTGGACTCTTTCAGACTATCTTAGCGCTTATCTTATTCTTACTCTTTATGGTTGTGTTGTTTCGATCCCTCCAACTTTTGTTTTGGTGGTTTCCAGAAGTCTCGGTTGCACTTATGCCTCACGATGATAACAAAGAGCAAGATATCAGACTCTCAATGGGAATCTTTTTTATCCTTCTTTCTGTGATGCTTTATCTGCATCTTGAGCTTGCTTTTGGCGCCTTTTTGGCTGGTATCTTTATCCCAACCTTTTTTGAGCATAAAAATGGGTTACCCGAGAAGCTTTCAAGCTATGGTTTTGGATTTTTGATCCCTATCTTTTTTATCCATATCGGAAGTACTTTCAATCTTGAGGCACTTTTTATCAATGGTTTGGTCGTTCAAGCGCTTATTATTGCCTTTGTGATGATTGCGATGCGCTTGGTGAGTTCTCTTGTCTTTATCAAAGAAGTTGGAATAAAAAATGCCATTTTAATGGGACTTAGCCACTCTATGCCCTTAACACTTCTTATCGCGATGGCGACTTTGGCATACACTTCCAAGGGAATAGATGAGTTTAACTATTTTGCTCTGATCCTTGCTGCTTTATTTCAAGTTCTGTTTGTTATGTTAATTATCAAGATTATAAACCTCAGAGTAAAAGAGAAAGTAACTACATAATTTGATATAATTTACAAATTGCTCAAAAAGGAGTCGCTTAGTGACAAGATCCCCACTGCTTCAAATCGTACGCGACTCCATTGAAGAGGTCATAGAAGCTAGGCGTATTATCAAAAGGGATGAACTCGTAGAAAAGTATCCTGTTTTAGAACAAAATATCGCGTCTGTAATAACGTTGAGAGTAGAAGATGAACTCCGCGAGGCACGCTCAGATGAAGCACTCAAACCGCTTATCGATGATATTATCTATAACGCCAAAGCAGCAGCATTTCAAGATGCAAAATACTCGCCAATCACGACAGCACAGTATCTGCGCTGTACTATCAGCCTTTCACTTTTGATCCCAGATGAAGAGGGAGGCTTTATCATGGAAACCTCCACAGATGAGCCACTCTTAAAAGATTAGACCTTTTGAGCGTTGATATGACACGCGATCTGATAACCATGGTTGAGCCCAAGTGCGATCGATCCGCCGGATTCTTGCGTGATATCTCCCGCTACAAAAAGCCCAGCAGTCGCTGTTTCATAGTTCTCATCATGAACAGGTTTTCCATCTTTTTCTTCAATGCCAGAACTTGCCAAAAATGCACTCGGAGTTGTTCCTCCGATAGCATAGATCACTCTGTCATAGACTTCATGTTCTATCTCATCAAATAAAACTTTGACTTTACCCTCTTCATCTTCAAGTCCCAAAATATTTACATTTAAAATAGCTCGTACTTCTTGATGAGCAATAGCGTTTGCAATATCTCTTTGATTTGTCGGATTCGCGCGCCCAAAGGTTCCTCGTCTGTAGCAGATAGAAACTTTATTTTTTGCACTCAAATCAACGGCGTATTCGATAGCGCTGTCTCCACCGCCTACGATGAGAACCTTCTCACCTTCGCTACAATCATCAAGCGTGTAGCCAACTCTTTTTTTAATGCCAGCCGCTATTTTATAATCAGGTTTATTTGGTTTACCCATTCTGCCAATGGTGACAACCACATACTTTGCCATAATCACATCTCCGGCGAGATGAACTTCAAAAAGTTCTCCCGCTTTAACAATCTTACTTACTTCCGTATGTGTTTTGAGTTCGATGCCATGCGATTTGATAACCTCATCAAAAAAATCCAAAGTGGTCTCTTTTGTGCCATCAAGAAAGTAAAGATTTCCATCAAGCTCAACTTTTTGACCTTTCCAGTCTTTGTCTACGCGCTTGTTATCTTTGTAGTATTTTCGAATAGTGGCATTATGATTATCATCTTTTTCAAGCATCAAGATATCTCTAATTCCCAAAAGATAACTCTCAACTGCAGCCGCAATTCCCGCAGGTCCGGCACCGACGATAACCATTTCATAAACTCTTTGCATCTGTGCTCCTCAACCTATAATGTTATAATTCTAGCATAGTTAAAAAAATAAAGGGTTTGACGATGATAAAAAAAGAGAGAGAAGTGTGTGTCTGTAACGATGTTACTGCTGGTGAGGTGATCACACTCATAAAAGAAAATAATATCCACAGTCTCAAAAAACTATTGGAACAAAACATCTGCCCCCTTGGAGACAAATGCGAAAGCTGTCATGAAGATGGCTATGATAATGACGGATTTTCTTTGGCTATGATTCTTTCACTCGTGCAGCAAAAAAAAGTTTAACCCTTACGGGAGTGTTCAAGATTCCGTGTCAGCATCGGATAATTCCTAAAATTGTATCATAAAAATGCTATCGCAAGGCATTTTACAGACCTAAATCTAAAGCGTCATCAAGTCGTCCCTCAAAGTGGATGGCTAATTGAGAGATTGTTAAACTCCAGTTTCTAATAGGCATAGTCCACTTCTTCTGAGCATTTTGAATCCCCATATAAAGTAATTTTAACAGGCTGTCATCATTTGGAAAAGCACCTTTAGTTTTAGTAAGAGTTCTAAATTGGCGATGGACAGATTCAATAATATTTGTCGTGTAAATTACTCTGCGTATATCTTCTGGATACTGGAAGTAGACTGACAAATTCTCCCATTTATTTTTCCAAGAAGCAAAGACAATAGGATATTTTTTACCCCATTTTTCTTCGAGTTTTTCAAGCTCAAATTCTGCCTCTTCTTTTGTAAAAGCCTGATAGACTGCCTTGAGTTCTTTGGCAAATTGTTTTTGATAAGCAGAACCAACATACTTTAGGCTATTACGGATTTGATGCACGATACAGAGTTGAACTTGTGTATCTGGAAATACGGAGTTGATGGCTTCATGGAAACCTTTAAGACCATCTACTGACGCGATGAGTATATCTTTGACTCCACGGTTGTTCAAGTCAGTAAGCACCTGTAACCAGAACTTAGCGCCTTCACTTTCATTGAGGTAAAGTCCAAGTACCTCTTTTCTTCCATCAACGCGTACACCAAGCACAGTATAAAAAGCTTTTGAGATATAACGACCATCTTCTTTTACTTTGTAATGTATGGCATCTAAAAATATGAATGGATAGACTGCTTCTAATGGTCTTGTTTTCCACTCCTGGAGCATCGGTATGATTTTGTCGGTTACGGCACTTATGGTGGCTTTAGAGAAGCCTACACAGTAAAAATCTTCTATGTGCTGGGCTATCTGCGAGTAGCTGTTACCAAGGGCAAAAAGTGAAAGTATTTTATCTTCGATTTCACTTGTCATGCTGGTCTGATTTTTTTTCACAATTTCAGGTTCAAAGCTACCGTTACGGTCTCTTGGAACATCAAGTTCAAATGAACCATGATCACTCTTCATGGTTTTTGAGTTATAGCCGTTCTTTCGGTTTTTACTGAGGTCTTGTGAGAGGTGAGAATCTATCTCAGCTGCAAGTGCAGCTTCGGTGAGTTGCTTGATGAGTGAGCCTAAAGCTCCCTCAGATCCGCCGATACTTTTACCGGCTTTTATATCACGAGCAAATTGCTCTACATCTATTTCTATCTTCATATGTCATTCCTTGAGTAAATATAATTTTACCCGATTGACACGGAATTATGAACGGTCCCACCCTTACACCAACTTATCTGGAAAATAAGTCATAAATTTTTGCATTTTTGGTGCAATTACCACGCTGCAATACCCTTGATTTGGGTTGCGTGCAAAATAGTTTTGATGGTATGCTTCAGCCTCGTAAAATTCTGGAAGCGGACTCACTTCAGTGACTATCTTGTCTTTAAAAGTTGCAGAGGCTTTTTTGATTGAGTTTAAAATCGCCTCTTTTTGTACCTCATCTTCATAATAAATTACTGAGCGATACTGCGTCCCTGCATCTGCGCCTTGACGATTTAAAGTTGTCGGATCATGAATAGCCCAAAAGATATCTAAAAGCTCATCCATAGTAATCACCTCATCCTCATATGAGATCTCCACAACTTCTGCATGCCCGCTTACACCTGTGCAAACCTGCTCGTAAGAGGGATTTTTACGTGCTCCTCCAGAATAACCGCTAATTGCTTTAAACACACCTTTGACATTACTAAAAACCGCTTCCACACACCAAAAACATCCGCCGCCTAAAACAAGCTTATTCATTGCCATTAAAAATCCTTTTTGCCGATTGTACTCAAATAAAATATTTTACTTTTGACAACAGAGTATTAAACTGCTCCTCTAAGAGTAACATCAGTGGTGAAGCTTGAGAAGTTCTCTATAGTATTTGTCTATCTTCGGTGCGCTTATATCTAATAGTGTTGCTTCTCTCACAAGATAACCACAAAGCGTCTCAAGCTCATCTTTTTTACCCGCTTTAATATCTTTATGCATAGAGGTCGAAGCGCTTTGTGGCAATTTTGAAGCGGTGAGGAGGCACTTTTCTATCTCTTCCTCTAAGCCGATATTTTTTGCTTTTGCTATGGCCGCCACCTCTTGTAATAACTCTTTTGCTTCGTCGTAATGGTTCTCATAAACCTCTTTTATCGACATATCAAAATACGAGGTCAGCACTCCAAAAGTGGAAATGAAGATATACTTTTTCCAAAGTGCATTATGAATATCATCGGCTATCTTGTATCGCAGACCCGCGTCATCCAAAACAGAGGCTAAAACGTCACTGCCCTCACCCGAAAAGATAAGATTAAAGATATTTCCCAGCTTTCTTATATAACCAGCTTTTTCGATGTGAGAAAGGATATAAATACAGCCATCTAGAACCTTTGCATCTAACAAAGAGCGAAGTTCATCTCCATGTTCAACGCCGTTACTTAAACATAAAACAATACTCTTATCGTCTAAAAAAGGCTTACATGTAAGCGCTGCTTCTTTTAAATCATAACTCTTAACACAAAACAAAACTATGTCAAAATATCCACTCAGTTCACTTGCGTCCACTCCTTCAAACCGTGCAGTAAGCTTTGTCTCATCTTCTCTTACATGTAAGCCCTCTTTTTGAATCATTTTTAAATGCTCGCCTCGTGCCACACCAACGATCTCATGATTTGTCTGACTCAAGTATCCAGCGATGTAACCGCCAACTCCACCTAGACCATATATTAATATTCTCATCTTTAAACCTTTTTATATGACGAATTTATTATTTATTTAAACTAGTTTTAACGTCGCTATTTGTATTATTACAACATATGTGAATTATATCATAAGGAGAGATTATGAAAAAAGTATTAGTTTTAGGCGGAGGATTTGCTGGCATCGAATCAGCAATCTATCTTCGAAAAAATAACTATGATGTTACGGTGGTGAGTGATCGCGACTTTTTTTATATCTATCCGACCTCTATTTGGATACCAACGGGTGAGAGTAAATTTGAAGATATCTGTATTGATCTTAAAGAGCTTGAAGCCGCACATGGCTTTACTCTACTTGTGGATGGTGTTACTAGCATTGACGCAAAGTCAAAGCGTGTCACTCTTCAAAGCGGCAAAGTTCTTGAAGGGTTTGATAATCTTGTTATAGCCATGGGTGCTTCAAAAATGAAACCTAAAGGTGTTGAAAACACACTTTCTATCTGTGGCGCACCTGAGCAATCGCTTCTGATTAAAAAGAAACTTGATGCGCTTATGGCTAAGGGAAGCGGAAAAATCGCCTTTGGTTTTGGCGGCAATCCAAATGACACTTCAGCAGTACGCGGTGGTCCAGGTTTTGAGTTACTTTTCAATGTCCATAATCTTCTTAAGAAAAAAGGGATACGCGAAAACTTTGAACTTACATTTTTTGCACCTATGGAAAAACCAGGTGCGAGAATGGGGCCTCAAGCGCTCAAGATGATGGATATGATCTTCAAGCGTACCAATATCGCAAAACATTTTGGAAAAAAAATAAAATCCTTTGAAACTGACGGCGTGCTTTTCGAAGATGATTCAAAACTGATGAGTGACTTTGTGATGTTTATTCCCGCTGGAGATGGACACGATATTATCAAAAACTCAGACCTTCCTCAAAACGGTGCAGGCTTTATAGAAATAGATGATTTTTGTGAAGTAAAAGGGGTTAAAGGTGTGTATGCCGTCGGTGATATTGCAGCAATTGAGGGTCCTGAATGGAGAGCCAAACAAGGGCATATCGCCGAAGTTATGGCTCGAAATATGGCACACAATATTAAAGTGGAAGAGAGCGGATCGGGCGTACTTAAAGGTTATAAAGAACATCTTAACATCCTCTGTGTCATGGACAGTGGTGATGGTGCGGCTTTTGTTTACAGAGATGACAAAAAAGCGCGCATGATTGCGATGCCTATCTTTGGACACTGGCTTAAAAAAGGGTGGGGAAAATATTGCCGTCTTTCCAAACTTGGTCGCATTCCGCGTATTCCTGGAATGTAGTATACTTTCCAATAAATAATTTAAAGAGGCTGTATCATTTTTAAAAATTACAAATTATCTCTATCGGTATTTTTTATTGCTACGCTTATCTTAACGGCTATTTTTATGTACGCCACTTATGTAAATACCCATACAAAAGAGATGCGTGATAGGGTCTATGAACTCCAAGCAAAGATTATGCGTGAAGATATACAGCGCATGATCTTGCACAAACAAAAATCTTCACTCGCAATTGCACTCAGTATTACCAATGATAAAAGTCTCATAGAACTCATTAAGCACAAAAAAATCCCCAGCGATTATTATGCAGATCTGATATCCATGTTTCATAAAGAAACGCTCTATCAAAATGTCTGGATTCAGATAATAGACGAGAATTCAACCTGCCTTTACAGAAGCTGGAGCCCGCTCAAAGGTGACACGCTCTTCCAAGAAAGGGAAGATTTACAGGATATCACTTCAAAAAAAAGTATCGTACAATCCATAAGTACAGGCAAATTTGACCTCTCTATGAAAAGTATTGTTCCTCTCTTTGAACATAACACATTTATAGGCAGTTTGGGTGTTATTACCCATTTTAATTCTATTTCCAAAGATCTCAAAGAGACCAAAATCGACTCAGTAGTTCTCTTGAAAAAAGAGTACAAAAAAAATCTTCTCTACCCTTTTACCCAGATGTTTCTTGATGATTATTACATTGCAAATCTTGACGCTCCACTCGAGATGCAAGAGTATCTCAAAAAATACGGCGTAGAAAATTATTTCAACAATGCATATAAAATAGAAAACGGCTATATCATTGTCTCTTATGAACTCAAGAATACCCATGCGAAGGCGCTTGGATACTATATAATGTTTAAAAAGATATCAGATCTTCCGAAGTTGGATTTAGAATTTTTCAGCTTTAAGATGATCGCTTTTTTTATCCTCTTTGGCTTAGGACTACTCTTTATCTTCAGCACAATCATCTTAGTAAAAAACAGAAACCAAAAGCAGTATTATAAAAATATTCTTGATTCATCCAACAATATCGTAATCATTAACAACGGGACAAAAATACTGTATGTAAATAACGCTTTTTTTCGATATTTTCACACTTATCAAAGTTTAGAAGAGTTTAAAGAAGATTATCAATGTATATGCGAACTTTTTGTGAACGAAGATGGCTATTTACAGACAATGCATGGCGATGACTACTGGGTAGACTACGTCTTAAAAAACTGTGACAAAGTGCATAAAGCTAAAATAATCTATCTAGATAAAACCTACTATTTTACAGTGACCGCTGCACTTATTTCAGTAGAAAAACATCACTTCAGTATAGTATTTTCAGATATCACAAAAGAGGAAAATTATCAGAAAGAGCTCTTGCAACTCAGTATAAAAGACTCACTTACAGGCATCAACAATCGTCACTTTTTTGACCAAAAACTTCTTGAAGAGTGCTCTAGAGTCAGGCGCTATGAGCATCCGCTCTCTTTAATCATGTTTGATATAGACTTTTTCAAACGGGTTAATGATGAGCATGGACACAGTGTTGGAGACAACGTACTTATAGAATATAGCAAACTTATCTCAACTATTTTACGTAAAACGGATGTTTTTTGTCGTATAGGCGGAGAAGAGTTTATAATCATTCTTCCACATACAGCGATATCTGAAGCCAAACAACTTGCGCAAAAGCTCCGATATGAAGTTGAAATAGCTAAAAAAGTAGTACCTGTAACTATGAGCTTTGGAGTCACGCAATATCAAAAAGATGATAGTACCTTATCGCTGTTAAAAAGAGTCGATGATGCTCTATATAAAGCAAAAGCCAATGGACGTAACTGCGTTTTTACGGACTAAAAGCGAGGGTTTCGACACTCTTGCATATACTCTATTTGAAACTCTATCATCTTTTTAAAAGGGTGTAAAAACTCTTCAAGACTACTTTTTTCTATTATCTCATCACCGTTTTTATCCATCAGTTCAAGTACGCAAAGGGTGGACTCGATAGTTGAGAGACAATATTCAGCCGGTTGTTCTTTGATAGCAAATTCTGAGGTTTTTGTATGGGTAAAACTGATGCTTTGTAAAGAGGAGATATTTGTACTTTCTCGAAGCATCTTTTTCGCACAAGCCCAAGTAGAATCGATAATAAATATCACCACATTTTTACCCTCTAGGGAGAGTTGATGTGAATTGATCTCGATGGAATCTTTGGATGGAAAAAGCAAATAACAAAGATTTTTTGTTTCTTGTAAAAGCTCATTTATCCTACCATCTAAGCTAAAGTCGATTCCCACATACAGCTCAGAATTTGGCAGTGAAAGATGCGTCAAATGCCCCGTACCGTTTTTGATCTTTCGATACTCTTTTGGATGCATTAAGATAACAAACTTTGTTTTCGTCTCAACGTGTCTTATATGCTGACACATACAGCTCGATTTTGGTCTGTAACATTTGTAACACTTTTCTCGACGCTCAACTTGCAATCTCTCTATCATAAACCTTAAACATCCTTACATGTAAGGATTCTCTCATCCTATTTTATGCTCTCTTTGGATAAAATAATACCAATTAACTCATAAAGAAATACAATGTCCATAAAACAGCAAATATTAGAGACTATAAAAAAGCGTCCGCTCATCATTGATGGTGCTATGGGAACACAACTCCAACAACGCGATAAAGATATTCCTCTTGAAGCTTGGGAGGGTTTAGAAGGATGTAACGAGCTCTTAAACGTGACTGCCATAGATGTGATGGAAAGCATTTTCAGCGCTTACCTGACAGCTGGAGCTGACCTTATCACGACCAATACTTTTGGCTCATTTTCTTGGGTTTTAGACGAATACGGCATCGGTCATCGCGCGTATGAACTCTCACGCGCGGGAGCTGAGATAGTGCGTAAAAAGTGTGATGAGTTTTCTACGCCCGAACAGCCTCGTTATGTGCTTGGCTCTATCGGTCCAGGAACGAAACTCCCTTCTCTTGGACATATCCATTATGATGTGATGTTTGAAGGTTATAAAGAGTGTGCGCTTGGTCTTATAGATGGCGGAACAGATATCTTTTTACTTGAAACATGCCAAGATCCTTTGCAGATAAAAGTCGCTCTTCATGCGTGTGACGCGGCGAGCAAAGAGCGCGGAGTCGAGATTCCTATTATGGTTTCTGTCACTATCGAACTCGCGGGAACGATGCTTATCGGAACAGATGCGACAACAATTGCCGCAATCTTAGAGCCTTTTGACATTATCTCTCTTGGTTTCAATTGCGGAACAGGACCAGATCAGGTCAAAAAACATGTAAAGACTTTGAGCGAAGTTTGGGGCAAACCTATCTCTATCCACGCAAATGCGGGTCTTCCTCAAAACCGCGGCGGTTACACATATTACCCGATGGGACCAGATGAGTTTGCAGATAAACAAGAGGAGTTTTTAGAGTTTGACGGTGTTAGTTTCTTAGGCGGATGTTGTGGAACGACACCTCAGCATATTCGCGCTCTTGTGGATCGCGTTGCTTGTAAGACTCCAAAAGCGCCGAGTGGGTCTCAGCCAAACTCTCTGGCTTCACTTTTTAACACGACTCCTTTGATGCAAAACCCCGCTCCACTTTTAGTGGGTGAGCGAAGTAATGCAACGGGTTCAAAAGCGTTTCGCGAACTTCTTTTAGCTGAAAACTACGAAGGAACGATGAGCGTCGGTCAGCAACAAGTTCGCGCTGGCGCGCATGTACTTGACGTCTCCGTAGGTTTTGCAGGACGTGATGAAACAAAAGATATGAATAAAGTTATGAGTTTGTATGCTCAAAAGATCGCACTTCCGTTGATGCCAGATTCTACCCAAACGGCCGCACTTGAAGAGGCACTTAAACTCATCGGCGGAAAACCTATCATCAACTCGGTCAACCTTGAAGATGGGATAGAAAAGTTTGACACAGTTTGTGGTTTGGCGAAAAAGTTTGGAGCTTCACTTGTATGTCTTACTATCGATGAAATCGGTATGGCTAAAACTGTTGAACGTAAAATTGAGATCGCAGAACGCATCTATGATCTCGCGGTAAACAAACACGGCATAAACCCCGAAGACTTAGTATTTGACCTTCTTACTTTTACCCTTGGAAGCGGAGATGAGGAGTATTTTGATGCGGGTATCAACACCATCGAAGCGATCCGTCAGCTTAGACTCAGACATCCTGAAGTCGGCGCGATCTTAGGACTTTCAAACATCTCTTTTGGACTTGATAAAGATGCGAGACCTTATCTGAACTCAATGTTTTTACACCATTGTATCCAAGCGGGATTGACCTCTGTTATCATCAATGTTCAGCATATTATTCCCCTCAATAAGATATCCCAAGAGGAGCAAACGCTTTGTGATGATCTTATCTTCAACCGTCAACCAAATGGCGAAGCGCTCTTTACTTTCATAGACCACTTTAGCCATAAAGAAGCAATAGACAGCGAAGTGGAAGATGCGGCTTACAAACTCCTCAGCACTGAAGAAAAGATCGCCAAACTTTTAATGGACGGCGATAAAGAGCGAATGATTCCTCTTGTCGAAGAAGCTCGCCACACCATAGCTCCTGAAAAAATTGTCAATGAGATTCTCATCGACGCCATGAAAGTGGTGGGTGAGCTTTTTGGTTCAGGACAAATGCAACTTCCTTTCGTTCTTCAAAGTGCTGAAACTATGAAAAAGACTGTCGATCATCTTCAACCTTATCTGCCAAAGATAGATAAAAAAACAGATACGACGCTTATTCTTGGAACTGTCAAAGGCGACGTTCATGATGTGGGTAAAAACCTTGTCGATATCATCCTCTCAAACAATGGGTTTAAAGTTATCAATCTTGGGATCAAGGTGGATTTGGAGAAATTTTTACAGACTTTAAAAGAGAGCAATGCCGACGCAATCGGAATGAGCGGACTTCTTGTAAAATCAACGCAAGTGATGAAAGATAATCTTGAAGCGATGAAGGAAGCGGGCATCAAAATCCCTCTTCTTCTTGGTGGCGCAGCCCTTACTCGCGCGTTTATAGATGACTTTTGCCGACCTTTTTATGATGGCCCGATCTTTTACTGCAAAGATGCTTTTGATGGTGTAACAGCGATGAGCCGCATCGAAGCTGGCAATCTTGATACAAATTTGCATCCAAATGCTCCAGTGATAGAAAGAGAAGAGCAAATCGAGGTTATCATCCCTGCATTTTCTGAGCTTACTATGCCTGATCGCGATGTTCGTGTACCGACTCCTCCTTTTTGGGGAAGACGTGAGATGAAACTCACTTCCGCGCAAATAGAAAAAGCGTTTGACTGGATCAACCACAAAATCCTTTTTAAATCTCGTTGGGGTTATAGTTCTAAAGGAATGACAAAAGAAGCGTATGAAAAACAGCTGAACGAAGTCGTATGGCCTGCGTATGAGAAACTTAAAGCGCAGTTTTTGGATGAAAATCTTTTTGAGCCAACGGTCATTTATGGCTACTGGCCATGTCGCAGTGATGATAATCGCCTTGTCATTTTTGATGAGAGTGAAGGCTTTACATGTAAAAATGATATTAACTTTGAAGAGTTTCATGATGCCTATCCAAGAGCTGTGGAAGAGTTTACTTTTCCTCGTCAAAGACGTAAACCTCACCGCGCACTGAGTGACTTTTTTCACCATGATAGACACGATGTTATCGCCCTTACTTGTGTAAGTGCAGGAGCAAAACTCAGTGATGCCGAACGAAAGATTTATGATGAGGGCAATTACACTGAGTATTACCAATTTCACGGTCTTGGAGTTGAACTCGCTGAAGCACTCGCAGAGATGGTGCATAAACAAATACGTCTTGATCTTGGAATCGCAGAAAATGAAGGCAACACCATCAACGATGTGCAGATGAACAAGTATCAAGGTGCACGCTACTCTTTTGGTTACGCAGCGTGTCCAGACTTGGAACTCAACCGTCCACTTTTTAATCTTTTAAAACCTGAAGAATTTGGCATTGAACTAAGTGAAACATTCCAGATACATCCAGAACAATCAACATCAGCACTGGTCGTTTACCATCCAAACGCTAGTTATTACAATGTTTAAAATAAATACACTCTATAAAAGAAAGGTCGACAATGAAATCAACTAAACCCGCTCCTAAAAAAAATTATGGCAATGGAGCTAGAGCACCTAGAAACGGCGCAAGAGCTACACCTCACTTTGAAAAAAGAAAAACTCCACCTAAAAAAGTAGAGAAGGAAACTGCACCTAAAAATGAGGTCAAAGAGATGTTTATGAGTTGGTTTAGAAGAAACAACCAAGTCGGGCAGGTTATGACAAAGCAGGATGTCGTGAGAGAGATTATCAAGAATCTTGATGCGAAGCAAAATGATGCGCTCGAAGAGGCTATGAGTGAGCTTGTAAAAAGTGGATTTATGCTTGTGCAGGAGGATGGGGTTACTTTGGTGTTGACGCAATTGGGTTCGGAGTTTGTGAAGTAAATATTTAAAATAGTTAAATATTCTTCTTCGTCATTTTGCTATATGTACTTTTTTCTTCGCAAAAAAGTACCAAAAAGCTCTTGCAACGGCTTCGAGCCTAACTTCGTTAGGTTCCCAAGAGAGAGTAAATCCATTCCTAAAAACATAAAACTCGGGCAAGCCCTCAAACAGTTATGCTTTCTTAACGTCATTCCTTTACTATCTCTTGGCTCTGCAGATGTTGCAACTGACCTAAAAGCTTTTACAGCGTTTTCTGTTTCACTTTGGATTTTAGCTTTTTTGACCGAGTGGAGTCGTGAAGAAATGCAACTGTTTGAGTGAACGTAGTGAGAGAGCGCCCGAAGGAAGTGCCCTTGGGGTATTTTGCATTTTTAGACGCAATGACCGAAACAAAGCGTTAAGAAATCCAACTACTGACACGAGCTTTTTTGCATACTTTTTTGCGGAAAAAAAGTATGAGAGGACTCATATAAAAAAACTGACGGAAGAAAAGGCTTATATCCAAAGGGTACTTCGCATGTAAAGTGCCCTTGAAAGTATATTAATTCAATGCTTTTCTATAAGCTTCTGCTTTGCTCATTGGTTCTTCAGGCTGCGCAAGCTTATCTTCACCATTTTTTTTATTCCACACATAAATAAGAACTAATATCATAATAACAATTGCACCGATGCCGGCTATTATAAGCTTTTTTATATCCATTTCATTTCTCTCTGTTTTTAAATTAATGAGTTGCTTTTTAGCTATTTGCTTTTATGGCCGACTCGATGCGTGAAAGCGTTTCCTCTTTACCGATGATAGACATCACGGCATCAAGCCCCGGACCTGAAAGTTTTCCCATAAGCGCGATACGTAAAGGCTGACCTATCTTGCCAAAACCTATTTCTTTCTCTGCGACCAATTCTTCCATCACATGATGATAATCCACTGGAAGATGGAGATTTTCACTCGATTTTAATTTCTCTGCAAATGCTTCTAATATTTCAAAAGCATCACCTTTAAACCCTTTTGCAACAGCCTTTTCATCAAACACGACTGGAGCAGTAAGAACTTCGCTGATAAGGTCAGCCATCTCTTTTAATGTCTTTGCACGGTCTTTGAATGAGTCTAAAAGAATTTCACGTTTATCATGAGAAGATAGAACCAAACCAAAATCTTCAAGCAGTTCTGCAAGCTTAGTATTTGACATATTTTTGATGTAGTGAGCGCTCAACCAGTCAAGCTTTTCAGCGTTGTAGATAGAAGCAGAGCGGTTAATATCTTTTGGATCAAAATGTTCCATCATCTCTTCCATTGAGAAGATCTCCTGATCTCCATGACTCCAGCCAAGGCGCACTAAAAAATTCAGTAGTGCCTCAGGCGTGTAACCCATCTCTTTATATGCCATAACATCTGTCGCACCGTCACGCTTGGAGAGTTTTTTACCCTCTTTGTTGTGGATCATCGGTACATGGTTAAACTGAGGAATATCAAATCCTAGCGCTTCATAAACGATCATCTGTTTTGGAGTGTTTGAAAGGTGGTCATCGCCGCGGATGACTACATTGATGCCCATCAAAGCATCATCGATTGCAACGACGAAGTTATATGTAGGGCTTCCATCTGCGCGAGCGATAATAAAATCATCTAAGATATCTTTCACATCAAAAACTACGTCGCCCTTAACTCCATCTTTAACTGTGATAGTGCCTTCCAATGGGGCTTTTATACGTACAACTGGCTCAACACCCTCAGGTGGAGTTCCCGTAAAATCACGGTAACGTCCGTCATACATTGTACGCTCTTTTTTAGCCATCTGCTCTTCACGTAAAGCAGTCAGTTCATCTTTTGACATATAGCAATGGTAGGCTTTGCCCTCATCGAGAAGCTTTTGGATGTAGCGTTTATAGATATCGGTTCTTTGAGATTGGTATTCGATCTCACCGTCATGTGAAAGTCCTAGCCATTTAAAAGCTTGAACAATCGCCTCAGCGGCTTCAACTGAGTTACGGCTTTGATCTGTATCTTCGATACGTAAAATAAACTTGCCCTCATTCTTTCTAGCCCACAAATAGCAAAGAAGAGCGGTTCTAAGTCCTCCAATATGAAGATATCCTGTAGGTGATGGTGCAAAACGCGTAACAACCATAATAAGCCTTTTAAATAAAGTCCCGTATTTTAGATAATCATTGGTTAAAAACGGGTAAAATAAGAAACTAAATATCATCATAAAGTGACTTTACATGTACAAAGCTCTATTTTTCATCCTTCTCTCTTTAAGCCTCAATGCAAAAATCATTGATGGCGTTGCAATACTTGTTCAAAATGAACCTATCACGATGCAAGAGATTACAAATGCAATGGCAGAATCTCATCTTGACCAAGCCAAAACAGTAGATTTCTTAATACGAAAAAAGCTTGAAGATCAAGAGATAAAATCCAGAAAAATCACCGTAACTGATGATGAAGTGATCGAAGAGATCAAAAGAATGGCAACACAAAACAACATGACAGTTAGCCAGTTTTATGACGCTGTTGCAAGTAGCCAAAATCTCACTTCAGCTCAAGTGCAAAAAGAGATGAAAGAGCGTTTGCTTAACCAAAAGCTTTTTCAAGCCATTGCCTACACTCATATGGATGAACCAGATGAGCAAGAGATCAAAAACTATTATGAACTCAACAAAGCAAAGTTCAATCACCCACAAAGCTACAGCACAGTTGTTTATGAATCGAAACAACAAAGTTTATTACAACAAAAAATCGATAATCCTATGTTCTACTCAGCTGAAATAGGGCACAAAGATCAAACATTTGAATACAATAAAATCGCGCCACAACTTGCTGAACTTTTAGACAGAACACCGTTAAATCATTTTTCAGAGATTATCTCAAACGGTAAAGAGGGCTTTGTTTGTTTTTATATGCAAGCAGTTGAACAGAGCAACAAAGATATAAAACTAGAAGATATCAAAGCACAAGTTGAAAATATGATTATGTCAGATAAGCGTGAGCAAGTTTTAAAGGAGTATTTCGATAGAGCAAAACTAAACGCCAATATCCAAACTCTACGCTTACCTGAGTAAAATAGAAATAAGCAAGTACAGAAGCTATGAACCATAAAGGTTCATAGAAAAGTTTTAACCTTTATAGCCATCCAAATATTTTGTATCAAAATTATTACTTATAAAATCTGGATTTGTCATCATTTTTTTGTGGAATGCCACTGTAGTTTTGATACCAGAGATCTTAAACTCGCTTAGTGCTCTATGCATTCTTGCAATTGCCTCAGCTCTATCATTTCCATATACGATTAACTTCCCTATCATCGAGTCATACGTTGATGGAACGATATAGTTTGCATGTGCGTGCGTATCGATGCGAACATCTTTTCCACCCGGAGCAATCCAAGTACTAATCTTTCCAGGACATGGTAAAAACTTGATAGGATCTTCTGCAGTTATACGGCATTCGATCGAGTGACCTTTAAGTACAATTTCCTCTTGCTTAGGCAAAGTTTTTCCCTCTGCCACTTCGATCATCATTTTTACTAAGTCAAGACCACTTACCATCTCAGAAACAGTATGCTCAACTTGAAGACGAGTATTCATCTCCATAAAATAAAAATTCAAATCTGCATCAAGTAAAAATTCAAATGTCCCAGCACCCTCGTACTTGATAAACTCTGCCGCACGAACTGCTGCGTCATGTAATCTTGCTCTAACTTCTGGAGTTAATGCGACGGCTGGAGACTCTTCGATCAGTTTTTGATGACGACGTTGCATAGAACAGTCACGCTCTCCAACATGGATAACATTTCCATGAGAGTCAGCCATAATCTGTACTTCAATATGGCGAGGATTTTTAATGAATTTTTCCATATAAATTGTGCCATCGCCAAATGCAGTGATCGCTTCACTCTCAGCTGCTAAAAATGCATTTTCTAAGTAACTCTCATCTTCGACAACACGCATACCACGTCCGCCTCCGCCTTGAGCCGCTTTTAAGATAACCGGATAACCGACCTCTTTCGCACGTTTTTTAGCATCTTGCATGTCACTAATCGCGCCATCACTTCCCGGAACAACTGGAACATTTGCACGAACCATAACATCTTTTGCTTTTGATTTATCACTCATAAGTACCATAACTTCGGGAGTCGGTCCGATGAATTTAATATTGTGGTGTGTACATATCTCAACAAAATGCTGGTTTTCACTTAAAAAGCCATATCCAGGGAAAATTGCATCACAACCACTGATTTCAGCTGCAGAAATAATTGCTGGAATATTGAGGTAGCTTTTTGCACTTGGTCCAGGACCTACACATATGGCTGCATCAGCAAGCTCTAGATATTCACTACCCTTATCAGCAGTCGAATAGATAGCTACAGCCTCTTTACCCATCTCTTTAATAGTTCTAATCGCGCGAAGAGCTATCTCCCCACGATTTGCAACCAATATACGTTTGATTTCTGCCATAGACTAAATCTTTTCTACTACAAATAACGGCATATCGTATTCAACGGCTTGACCATCACTCACTAGTACATCAAGAATCTTACAGTCAAACTCAGCTTCTAATTCATTCATAATTTTCATAGCTTCGAGTATTGCCACAACGTGGCCTTTTTTAATGACATCGCCTTTTTTTACAAAAGCTGGAGAATCAGGAGAAGGTGATGCATAGTATGTACCAACCATTGGAGAAAGAATCATATCTCCAGAAATTTCTGCTGCCGTTTCTGCTTGCACTGCTGCAGCCACAATAGCTGCAGGAGCAACTGCGACAGGAGATGCTTGAGTAGTTGTGACAGGAGAATAAACAGCTCCAACAACTTTTTCAAGTTCAATACTAAAATCCTCTTTAGCGATTTTTAATTTACTTAAACCACTTCCATCAAACTCTTGCATTAACGCTTTTATCTGCTTCATGTCCATTGTTAGTCTCCAAAATATATATTAAATTTTGCGATATAATACCATAACAAATATTAAATATTAGGGCACTTATGCTGAGTGATACAAATTTTATCAATATAGCTTTTGAGATAGCGAGTGCTTCAAAATGTGTTTCTAAACAGGTTGGAGCAGTCATAGTAAAAGATGGAAGAATCCTTAGCAGTGGCTATAACGGAACACCTGCTGGCTTTATGAATTGTAAAGATCACTGGAATGGTGAATACACCAAAGATCATCATGAATGGTCTAAAACGTATGAAATTCATGCTGAGATGAATGCTATCATTTGGGCGGCGAGAAAAGGGATCAGTATCGAAGGTGCTACTATTTATGTTACCCTTGAACCTTGTAGCGAATGCAGTAAAAACCTCATTGCGAGTGGAATAAAGCGTATTATTTATGCAAAATCTTATGAACACACCCAGTCTGATGTTATCTCCAAATTTATTGAAGATAACGGTGTCATTATCGAAAAGTTAGAAAAGCTCTAAAATCTTCTCAGGCGGACGGCCAATAACAACACCTTTTTCAGTGATAACTATTGGTCTTTCTATCAACTTTGGATGTTCTGCCATCGCATCGATAAGCTTCTCCTCATCCATCTCATCTTTAAGCCCAAGTTCTTTATAGAGATCCTCTTTTGTTCGCATCAATTCTCTTGGTGATATTTGAAGTCTTGACAAAATAGTTTTTATCTCTTCTTTTGAAGGATGAGTTTCCAAATATTTCACCACTTCAACATCAATATCCCTTACATGTAAGAGTTCTAAAGCTTGACGTGATTTTGAGCATTTTGGATTGTGCCAGATTGTTGCTTGCATATTTTTTCCTCGTAAATGATTATTTAGAGAATTTTAGTGTAGTTATTTAAGAGGGAGTTGAAAGGGAGTAAAAAATAAAAAGAAGAGTCCGAACAGCCTAAGCTGTTCGAGAGAAAGATTACAGACCTGTAACGTTTTCTGCTTGTGGACCTTTTTCGCCTTGACCAACTTCGAAAGTCACTTTTTGACCTTCGTCTAGTGATACACGACCATAGCCATTGCTATTGATTTGACGAAAGTGTACGAATACATCTTTTCCGCCGTTTTCTTGTTCGATAAATCCGAAACCTTTTTCACTGTTGAACCATTTAACTGTTCCATTTACTAATGTTGCCATTGTTTGTCCTTTTTTGTTTTATGTACACCAAATTACTAAGGTGGTAAAAATCTAATATGAAGTTTTCTTTTAGGGTGGATCGTACTGTCAACAAAAAGTCACCAATATAAAGCAGACCAAAGATGTAACTCGAATCATCTTTTAATACACGCAGTATAACTGAATAAAAAATAAAGTGCAAGAAAAGATGAATATTCCACGAAACTATGTCGTATTATTGATATTAATTTAGATTAAAAGAGGTATTTAGATTGAGAAATTGTGCCAAAACTTGACTCATAACGCTCGTAAAATAGGTACTTATGAGGTATAAAAAGTATTAAGGTACCAATTTAGATACCAACACATACTGAATAAAGTCATTTCCATGACTCTGTTTGGAAAGTTATCCTTATTTATAAATATACAATACACTCCACTATACAAGATAAAAAGTCTTCTTTATTCAAAAAAATACTAACTTTTAACTTTCCTGCAACATAGGTAATCTTTTGGTAATACTTTCTATATCCATAGGACGCCCGTAGAGATATCCTTGAACATATCTGCATCCTTTTTCAAGTAAAAAATCCCTTTGCTCCTCAGTTTCTACACCTTCAGCTATGATATTGATCTTTAAACTTTTAGCTATTGCGATGATAGCTTCAACTATAGCAACATCATCTTTGTCGTGCGGAATATCTTGAACAAAAGAGCGATCTATCTTAAGCTCATCTATTGGAAGATGTTTTAAATAAGATAACGAAGAATAGCCCGTGCCAAAATCATCAATCGCAATCAAGATTCCTAAACTATTTAATTTTTCAAGCATGGATACGACTGTTCCATTATTTTGAATAAATTGTCCTTCGACCAACTCAAACATTAACCACTGAGGCAAACATCCAGTAAGAGAAACTAATTCTTTAACAAAGAAAATATAATTTTCATCTTCAAGCTGTTCTATGGAAATGTTAATAGATATTCGCCCAAAATAAAGCTTTTCATCATGCCACTTTTTTGCTTGAATCATAGCCATATACATTACCTGTCTATTGATACCAACAACCATACCAAAGCTTTCGGCAAAAGGAATAAAAGCATCCGGAAAAATCAATCCATCTTCTTTACTTTGCCATCGTACAAGTGCTTCAAGCCCAACAAGCTCATCATTTAGCATATCGTATTGCGGCTGGTAATAAACAATAAATTCTTTTTCTTCTAAGGCTTTACGAATTTTTGATTGCATTTCAACATGTTTTAAAAGATTGTTTGTCATTTCTAGCACATAAAAGTTATACCTATTCCTACCTTCGCTCTTAGAACGATACATTGCTACATCAGCCTGTCTAAGCAACTCATGCGTATCTTTGCCATCTTGAGGATAAAGACTGATACCTATACTACAGCTTACAAATAGTTCTTCTCTTTCGACCTGCACCGGAAGATTAAAGATATCCAGTACTTTTTGTGCTAACACAGATGCATCGTAATACTCTTTGAGGTCATTCATAATGATAACGAATTCATCTCCACCGAGTCGAGCTAAAGTATCCTCTTCTCGTAAGAGACTTTGCAAACGTTTCGCTACTTCTTGGAGTAGTTTATCGCCATATTCATGTCCAAATTTGTCATTGACCTCTTTAAACTGATCCAAATCTATAAAAAAGAGCGCCACATAACTTTTATTTCTATTTGCCCTAAAAATACTTTGAGAGATACGATCATAAAAAAGAGCACGATTTGGGAGATCTGTAAGTGCATCATAATTAGCCTGATATGAGAGAACCTCTCTTTGCTCATTTAATTCTTTAAGCATATGCTTAAAATTGTTTGCCAGATCCCCTATCTCATCATTGTTATAAACATGAATTGCTATATCCAAATTTTTTGTTTCGATAATCTTTGTCGTTATTTTATCTAGAATTGCAATCGGTTCCAAAATTGATTTTAAGAGCATTTTTCGTGGCCGAGAAGTAGTAAATATTGCCGCAATAAGTATAAGAATAATGATTATACCATGCTGTAACATTCGAATGTAAAAATCATCCAATGACGCAATAACTACTAGATATCCAAGTTCTAAAGAATCTTTTTTAATAGGAACTACAGAATAAAAATATCCATTTTTCCATAGATTTTGATTCTCACGAATGAGGGAAACAATATGACGTTGTTGCGAAAAATTATTTCCTTTATGAAAAGCACCTACAATTTTCCACGATCTATCCAATGCAAATGTTTGAGTTATCTTATCATTAAACTCCACAGATGCTAGCACATTACCGATAGATAAAAGATCCTTTGTAAGCATTGAAGGAGCAATATTTTCAGCAAGGATATTTGCGAAGACGCGAGATTCTTTCACCGTCATTTCCCTCTCTGTTATATATTGAAATATATAAAATAAAGAGATAATAACCATACCTGAAATCACTGCTGACATAATCCCAATAAAGCGCAATTTATTGGATATATTTAACCCATTATAAAATGCTAATAATGACTTAAACATGCGATTGCTTATTCATGGAATCACCCTCAGTTGACATTTCCGCCACCACTATTATGACTATCATGCACAGTTCCATTATCTATTGTTTGAACGATACGTTTATCACTTGTAACGACAGTTCCGCCATTAATAGCCTGATCTTCTTTCACAAATGCATCATTTCTGTCTAACCTCTCTATGTAGGTATCATGGTCTTGTTTTTGAAAAGATTTATGAAAACGTATTATCATTTTGTTTGTACCGTTGGTACCTATCTCTAAAACCATTGTTTCTCCAGCAACAACATCAATCTTTCTTGCTTTCCCATCATTAAAGGATAGAGTAATGCGACCATCAATAACAGTATATATTTCACGTTTTTCGTTGATATCGCTAGTCCAGATAGTTCCATGTGGAGTGACTTTTGTAAACAGTGTTTCAAGCACAAAAGCATCAGGTTCCATTTTTCCAATGAGCCCTGTAATTGTCTTTACGAAGCCTTTTTCAAGCTTAAAATCTAGACCAACTTGATTAGAATTTGGTGCATATAAATACTCTTTTATAGCAAAACGACTATAACGGCCTAAGCTGATCACCGTAGAATCATTAAATAACATTTGTAGACGACCATTATCCGTTTCTACAATATCTTGTTTGAAGAGACCCATGTCATCATAGACTTTAAACACTTTGACATCTCTTTGGACTAAGGCATCACCCTTAACCACAGTTACCTTACCAACGTCGGCAAAGGCGATTGAAACGATTGCTATCACAAATAAAAAAAATTTCATACAAAATACTCCCCTCTTTTTAGTAATATAAATACAATCCTACCATTATGACCTCTTTTCCATAGTCAGACGGAATATAGTTACTTTCATTTCGATAATGCTCATATTGTAATGATACTCCCATTGGATTAATAATTTTGTAAATTAAAGAAGTTGATAGCTTTTCTAATTTATCTTCTCTTTTTTCTCCGGATTCAATCCTGATAGTGTCATTATAGAGAACTCTGCTATATAGGTATCCAATATCCAAGTTCAAAGAGTTTGTCAGCTTCAAAGAATAGTTCAACTCTGCTTCATGAACTGCTTTTTCAAGAAAAATACATGGAGAATCAGCATCTTGCTTCATCGATTTTTCATAACGATATGAGGCTCTAAGTAAATTAACCCCAAACCATTTACTTACACCAACCTCAGCTCCTATAACATTTTTATTTCCCTCTGTCCACTGAAGATACTGTTGGTATTCATATTTTCCATCTATTTTCAGTAAAATACTATTGCCTAATAGCTTATTTATCTGTGGCTTAAAAGAATACAGTACTGCAAAATCAGTATAATTTGTCATCATCCGAGTATAGCTAACAGGCAGCCATATATTAAAACTTTCAAATGCAAAGCCAGGTCCGGTAAGAATTTCTCCTTGAGTAAAATCATCTTCTGCATATCTGTTATAATTTTTATTGTATATATATAGTTGATTTTTATAGTAAAAAGAGGCATAAGAATCACTGTCATACACATGAGTAAAACTCAGATATTCTCGTGTAAACGTATCTGCTTTAGGCTTGCCTGTGTATGTGTTGGCCCCAAGCCAATCATTAATCGCAGAGTTCTCAGCAATATACTCAACATTGCTATCATATCCACCATCTAATTGTGCAGATACAGCAAACTTATTTGTTTGATAATTTTGTACTGCAAGATGATTTACAGATCCTGATACAAAGTGCTCTGCTTCGGCATATTGATCCTTTGCAATTACGGCATTGCCAAGTTTTGCATACAGATCTCCTAAACTTTTATGTAGGGAAGAATTTTCATCTTCAAGAATCTCTGCACGGTCCAGCACCATCATTGCGAGATCGGTATCTCCTTTTTTTATTGCACATTGTCCATAATATAAGTTGGATTTAAAATCATGAGGCGAACTCAAATAGAGTTCTTCAATCAAAGGACAAGCATGCTCTAAATCACCCTTGTTCATCAATTCTTCCATGTGTTGATTCAATATGTCTGCCATAAGCAAAGAGGGAAAAGCTGCTAATAAAAAATGTTTAAAATTTAATATTTCTCATCCTTCTAGTTTATTTTACAAATTGATACTCTATTCTTTGAAGAACTATAACTTGTCATTTTACACCAGATATTATAAAACAGAACTAAACAAACTTGATTATTCTCTACGGTGGTGTTCTAAGTGGTAGTTTCTTTTATTTTTATAGCTTGCCATCTTGGTCCAAAATAATTTTTAAACTTTAATATAGATAGTAAACTTTATAGATAAGAGCTTGAAAAATTTATAGACTAAAATAAGCCATAAAAAAGGCTTATTTCAAGATAAATGTGAATTGCCTCCACCATTAGGCCCCAACATTTTCACATTACGGGAAGAGGACGTTTTAGAAGTGTACACCAACTTTTAAAAGTGTACGCATATTATCCATATCGACTTTTGAACCGCTAAGATCTGCTTTGTTTACCCATTGGTATCTGCTTTCAGCACCGACGAAATATTGTGAATTAATATCATAAGTCACAGATGCACCAGCACCAATTCCAAATGAGTAATCATGATCACCTGCTCCAGAAGCATAAACGAAGCCAAGACTTGGTCCTACACCTACATGTAGTTGTGGTGCAACATCAAATAAAACATGCGGATTTAATTCAAAATCAGTAGTTGTCAAACCATTTGAGTTTGTGCGAACAACACTTACTTGTTGTCTGATCGGGTAATTTGGAATCTGTAGAAGTGGACATGTTAAAGAAACTTCAACACCATAAGCACCTGTGCCATCGACTGCATCTGTTTTTTGGTAACCGCCAAGTGCAGCAACCGCTAAAGACGGTGTGTAAGAGCTATTCATAACTGGTAAAACTTGTACACCATCAGCTAAAAGTGTTGTTCCAAGAAGCGCGCTAAATGCGGCTGTTGTTAGAATTTTTTTGATCATTTTGTATCCTTTTGTAAAATTATTTATAAAGGATATAGTACAACAAAATCAATAATACAAACTTTTGTTTCTATCCTAGTGTTTGATATTTATGCTTCAACACAGCCTTGTATTGCTTATAAATCTCTTCGGGTGTTTTATTTTTAAACATTTTAGACATTTGACGAGCAAAATTTAGAGCGTAATCTACTCTCTGTCCTGCATCATTTTCAAAGACAGCTTCCAATACTTCATACATCTTTTCATAAATATCAGGATTTTCAACTCTTAATCTCTCAAGGTTTTCCTGTATCTGCAATAAAGTTACATCGTTGAACTCGCCACGTTCTTGTATTGTTTTTCGTTTTACTACATATTCTCGTAAATCTTTACGATTGCGAATATAGTCTATAAATATTTCGATAAGCATTTTCTCTCCTCTAAATCAATTCTTGCAAATATCATATCAACGAAACAAAGCAATAGTGTAGCATCAGACAATATAAAATTACATAATGAAATAAAAAATATGCTTATCTTGTGATATTTTGCTTTTTAATCTCTAACTTATCGTAAAGTTTTAACATCTGTTGATACTCATTATGCAGAGTCGTGTCAACTAGCATCTCTTTTTTATCTCTTACATGTAAAGCTTTTTGTAGATCCTCTTTACCAAAAATATTTTCTAAAGCTTCACTATACTCTTCGTAGTTATTTCCTTCATTTTCCATTGTAATAAGTTCTGCTAAAATTTGTCCAATCTTATTTTCGCTATACGCAAGAATTTCAAGAGCCTCTTGAGTGTTGTCCAACATCAGATACATCTGCGCTTTGAGCTCAGCCATAGTAAAACTATTTTCAAAGATAACGCCTATATATTTGTCTACATGTAAGGAGTCATCCAATGACTCTATCGCGTCAAGGATATTTTCTGCGTCATTCACATTCATATCTAAAACCATATGACGTATAAGTTTTCCGCTGTTTTTATTGTTATAGATCAGATCCTCCATCGGGTACACTTCTGAAACTCCAGGAATAACCATCTGACAAGAGTAAAAGCCAAGATAATCATACTCTCTGATATAAAGCTCTTTGTCCATATCTTCTAAGATACTTAAAAGATAGTTATACTCATCTTCACAGCCATTGCCCTTATATCTCCACTCAGCATACTCAAAACTTTTTTTAGAACTCAAAAATCCAAATCCAAGTTTGCCGTTTGAGTCCACAAAATGCGATTCAAGATTAAAACTGCTCTCAACTCTGCTCATATCAAAAGTCGGTGTTTCAAAACTATCCAGATTATCTAAAGTGCGCCCTTGCATCAGTTCTGTCATCGTTCGCTCTAATGAAACTTCCAAAATAGGATGCGCGCCAAAAGAGACAAAAAGTGAGGAGTTTTTAGGATTTATCAAAGAGATAGCAGTCACAGGAAACTGCCCGCCCATTGAGGCATCTAAAACTTCTACTATGTAACCAAGATTACGAAGTGTCTGAACATCACTGTTAAGTTTTTCAAAACTTTGAATCACCTCATCGGGAAAACTTGGCAATGCATACCCACTTTTTATAATGTCTAGCTTTGCGTAACGTTCATATATCTCACTAAAAGCTTGAACTTGCGCCTCTCTTGGACTATTTCCCGTTGCTAAACCATTGCTTACATAAAGATTACTCAAAATATTTTGTGGGATATAGACTTTCTCTTGAGTAGAATTTTTTATAAAAGGCAGACAAAGGATTTTATCTGTGTAATCACTGTTAAAATCGACTAAGTCCTCGCCATTAAGTTCACCATTTGCATCATACAATTCCAAAAGCGCTTCATCAATATAATCCTCCCAAAATTCAAACGCCACTTCATCAGGATACTGTGTCCGCTTTGGAAGATAAAAATCTATAAAAAAGTTATTTGTTTGAAGTCTTTCTATGTATTCACCCAAGGCACTTGCCACAGATGCATCCGATTCAGCCCCTTTGCCATTAGAATAGATATGACGAGGAGCCTCTGCAGAAGTCAGATTTACTGAATAGCAATGTGTAAGAGGATGCAACTGTTCTTGAAACATAACTTCACATCCGACATCGATAAGAACAGCTCTCATTTTTTGTATCGACTCTTCTAATGGTGCAGTTTTTGAAAGCAAATTCATCTATTTTGACCCTTTTTTGTGCAAGTATACAGTTAAATAATAAAATACGTTTGCAATGTAATAAATAAAATGATACAATACTTGCGATGAAAGATGAGGTTCGAATTCATCTTTAGTGTGTTACATTGATATATAATCTGCTAAAAACGAAAACCTTTCCTCGACTTAGACTCCTTTTCAATTTAGTAATATACTATTATGAAATGTATTTTTCCCACTAGAGGTACAAAGATGGCAGAATTGCTAAACGGAACTGTTAAATGGTTCAATGAAGAAAAAGGTTATGGATTTATCCAACAAAACAACGGCGGTGCAGATTTATTTGTTCACTTCCGTCAAGTAAACAGAACAGGTCCTGGTCGTGTTTCTTTAGCAGAAGGCCAAGCGGTTACTTTTGAAGTAGGCGAAGGTCAAAAAGGTCCTCAAGCGGAAAACGTTACAGCAATGTAATTTTTATGTATAGGTTTTTATGCCTATACATCCTCCTCCCACAAAACACTTATCCCATACTCTCTATCCAAAATCACCCATTTAAAATACTCTTTTTTTGCATTTGCACTGTATAGTCGCACTTGAACTTGTTGCTCTTTTAAAAGTGTTCGTATCTCATTTTCACCTATCGCTTTTTTATTCCAGCGTCTGAGTTGATTTTGAAATATCCTGAAGTTACATGTAGACTCTTGTGTCAGCTCGGCAAAATCGCCTTCAAAATGCCAATGAGCATTTGAGCAAGCATACAGTTTTAGAGGTTTGCCATCAACGGCGATTGCTCTTACTTCAATCTTTCCATCTTCACAATAGGGACATTTTCCAAGCAACTTCGACACAAAAATCCTTTTTTTGTTTATATTAACTGAACTTTCGCATCTAATTTACAAAAAAAAATAATCCAAAACTGCTGCATTATAGCAGTTTGCGACAGTCCATATTGTCCATCTTGACATACAATATGAATTCATTTAAGTCCCTATTTTAGGTAC
>Ga0214235_1000188_pt1 | contig 32436 bp, 36 predicted proteins | sample TroBogypolimnion_2_FD_153073 | JGI IMG/M metagenome (GOLD analysis project Ga0214235, IMG submission 153073) | Freshwater microbial communities from Trout Bog Lake, WI - 15JUL2008 hypolimnion | ecosystem: Environmental > Aquatic > Freshwater > Lake > Hypolimnion/Profundal zone ... | reverse complement strand
TGTCCGACCGATACCACGCGTTGTTCATGGTCTTGTATAATCACGGCATCAATCAGCTCAACTAAACCTAATTCGTCAACCATACCAGCTACAAGGCCTAGATGATCTAAATTGTAACTACTGTAAAGGGATTCCTCATTCATAGATAGCCTCCAAAGATTATGATCCGCTACGTATAGTTTAAATCATTTTCTATCTTGAGGGGGTGCGGAATGCCGGTTATACACCCGTTTGACGTATAGCTAATAAATACAGTCACTATAGGGCTTTAGGGTGGTTTTGTAGCATTGATGTCTTAATATATTTAAGCCACTTAATGACAGGCAGTGCAAGGGCTAAGGAAAATAGTGTGCCACTAAACAAACAGCCATTGTTCAACAGCTTAAAGTTAGGTGTTGACGGTACGATAACCACAAGGAATGACGGGGAGGTTTGTGTTTGGTATGTGAGCCAAATCCCATGAACTAACCTAGTTATGGGTAGTTCATGGGTAGTTAGTGAGTCGCTTAAAACCAGTTACAACCTTATTATGTGGGGTTAGGTGCCTCTTTTTACAATATGTAAAAGCTAATCGTTTATATTGTGTAATAGTCTTTTACAAGTCGCATACTTTGATGTTCGATACTTTCTTGGCCTTTAATTTTCTTGGTTAATTTCTTTAGGCTCAAATGACGTACATTTTCACCTTTAATCGTAAAAACCAAATGTTCACAGATATGTCGAGCATGATCACCTATTCGTTCTAAAGCATGTACTGTAGTCAATATATCTAAAGTTTGTGTAATGTTTTGTGGGTGTTCTATCATGTAGTTAATCAGTAACTGGACTATATTTTCATATTCAAGATCTACTTTTTTATCACATTCGATAATAGCAGGAACTTCTTCAATAGACATCCTAGCAAAAGTACTCAATGCTTGATTTAGCATAGTATTGACCAACTCCGCCATACGATCTAAATCATGCTTAGGCATGCTATGAGCAGTATTCAATAATTTGATAGCCATTTCAGCGATACGTTTGGCGTTATTGCCGATTCTTTCCAATTCATGAATGATTTTAATAATCGCAAGCAATAGTCTTAAATCAAAGGCTTTAGGTTGTCTGATCGCTAAAACCTTATTACACTCCAAATTGATCAAAATTTCTAAGTCATTAATTTGACTATCCTGACTAATTACCAGTTCTGCCATTTCTGCATCACCTAAAGATAGAGCCTTTATAGCTAGTTTTAGTTGTTGCTCAACCAAGCCTCCCATAGTTAAGACTTTATAACAAACATCTTCAAGTTCTTTATTGAATAGCCCAGATATATGATGATTCACTTTGTCGTTATCCATTGTTTGTTCGCAATTAACTATACCGAATAATAATCATTTATTTTTATAAAGATTTCAGGATATACGTTTTGTTCCTAGACTAAATTAATAAAGAAACAAAAGATATTCGTACAAATACCTAGGCTACCAATTTAAGACGTGACACTAGCTTAACCGTTCACTTTTAGACAGCCCGTAGGTTGGGGTAAGTGATAACGAACCCCAACGTAACACACAACTTGTTGGGGTTCGCGTTGCTTCACCCCAACCTACCGGGCTACGGGCTCCTCGGCACCACACACTATGTAGTGCGAAAATAACTCGAAAACGGGTTTCCGTCATGGATATGAAAGAGCAGGGATTATTTGTGTTTAAGGGGTATCTTAAACAATTAGCTGTCAATCGAACCGATTTTTGAGCCTTTTCAGCATATTCATACGCTCATGCAGAATAGCTATAATGCGAGGTGGTTTTTTTTCTTGGTGAATATAAAAAATGTAATGATGTTCGCATCTGTTCACCAAGACTTGTGGATAGCGGCTTGATAAAGTGCGGGAATAGGCCGTTCTTTCTGCGATCTCACAGAAACGTTTTTCCAGCAACTCGGCATAATGTAAAGATTGATTTTCGCTCCATTGCGTTAACGTGTAACGAGCAATATCTTTAAGGTCTTCTTGCGCCAGTGTTGTTAATTCGTAAAGCAACAATTACCGCATTTCCTGATGAACTTCTTCGAATATCTGTTTTACCGATTTTTTGACGGCGGTATTTTGTGCCTCTGCAATGCGTGGCTCAAGGAAAGCTTCAAGCTGGCGTAGGGCTTCGTTTTCATCGGCTGTCGGCAAATCTGGCAAGACACGCTTCAGAACATAATCTTTGATGGTTTGACCACGCAAGGCCGCCACAGATTTTAGCCTTTGATGTTGCTCGTGTGTTACTTCAATAGATAAACGCATTAAGGGGGGGTTCTCCGATATATAGCTCTACGTGCTATCTTAGCATTAAAAAAAACATTAGCACAAATGAACATTTGTTGTTTACGTATCACTTTTAAAAATCGATGTCAGCAGTAATCGGCTTGAGTCGGCATTGAATCTCTAGGACTTTTTTTTACATATTAGTTGGTCTTATAAAGTATACATTCTAAGACTATTTTACCCAAACAGTACAATGCGGTATTGACGCGTCTTATTTTATGTCTTATTATAATGTCTCTCTAAGTCTTAGGGATTATAAGACACAATAACAGGATAAAATCATGGCTAATATTGGATATGCGCGGGTAAGTTCAACAGGACAATCATTAGAAATCCAAATAGCTAAACTTGAAGCTTATGGTTGCACTGAACTTGATGGCCAGATTTTCCAAGAGAAGAAATCCGGCACTAGCACCATTGATAGAACAGAATGGAAATCCTGTAATAAGCATCTGCGTAAAGGTGACACATTAGTTATTACTAAACTTGATCGTTTAGCGCGCTCAACATTAGACCTGACTCAGATAGCTGAAAACTTAAAAACCAGAGGTATTGAGTTAGTCGTTATAGATCAAAATATCGACACCAGTACCCCAACGGGCAAGCTCTTATTTAATATGCTCGCCTCGATAGCAGAGTTCGAAAATGACATCCGTAGGGAACGGCAAGCTGATGGTATCGCTAAAGCAAAAGATCACGGGGTTAAGTTTGGTGCTAAAGCTAAACTATCCGATCAACAACTATCTGAAATGAAGTTAAAGCGCACCAGCGGTGTTTTAATCAAAGATATTATGTTGGAGTATGGGTTAAGCAAAGCGTCTGTGTATCGCTTACTGGCAGTGTAATGTGTGTATTGCTGTTGACCCATCAAACATGCAATGGCAGTCGGTCGCAGAGGGTAAGACTAAAGATAAGTGGGAGCGTAAAGGTGGGTGCTTCTATTTTGGTGATGATGGGCGGGTACACTATAGGCTCGCCGTTTTTTTCAACGACTTTGGGGATTGAATCTGGTTTGACAATTAGATTATTTGTGCCATTAATATCACTAAGCTCGGCAGTGTTTTCGGACGTACGGTTTGGGTAGATGGTTCAATCTGCATGAATCCTGCCGGGTATTTTCTTCCAAACTGTTTTACAGCTACAGCGCCATCTTCGGCAGTTTCAACTTTAGCGACTACGATTGTCCCATCTGAAAATCTTCGACCAAATTCAGCAGAAGGCTTGCCATTATTTGATATAGTTTTCTTAAAGCTTTCTGGATTTCTTAATACCTCCATCGCTTTGTTAGCGATGATAAATGCGGCTGCTGGCCAATATCTATACAATCTAAAAAAACAGTCTATAGATCAATTTGATGGCGTTAAATGTGGGTATTTGACTACATAGATATCCACAGGTTTTGTGGACAGCTTAGAAGTAAATAAAGCCCACCACCAGCGCGTGATGGGCTTCAGATAGCCATTCAACAGGCGAGTACTGCTAATTACTAACCATAGGATGAGTCCGATGCAAGGCAGACTCAGGTACATTATTTATCAAATAGTAAATCAATACATCAGTAAGAATACTTACACCCTCAGGATCAAGGCTTAGTAATGGTAAAACGCTACCAGGAAGTTAACCATAGGCTAACTGCTTTGCCATTGTTTTGAGGTTAGTTATGATAACCTATGCCCACCTCATTGATTTCATTAACGAACGTTTCATAGCTGACGTATCGTTTAACGCCAGCTAACAGGATAAGCATGATCGACACAAAGCCAAAAGACTCTTTAGAAGACGTTTGCCCCATATATATTAGCTATGTGCGTGAGCGTGAGCCTGCGCCTAAACCTTCGTTCCTAAGCGAGGCTAAAGCGGTTGTCTACCTGTGCCTAGGGGTTATTGCCCTAATAGTGCTAATTGTTCCGCTATTAATTTATGTCAGTGTAGAGCGTTTAATGAAGCTGTCAGGGCTAAGCAAGAAGCTTGATAGACTATATCTGGCTAGGGTTAAGCGGAGTTGGTATAAGTAGTATAGATGGTTCAAATCTGTGCCATGTGGAAACCCAAGTGGTTACAAGAGCCAAGCTACTGATTTATGTAGATTGCTTAAACCTTAGTCGAGATGATCCATTTTTTGGTTCATGTGGCCTGATAATGCCGCCCCAACCACCGAGGCTAAATACCACTCAGTTGCTAGGTTGGATATTGACCATTTACACAAAATTCCTTACCCCTCTTATACTGTGTTTTAAAGATTGACGATTAAGGCTAAAGTAATAAATATTGGTTTATATACTTAGAAATGAAAGTTGGTTTTGATCTTAAAGCCCTTCAAAAAACAAATTTTCCTAAGTTAAATAAGTTAAAGAATAGTTAATATAGTTACAGGGCAAAAAAAAGCTCTGTAGCCCTTTACTGGTGTGGCTTTGCTAAAGTGTAGTGTCCTACTTTTACAATAGTTTGTCCGACTTTTACAAGTAAGTGTCCTACTTTTACAATAGTTTGTCCGACTTTTACAAGTGGCGTCCTACTTTTACAACCCAATTTAAAACATAATAGATCGGTGATTATTTGATGTAATGTTCTTGATATACCAATAATATAAAGCTAAAATCATCCAATCTTAGTTCCTGATATACCAATACCGCTATGGATAAAAATCTTTTACCAGCAAGGCATAAACAGAATGATTTTTTTATATGTGATGTCTTTGATTCTTTTAAAGATGATATTGCATCGATGGAACATCCTGTTTTCTCATTATCTAAAAAACCAGATCACCGACTGCTGGTCTATGAGAAGAATGGCAACACCATAATGATCAAACCAAGCTATACAGGATTAGCAACAATCTTCGATAAAGATATTCTTTTGTATTTGGCTAGTGCGTTGGTCAGTGCAAAAAATAATGGTTTACCTATTTCTAAAACAGTTAGATTCTCGACATACGATTATATTGTTAGCACTAATAAATCTCTTGGTGGTATGCAATATAAGCAATTTCAGGAGGGCTTAGAGCGTTTAAGTGGAACGAGAATACAGACAAATATCAAAACAAATAATCAGGAGATAACTGAAGAGTTTGGTTTAATCGATAAATGGAAGACTGTTAAAGACGATGCTAAAGGTAAAACCTTAGCCGTTGAAGTCGTTTTGTCAGATTGGTTTTATAACTCAATTATGGGTAATGCTGTCCTTAGTATAGATCGTGACTATTTTAGGCTCAGGAAGCCCATAGAGAGGCGGTTATATGAATTGGCTAGGAAACACTGTGGCAATCAACTTTCGTGGCGTATAAAGCTAGATACCTTGCAGGATAAGCTCGGGGTACTGTCACCTTTAAGAAAGTTAAGATTTACTATAAAAGAGATCGCTTTATCTAATCATTTGCCTGATTACAATATTGTATTTGAGGATGATGTAGCAACTTTTACAAGAAAGTCACCACCTAAAGAAAATGGTTTTGATGTGCTGCCTAAACAAACGTCAATGAGTGAGTTTGTTCGTGACAATCCAATTATCACAAAAGGTAAATCTGAGGCAGAAGTTAAACGGCTGATGCTTGCGAATAAGAAATCAGAGACAGCAAAGAAATCTGTAAAAGAAGCTCAGGTATCTGATGTCGCCAAGGCTGGCATTGCTGAAATGCACGCAGCGTTAAAGGGGGCATTATGAAAACTAAACTACCACCCATGCCATTAGGGGGCGACTCTATGTTATTCAGTGTAAAGCTTACTGATGAACAACTTGGCTCTGTAGTTAGTGCTTTATCCTTATTTTTGTTAATTAATTATTTTATGGTGAATAATGTCTTGGGTATCATTCAAATCAACCAAAAAACAAGATACCGTCTTTTGTCCGGTGTGCGATAAGCCCAGAAATAAAGGCGATCATAAAAAATGCTCAAAGATTACTCAATTGAAAGCTATGAAAGAAAAATCAACTTAAGTAAGGAAAATACAACAGCATTGAGCTACTGTTGCATATTCAAGTAGGCCATTGTTGTGGTGGGCTTTAGTTGTTGCGTTTTAGGCTGATTTTGGTATGCTTTATTCCAGTCGTTGCTTTTGCCTGTGACCGCGCTAGGGGACTCTTTGAGTTGATTGGTCTGCGCCCTTTCCTAAAGCAACGGCTTTTTTTTAAGATAACCATCTCTTGTAACTAAACAAGCTCCCAATACTGAGTATTTTACCGTCGAATTAGATGGGTTAGGCAACACGCCTACATCAACTTCTTTTATCAATGAGTTATAATTTATCTGTGGAAAGCGTGGGTATAGAAAAAATAGCGCTGGCAATAGAAGCAGATGCAGGCATGGCGTTAGACGACATTAGACAAGGACTTGCTGAAATGCAAATTGGTTTAGGGCGAATAACGACACCAGAGCAAATATTAATTCATACTGCTGTACAATCGAGTGTGGGGCTTTTGCCACAACATCCCACACCTGATATCGACACACCTTTGTTTCTAATCTCAACTTTCTAAAATTACAATCATGACTGATTTCGATAAGCTTAGTAATGCCGCCCTACACGGTGATTTAGAAACGATTCGCACAATGGTTGCAGAGGGTTTTGATTTATCGACAACTGATGAGAGAGGTGAATCACTGTTGTCAGAAGTAATTACACACATTGCCAACGTCTACGATGACACGCCACAAAAAAATAACTACGATGAACTGTCGCCCCAAAGATGTGAAATTGTAAAGTTATTACTGGATTTAGGTGCAGACCCAAACCAACTTGATGAAGATGGCGATGGCGCACTAACCCATCCAGCACTCACAATGGATACCAAACTGATTAAAGTTTTGCTCGAAGCTGGCGCAAAACCAAATATTTTCACTGCTTATAGCGAAAATCAAACGCTTTATGATTGGGTTGATACGGATTATGTGTTGTATATTTGGGATAATAAATTCCCCGAAGAACCCAGCGCAGATCTGATAGCTGATACAGAGGGCGCTTGGCTTTTGTGGCTTGATGCAATGGCAATAAAATATGACAAAAGGCGACCAGATCACTTATTTTTGCTTCGTGAATATGGTGCGCGTAGCTGGTTCGAACTGCATCCAGAAAACAAATAATACAACATGAACGACTTTGAAAAAATAGTAGATGCCGCCCTACACGGTGATTTAGAAACGATTCGCACAATGGTTGCAGAGGGTTTTGATTTATCAACGTTACATGAAAACAATTCAGTTTTGACCCGCGTACTTTTTGAAGATCACACTCAAGGGTTAGCGCATTGTTATGACGTTATTAAGTTGTTGCTTGAATTGGGAGCCAACCCAAATCAAGTGACCGATAACGAAGGCACTACGCCTATATCTCAAGCGGTTATTTCACCGAAAATTGAAGTATTGCGTTTATTGCTAGAAGCAGGAGCTGATCCAAATACACTCATGGATGGTGAAACCGTTTATGAATGGTGTGAATTTGATTATCGCTACGAAGTTTGGAATTGTAACCTTCCTGAAAAACCCAGCCTAAAAGACAAAAGGTTTGAAGATTGCTGGCTGAAATGGCTAGACGCAATGGCGGTTAAATATAACCGTCCACGCCCTGAGCATTTATTTTTATTGCGTAAATTTGGTGGCAGAACTAGCAACGAATTATATTTTAAACAGTTAATGAAAGCTGCTAGCGTGTGCGATTTGAATAGAATCCGTGAAATTGTTGAAGAGGGTTTTGATTTATCAACGGTTGTAGATGGAGAATTTATTTTAGCTCAAGTCATTGGCGATCTAGGTGTTGCTATGGGCCAAATAGAGCCGCCGCTTTATGACGTGGTTAAATTATTGCTCGAACTAGGCGCAAATCCAAACCAGCAGGATGAAGAGGGTAATGGCGCATTAACGGAAGCCATGATAGCCATGGACACTGAAATGTTGCGCATGTTACTGGAAGCGGGTGCGCGACCTAATGATTTCAACGGTTTTGGTGGCAGTGGAACACTTTACAACTGGGCAGATACGGATTATCAATTTCATATTTGGGACATCAATAAATTTCCTGAAACACATGAATATATCAATGAAGAAGAGTGGCTCAAGTGGCTAGATTACATGGCAGTTAAATATGACAAAAGACGACCAGACCATTTGTTTTTGCTTCGTGAATATGGTGCGAGAACGTCTCGTGAATTAAGTGCATAGGTTGTGCCAACGCTAGGAGGCGCATCATTCACGCTCATAAACGATGCGCTTCACTTTGTTCAGCACATGTTATAGCCCTAAGCCCTAAACATTGCGCTCACCTTCTTTGGAACTGTCTTTTTCTGTTGTGTTTTCGGGTGATTGGGTTATAGTTTTGCTCGGGCCGTTGCTTTTGCCTGTGACCGCGCTAGGGGACTTTTTGAGTTGATTGGTCTGCGCCCTTTCCTAGAGCAACGGCTTGTTTTTAAGATAACCATCTCTTGTAACTAAACAAGCTTCCAATGCTGAGTATTTTACCGTCGAATTAGATGGGTTAGGCAACACGCCTGCATCAACTTCTTTTATCAATGAGTTATAATTTATCTGTGGAAAGCGTGGGTATAGAAAAAATAGCGCAGGCAATAGAAGCTGATGCAGGCATGGCATTAGACGACATTAGGCAAGGGCTTGTTGAAATTCAAGTTGGTTTAGGGCGAATAACGACACCAGAGCAAATATTAATTCATACTGCTTTTTTTAAATCAATTTCCGCTTGTAAGAAAGGTATGCCGACGGGCTTTTCACAATCGAGTGAGGGGCTTTCGCCACAACATCCCGCACCTGACATCGACACACCTTATTGATCATTATAGTGCATAGGATGTTCCGTCGCTAGGTTGCGCACCATTCACGTTCATAACCGATGCGCTTCACTTTGTTCAGTCTATGGCTTAAGCTAGCTGGGCAATTTTTGCGGTAAAGCTAACGGTAAAAGAAAGTTGGGATGGTAAGTTCAAGCTCTACGATCACCAAACGCTGGACATGAAAATGCCAGACGGTATCTCCGAGTCCACATCTGATAAATCAGACAGCATACATCGGCCTGCATCTGGCACTTAGGTAAGCATAGAGCAAATGCTGGCAGCTTTCAACGCGTTAAAACCCTTTTTGAACAATTAAAAACTCTTTAAAGCTTGAAGCAATAAAGGGCGAAGCAAATATATCATTGCCTTGGTTTTGTGCCTTTCTGATAAATCCAGCAATTGTTGCATCTGTTGCATCCGCTGTTTTGATAAATTCCATTTTTATAGCCGCTTGTTCGGTTTGTACTAACGCTTGGTAACCTTCAAAAGCTTTTTGGTATTTTTCGTTTGCCTCCTGTTTCGCTTTATCCTCTGCCGCCTTTGTTTCCTGGGCTATTTTTTTCTGTTCCTGTTTGAGCAGTGCTTTTTTGCGCTTTGTTTCTGCCAGTGCATCGGTAAAGTCTTTTTTAATGGCAGTTACCACAAAGGCGGCGCTATTTTTTACCACGCCTTCTTGTTGTTTGTCCTGAGTATAGGTAATCGCCTGTTCTATTCGATCTGTAGCGTATTCAACTGTGATTTCTTCGGCGGTTATACGGGTCACGCCCATTGCTACCAAACGTTCGATTAGTAGGTTTAAAGGCGGTTCGGTTATTACTTCGCTTGCTGGCTCTTGCTCAAAAATAAAGCGTTCTTCTTGTTCTTGTTCTTCTTCTTTAATTGGTTGTACGCGATTTTGTTTAGAGATGATAAAAGTAATGGCGACACATTTCTGTTTAATCTTTTCTTCTTCCCATTCAAAAGCAATATCGGTTTTTTCGGCTAATTCTTGTTGTGCGACTTTTAAAACCCATCGCCTAAAATCACAAAATTGTTGGTACTCATTGTCTTTAATACCAAGTGTATTTCTTAGTGTCGGTATATCAAATCTTCTTTTTCCTATCTTTTCATATTGTTTTAGTAACTCATAAATTCGGATTGAATAAATCCTTTTAAGATGTATTACATTGCCGAGTTTATATTTTGTAAACTCTAATTTTAATTGCAATAAAAAAGGTTTTAACTTTGGTGAAAACTCAAGCTCTACTATTCCTTGGCTTTCTATATATTCAGCAGAAGATAGCCAAGAAACTTGTAATTCTCTGCCATTATCATCTTTAAATGTTAATACATTCGATACCAGTTTTTTTGAAATAGCTTTTACTTTACTGTAAAAGTCATTACTGGAAATTCCTAATAACTCATAAAGTTGTTTAATCGGTATTTGATAAACTTTAAAGTTTTTATCATCCTTATCAATCATCGATATTAACAACTTAATTAACCGCTGCTCACCTACCGATAATTTGTAACGCGCTTCAACAATTTTATTGTGCTGAACAAGTAAGCTGTTTTCTGAAATGCTCATCCAAACCTTTACCAGTTGATTTTAATAGCCAAGTTTAAAGTTTGAACCCGTTTTTTAATTCAGTCAAGAGACTAATATAAAATCTCTGACCTTGAGCCCTTTTTTCTCTGACCTTGAGCCCCTTTCTCTCTGACCCTGAGCCCCTTTCTCTCTGACCCTGAGCCCCTTTTTCTCTGACCCTAAGCCCCTTTTTCTCTGATCTTGTGCCTTACAAGCCTTGCACTACGTGGCTTGTAGCTCTCTGAAAACAATTAAAACAATTAAAACATATAAAACAACAACAACAAGGCAACACAAAATTTTTGCTTTGCACATGCAAAAAAGCATTTTGTTGTTGTTTTTTTTGGGCTTTTCGATCCAGTCTGATAGACATTTGACTCAATGCTGGTGCTGCTATTACCGCTGTTAGTTGAACATCCTTTACGCCCCAGCATATCTTTAGCCTTACCTTACTGCCATTGCATGTTTGATGGCTCATCAGCATCGGCACATAGACCATGTTTTTTTCCGTTACTTGGTTAGGTTAATTGTCGCCGAACACAACCACCTGTCACTTATACGTTCGTTTTTTCGAACCCTTGAATACTGTTAAAAAATGAGCGGGATAATGGAGTACTGGTATTGTGTGTACATCTAAGCTAGACTAATGAAAATTGGAGACATATTCATGATAGCAAACAAACGTACGAATCGAATTGATCTAAGAATCCATACAAAAGCCAAAGAAGCGCTTCAGGCGGCGGCTTCATTGCGACATAAATCGGTCAGTGAATTCATTCTGGAAAGCGCTTTGGGCGCAGCCGATGAGGTTCTGGCGGATCGCCGGTATTTTAGTCTGAGTATCGTACAATGGGCGGCTTTCCAGGCCGCCCTTGATGCTCCGCCACGACCTCTGCCTCGGCTTGAACGGTTAATGCGTGAGCCAGGTATTTTCGATTGAGTAAAGAAACAAATGATCGTCATCGGATAGATAAACTTAACACGACACACTCGATTGATGCTTTTGATTGTGGACAAGACAGCTTAAACCGGTATTTAAAGAAATTTGCATTAATGAGTCAACGTGCTGACGGAGCACAAACTTATGTCGGCATTTACGAAGATAATATCATTGGTTACTACACGCTTGTCGTGGGCCATGTTGGCTATGAAGATGCGCCTGAGCGCCTTATCAAAGGACTTTCTCGTAATTCTGTTCCGGTCATGTTGTTAGCCCGTCTCGCCACTGATCTTGCTTGGCAAGGAAAAGGTGTTGGCGCAGGCCTGTTAAGGAATGCGATGCAGCGTACCTTGCAAGCTGCCGATATCGCAGGTATCAGAGCATTTCTGGTGCATGCTAAGGATGACAAAGCCAAAGAATTTTATGAGCATTTTAATTTTTTCCCCTCGCCGACAGACCCTTACCACCTCTATCTGCTGATGAAAGACATCAGAAAAATAATGAGCGATTCGTAGCCATGGCAAAAAAAGTCGATCCGCAAAAAATCATCGAAACGATTGATAATAATATTTTGATGGGAACGGTTGGCGTTGCCATGACTATAGTAGGTTGGGGTGAAGCAACGCGAACCCCAACAAGTTGTGTGTTGCGTTGGGGTTCGTTATCACTCACCCCAACGGGCTGTTAGGCTAATCGCTTGGCGAAAATCAGGCCAAAGCACTCATGCCATGCCGTTTTACGATATTCAGTAATTTAAGCGAGGGGCCGCTTGGATGCTTATCACCAATTTCCCATTTTTGCACGGTAGAAATACTGGTATTCAGTAACATGGCAAATACCGACTGACTGACGTTAAGATTCTCACGCATTGCTTTAATATCAGCCGGTAAAATAGGTTCAACCGTCGGCTGGCAAAGTGCTTTAATTTCTGACATACGGCGTTTATCAATCAAAGCTGATTGATGCATACCCTCGGCAGTTTCCAACATTTCGGCTAATAAACGACTTTGATTATGTGCCATCTTTTGTTACCTCTTTCAATTCGCCCTCTTCAATTGCCCATTGCAACATTTTTTGATCCTGTTCCAACCAGCTGCCAGCAATCACTTGCAAGACCCTGCGTTCTCGATCAGAAATAGTGTCACGCTCATTCTTGGCAAAACCATACAAAAAAAACCATTGGTCATCAATTTTACTGGCGACCAACGTACGAACCCCGGAGCGCTTGCCACGACCCGGCAGAGCAATACGTTTTTTATACAGATGCTCGCCTAAATCTGCATCAACCAAACCCATGTTCATTTCTTTTACAGCTTGTATTAAGTCAAGATCGGTTACTTCTGACTTTTTTAACCAACGGTCAAATACTTTGGTTTTTTGACATCCTCCCCCACCTGAAGGAAGGGGATTCCTAGTTTCCTAAGAGTGAGTAGGTATCGCTACTGCTCACTGGTTTCTGCTGCTGACGGCATGACTGCACCGTTCACTTCACAGACTAGCCCCGTCTATCCGACGGTTATTGATTCGCTAAAAGTGCATGGCCTTTAGCAAGTACATTCATTGCCCCCACAAGGTCGGCGTTTTCACTAAAGCCGCAGTCAACACAAGCAAACTCTGCTTGGGTCAGTCGGTTTTCTTTAGCGTCATGACGACAGCATGGGCAAGTTTGGCTGGTATGATGCGCTGGAACTCTAAGCACCGCCCCACCATGCCAGTCTTGCTTATACTCCAGCATCGTAGCAAACATGCTCCAGCCTTGATCCAAGATAGATCGGTTTAAACCAGACTTTTGCGCGACCTTTTTGCCATGCTTTTCACTATTACCTTTCGATGATTTGCTCATATTTTTTACCCGTAAATCCTCAATGATTATGATCGCTTGGTTTTCGCTGATTTCAGTTGAGACTTTGTGCAGGTAATCTTTACGCGCATTGCCAATATCCTCATGGCACTGGCTAATTTTTGCTTTTACTTTCTTCCAGTTATTTGAAAACTTATTTTTGTTTTTTAGCTGATGCTGTAATCTGGCCAGTCGTTCAGCTTTAGCTTTAAATCTATTCAATGGCGCATAGACCGTACCATCAGACAGCGTTGCAAACTGCTTGATGCCCATATCAATACCGACTATGGAGGTTGAGTTATGCGCCAACAAGTCAGCTTCATATTCTGTTTGAATAGACAGATACCAATGCGTGCCTTTACGACTCACTGTGACATTCTTGGCCACACCAAGCACTTTACGGCTATTTCGGTAACTTACCCAGCCTATCTTGGGTAAAAAAACCTTGCTTTTGTCTTGGTCTACTTTGAATCCTTGCGGATATCGAAAGCTATCAGCCTGGCCTTTTTTCTTAAACTTGGGGATTCTTTTTAGCGGCTGTTTTTTATCAAAGCCATCCTTAAAGGCTTTATCTAAATCCTTTAGTTTTTGCTGTAGAACTTGCGAAGGAAGGTTGGCTAAAAAGCCGTACTCATCGGTTTTCTTCCAGAGCGTTGCCCAGAAGTTAAGCTCTTCGTACCACATGATCGGTAACTTTTGCTCAAGACGAGTAAGATTTAACGACAAAGACTTGTTCCAGACAAAACGACATTCACCCGCAAAACCACCTAGTTTCTGGCTTATTTCCGGTGTCACTTTGAGCCTGAACTTGAAGGCTTTACGTAGGGTTTTTTTCATGTTGCTATACTAGCACCCATTTTGTTTAACTCATGAAAATTAATCAGTACCTTAAACAACAAAGAACGCCATAATGATTACTTGTGCCAACTGAGCCGCTTACATCCCCGCCCTGAAGAGACGGGGTTTTACGCTATACATGGATAAATTATGGATGAGTGATAACGAACCCCAACGCAACACACAACTTGTTGGGGTTCGCGTTGCTTCACCCCCAACCTACCGGGCTACACGGCTTGGGTTAATATGGAAGTGCCGAGCCAGACAATTATTTGCTGCAAATTCCTTTTTTTGCCATACCCAATTCGGCAATATCCGCTTTCCCTTCCTTTTCGTCCATCGTTTCTAAGCCAGCCCCACCAACAAACACACCAGGTTTCATATATTGTTTAATAAAGTAATTCTTGCCGCTTTCTGTGCTAAGCAATAGTTCATTAGGGGAAAATTCAGACTCAGTAGTAATTTTATGTTCGGCGTTACCTTTTACTTCTTCATAAAAGAACATATTGGGCGCAGTTTCACCTATACATTTGCCATCTACCCATATATCTTTTTTAATAGCTGTTCCCAGTCCTGATGATCGGTAAATATATAGTCCTGCATTTCCATCGACAGCAGGGCTGAAAGATTTCGCCTGTGCTGAAACTGTTTCAGACTCCATTGGCACAGACGCGCATCCAGAAAATAATAACGATACCAAGGTGATAATAACGAATCTTCTTAACATTTTTTCTCCATTTTGTTGGTTGTGTTGGTTTGTGCCCAATGTAAAAGTCACGGGCTGCCGAAGGCAGTCCCGTGGACTGTTGGGTTGGGCAGACATTGTGTACGCTCTAATTAGAAAGCGCTGAACTATTCCAGTATCTTGATCTACGACCGGCCATATATTTGCTATAAGCTCTATACTGTCTCCTCTACTGTTTTAGTTTAAGTTGCCAAACGTAATATATGCGACATCAAATGCCTTATAAAAAGCCTGATTTGTAGTATATCTCTCAAAAACGAATTCAATAAAGCATTGGTCACTTTGGTATTATTCGATGTCCGCTATTGACCGTTAGCTGAAAGCCATTTCAAACAACACACCATCGTGTAAATACTCAAATACTCAAATACTCAAATACTCATTTAATCAAATGAAGTATTACTTAAATGAGTATTTACACATTTTATTTTTTACACGTTAAAAAATATTAGAGTGGCAGTAATCAATGCAAAAATTTACAGACCGCAATCGACCCAAAGCTAACATTGGGTTATGGATTTAGGCTTCCCGATACCGGTCATTGGCAAAGTAAGTAAAATTATCAAATTGCTATTAAGGTCAGAATAAATTTATAATTATCTCAGTTGATTTAAGTTTACCCCAGTTATTTATAAATAAAAAGATAAGTCATGACTCAAGCTGTATATATTAATTGTGGTGAATTTATAAGGAGAATAAAAATGAATAATGTAATTACCTTTCCTAAAAAGATGAAAACTCTGCGAGAGAAAATTTATGATGGGAAAATTACCGATGATATAAGAACTCACCTTCTCAATGAACTAGATGATTTGGAAAAATATCATCCTAATTCTTGGGATAAGAGATTTGCACAAGACATGATTAAGTATCGTAAAAATCTGACAGATAGTCAGATTAAGCAGCTAGAGAGAATATTACAGAATCCAATTAACGAAGAAGAATATCCAGATGATATTGAGTTATAAATTTGGCACATGAAGTAAGTCGCACATTCTTATGGTTTTCCGTGTAAATACACAAAAACTTATTTAATCAAATGAAGTATTACTTAAATGAGTATTTACACTTTTGAAGTTTTTTACTTCAAATAAGCTTCAAATATTTTGATGGCCAAGGTGTTTAATTTGACGCCTTCTTTGATGGCTTGAATCTTTATTGCACTATGCAATTCTTCTGGAATATCGACGTTAAACCGTTGCATTTTTGTCTTTTCAGCTGTTTCTGTTTCCGTATCCTGGTCTTGTACGGCAGCAATGGCGAGTTCTTTTTGTGTTTTTAATGTGGTTGGTTTACCTGCTTTAAGTGCCATTATAAAAACTCCTTTAATTCATTAGCTATTGCGCGTATTTCATTGGCCGCGTCTTCTTTTGTTTCAGTTGAGAGTACTGTTAAGCCGGTCGCGGCGCTTTTAGCATAGACGACCCGTTGAGTGGTGAAGTTTTTAAAGACGGGCAGGTTATAACCTTCTAAGGCTTCTCTTATTTCTTTACCTAATTGGGTATTTTTTATTACTCTGGAAATAACAAAAGCGGCTTTAGGTTTGCCGTCGGTTATTTCTTGGCGGGCTTTAATGATTTCGACTAAATCTTCACAGGCCCAAATATCATAAGGTGATGGTTGGACCGGAATTAAGATCATGTCAGCACATTTGATAGCGGCGATGGCTAAATCAGCAATCTGAGGCGCACCATCAATGATTATGAAATCATGGTTATCAACCACGGCCAAAATGTCTTTTGCCAAAGTGGAGCGGTCCATACCGATTACTTTAATTAAGGCACCGTCACTGGCTGCATTCCAATCTCTAGCACTGCCTTGTGGGTCGGAATCAACCAGTATGACTTTATGTCCTTCTAGCTGTAGGGCGTGGGCCAAATTAGTGGCTATGGTGGTTTTACCGGCCCCTCCTTTTTGATTTAGTACAGCTATTACTTTACTCATTTAAACATTTACTCATTATTTTAAAATATCATTTAAGTATAAGTTCATTTAAGTAAATGAAGCAATGATTATTTACTCAAATAATCATTTAAGTAAATAATCATTTTTACAATAAGTGCTTGGTTTTGCTTAGTTGCTAGTGCTGATTTTAGTGATACACATTTATGTAAATGAGTTAATAATCATTTACTCTTTTGAGTAAATGATTATTTGTGTAAAGCGCAATGTGTCGTGCTGCTTTTATTTTAGCCTGTGATTACAAGCGTAGCGGGACTAAAGCCACCTAAAGCGGTTCTCTTTCCACTCGTGGCCATCGATCAGCCCTTGGTGATAATAATCCGGCCAGTCCCAAAAAAACGGGGTATATTCAGATGCTCCAAAGTTCCGCGTGGCCGCATTGATGCCTATGCAGGCCAGAACGAAAGCCCCGGCCACCCAATACTCGCCCATTTGTCCGGTGCGCAAGCGGCCACCAAAAAGATGAAAGCGCCGATCACTCCACCAGCCGAGCGGTACGCCCTGGACCGTGAGCGAATCCGCTATCACATGAGATAGCCCACCGGCGCAAAATGCGGCCAGAGCATGATGCCAATCCCACACAAAAAGGGCGAAAACCAGTCCGAAGACCCAGCCCGCGACGTAGTGGGTGACGGTGCGGTGTCTGACACGCCGCCCTGCCGCTTTTAACAGCCATTCCAACCAATCCGGTGCGGTGCTGCCCAGTACGGCCAAAGGTACCAGTTCCGGCCGCCATACAGCGGTTACTGCGCCAGCAATGGCGATATGATTAACCCATTTCATTGGTTGCTCCACAATTCGTTTTTTAGCGCTGCAAAATCAAGACCAACGGCCTCAGCCGCCGCCCGCTGCACATCGTCAAGATTTTCGCGCAGCGCCCTTGCCAAAGCTTCCGCATCAGCCAAGGCATCAACCGGATCGCGCTCAAGCGCCGAGGCAAGCGTCCGCTTTAACAAGAACGTGGCTGCGTAGCTGTTCATTATCTCCAGACATAATGGCGTCATTGGGTCACCTCTTTTAGATAATCGTTGACCCGATCCGCCAGCTCATCCCGGCACTGCCCGATCAACGTTAGCCGGGCGGCGTTTATCGCCGCTTCTGCCGCCACTAGATCGCCGGTTCTACTCGCCACGTCTTTTAAGTAGCCGATCTGTTCTTCGGCGGGGGCAATGCCCTCAAAGACGCGAATTTGGCTGCGCGCTTCCACGCTTTCATCTATGCCGATTAACCGTAGCGCCCGATCCCGGTCAGCAAGCGCTTTCAACAACCCGGCCACATGAGTGGCGACTTCGCCCCGGCGCTGGTATTCTTGGGTACGTTGTCGGTTTAATTCCTCCGCCGAATAAAGCGGCATTTCCGCGACGATGCCGCTGTAATATCGTGATAATCCAGCCGTGTCAAAGGTGCTGACGGTGTTTTGTTCGGTGTAGCGAAGTCCTGCAACTGCTTTGACTTCAATACCCCATTTAGGTCGCTCAGGAAAGCAATTGACTATCATCCTGAAAACCTCATCAGCATCAATAACCTTGGATAATTTTATCGGTGGTATGTAATGATAATTACGTGTTTCCCCCTTTAGAGTTGGTATCTGGTAGGGTTGGACTTTTGGGGGCGGCGGCGCTGTTTCACGCTGCGTATTAAGGCTTTTTATTTCGGGGGGTGCTGCCTCTACCGGCTTATTTATTGCTGGTTCTTTGTCGTCAAAATTGATGGGTGATTGAAATTCCCAGGCCTGGGCGGCGCTAATCGACAGCCAGTTAATAAAAATTAAGAACAGCAAAAACGCGTGGCGCAGCAGCCGGTTTGCTCCGGTCGGCCAGAGCCTAGCGTGATTAAGATAAAGATCAATTTTGTTTCGATGCACGATGACCACTCGCGAACATTTTTAAACCTCCCAATACCATAGCCAACTCCCAATAACCCATCGAGGTAAAAGTAACTATCAGCACCCACATAACCATAGCGGTTGCATCGTAAGCAACATCTGAATCCAATCTGAACGTTTGCGGGTTTACCGCCAATACATCAACTCGCAGACCTGGCGCAATCCTGCCTTCATCCGCCGCCGTCATCACCCAGACTTTTGCCGCCCTAACACACGCTTGAGCAAGTTTGAGCTTCCGCCCGCTTAAATTGTGCGCATCATCGACAAACAGCACCGCACCGGTCTCAGTCAAGTACAGCGGCAGTGCGTCCTGGCGTTCCCACGCCTTCAGTTTAGCCCAGTGCCGTTCTTCGTCAGGATTTTCACGCTTTGCCCACCATATTTCAAGCTGTTTGTTATCAGTCCATGCAGACAGCGGCCGGACAGCAGAAAGATACAGCGGTTTTGCCTCAATCTGCACCCACACTCGCTCTGCGTCAGCGTGTAATCTATCTATCCAGTAGCTTTTGCCGCTTGCATGAGCGCCAGTAATTAAAATCGGTTTTTTTGTGGAAACTCCTTTTTGCTCGATCACCGGGCCGTATTTCCGGTTCTTTTTTATCACAAATGCACGGGCGTATGGACGGCCATCTTTGCGTTGCCGCTTCTGCTTTTTTATGGTCAAAAATTGCATAATTTATCCTGTAAAAGACAAAATAAACGTCACGTTATTTTATGCTATTTAGAACAAAGCTATGGGGTACACACAGTTTTATATCTAAAAACTGTGTTATCCATATTTAACGACCGTTTAAATTTGATAAAATAACGGCCCTAATATACCTCTAGTATTGGAGTAAAAACAATGGAGACATTTGCCTATATCCGAGTAAGTACCGACAAACAAGATTTGGACAATCAACGTCACGGCGTCATCAGCTACGCGCAGAAAAACCAACTAGAACCACTGACTTTTATCGACGACACCGCCAGCGGCAAAAAAAGCTGGAAAGAACGCGACCTGGGCAAGTTGATTGAGCAAGCCAAAGCCGGAGATGTGTTGCTGGTGGCCGAGATTTCACGACTGGCTCGATCAACGCTACAAGTTTTGGAGATTCTGCAGGAAGCAGCCAAAAAAGAGATTGCCGTGCATATTGCCAAATCCAACATGGTGATGGATGGGTCTCTAAACTCTAAAATTACTGCCGTTATTTTGGGATTAGCAGCAGAGATTGAACGGGAGTTTATTAGCGCCAGAACTACCGAAGCATTAGCGAAGCGTAAAGCCGCTGGTTTGCCATTGGGTAGACCTAAAGGACGTGCTAATAATGTTAAAAAATTGGATGCTAAAAAAGAGGAAATAAAAGACTTGTTAGCCAAAGGCGTTCATAAAATCAGCATTTGTAGAATGTTTGATTGTGCCCCAACAACACTTTATTCATGGATGGACGAAAATGACCTAAATAGGTTTGTTAAAAGTGATAAGCCTAGCAAAAAAAAGTTATCCACCAAAAAGTCTACTAAAGATAAAAACAAAGCTTAAAGTGCCTTGATTACTAGCGTTGACTTAAGTCTTGTGTGCTGCGTACATCGTAGCTACACTCCTCCCCGCCTTCGGCTTAGGTCGTGGTGGCTTACGCCACCCCACCCCACCCCACCCCACCCCACCCCCTCCCCCTCCCCCTCCCGCCCGCAACCCCCCCTAGTTATCGCTGGTTAGCACATTAGTTTTAATGCGTTTCAGTTCACGCAGAAGTTCATCGTATATCGTGCTAGGGGGTTGCGTGCTGGTGGTGTCGTGGGCGGTATGCGCTTACGCGCAAGTAAAGGTTTTGTTGCTTCGCGCTTGTTTTGGATAAGATCAAAAACCTTATTTTAGTCGCAACAAAACAGGATGCACAAAAAAGCCGTGCAACCTATTTTATCGCTCTAATGTAGCTTTGCAATATTTGACGCAAAGCGGAAAACAACAGCAGAAAAGCATTACTATTGTTTTCCGTTTTGCGGTTGCCACAGCTTTATTTTAAATGGGGCGTACCCCAAACCCCTGAAAACAACACTAAAGTATTGTTGAAGGAAGTTATTTATTTGAAACAAGCAAAAGCATGGAGCGCGGCCCAGCAAAACCGTGCCATTCTACATAATACCCACGCCTTATGCGCAATGCGGGGGCAGGAAAAGCGTCTGCCCCCGCACAGCGCATAAATCGTATTATGCAAAATGTCACTATTTTTGCTTGGCCGCGAATGTTCGTGTGGGGCTGTCGCCCCAAACCCCACCACTCGCTCCGCTCCCTGGTTGCTACGCGTTGTTTTAAATCGCTAGGCTTTCGCTACGCTCCCGTTGTGTTTTTTGCGTGTTACGCAAAACACTTATTTTAAACCGCGCGTCCTGCGCGGCGCTGCCTCCCTGCTGCGGTTGTGCTTCGCACTTTGTTTGAACTCGCTTCCGGCTTCGCCTACAGCTCAAACAGTGGTTTTTTTTATTTTTATACCTATCCACAACTACTATTAAAAAAATCAGATAAAAAAATAATTAACTTATTTACTAAAATATGGACTAAGATTACAAATGAACCACATTAAACCGGAGTAACAATAATGGCAACCGAAGCATTCACTATTAGAGCCGAAACAGACATAGTCCATAAACTGGATAGCCTAGCCGGATCACTAGACAGATCACGCAATTATTTGGTTAATCAGGCCATAAAAGCTTATCTACAAGCCAATACTCAAGCATGTGACAAAATCAACCAAGGTATAGCCGCAGCAGATCGTGGCGAAGTTATTGCCCATGATGACGTCATGCGTGAAATAGAGGATTTGATCGCAAGCAAAACCCAAGGTCTTGCATGAAAATAGTCTGGACTCAACCAGCCCGTCAAGATTTACGCGATATTTTTACTTACATTGCCGAAGACAATCCCAAAGCAGCACGAACGTTACTTAACGAAATAAAAGAGCGTGCCATTTTACTCCAGGATAATCCCTTAATAGGTCGCTTGGGACGTATTGAGGAAACCCGCGAATTAGTGCTGACCGGTACAAGCTTCATCTTGCCCTATCGCGTAAAAGACCTACAAATACAAATTTTGGCAGTATTGCATGGCGCAAGACAATGGCCGGAAAATTTAACAGCTATTCCTGAGAGCCACTAAATGTCAATCCAAGAAGCCACCGCCCGCATCAAGATTATTCAGTTACTCAAAATAATGGTTTATCGTTGCTACGTAAACAACCTGCCATTATTCAGCTTAGAAACCTAAAAAAATACGGATTAGCTAATAAAAACATGGAAATAATCGATAACATCAACCATCTGCTTGGCGATAATCTCAAACAGACGATCAAGCTAGGTTCCAAGTTAAAAATCGCCGCCTCCTGTTTTTCTATCTATGCCTTTGCAGCCTTAAAAAAAGAGTTGGAAAGCATTGAAGAGCTTGAATTTATATTTACTTCCCCAACATTCGTAGCCACTGATGTTACGGATAAATTCAAAAAAGAACGCCGTGAATTTCATATCCCCAAAGCCGAAAGGGAACGTAGTTTTTATGGCAGTGATTTTGAAATACAGCTCAAAAACAAACTTACTCAAAAAGCTATAGCCAAAGAATGTGCGGATTGGATGCGCCGTAAGGCTGTGTTCCGGTCTAATCGTGGCAAAGCCCCGATGCAACAATTTGCCTGTGTACAAGATAAAGAATCAGCAGCCGTGTACATGCCACTGCATGGTTTTACTGCTGTTGATTTAGGTTATCAACAAGGTGACGCCGTATCTAATATGGTCAATAAAATGGATGAACCGACCATCACACCTACCTATTTAAGCCTTTTCGATCAAATCTGGAACGATACCGATAAGCTAGAAGACGTCACTACACGCCTATGTGAGCATATCGCCTCTGTCTATCAAGAGAACTCACCTGAACGCATCTATTTTCTGATGCTCTACAATATTTTTAACGAGTTTCTAGAAGACATTAATGAAGATGTATTGCCCAATGATTTAACTGGTTATAAAGACAGTCTAATTTGGCAAAAGCTCTTTAATTTCCAGAAAGATGCAGCCACCGGCATTATTAACAAGCTAGAAACTTATAGCGGTTGCATACTTGCTGATAGCGTAGGTTTGGGTAAAACCTTCACCGCCTTAGCCGTGGTTAAATATTATGAGCTACGTAACAAATCAGTTTTGGTACTTTGCCCCAAAAAACTAGCAGACAACTGGTTAAACTATAACCGAAATCTTAAAACCAATATTTTTGTTAAAGACCGCTTCAATTACGATGTGCTTTGCCATACAGACTTGCAAAGAACCAGTGGCGAATCATTTGGTATGCCACTTAATCGTATCAACTGGGGCAATTACGATCTGGTTGTGATTGATGAATCACATAACTTTCGTAACAACGATGCTTATAAAGATAAAGAAACACGTTATCAAAAATTAATGAATTCAGTCATTAAAAATGGCGTCAAAACCAAAGTTTTAATGCTATCTGCCACGCCGGTTAATAATCGCTTTAATGATTTACGTAATCAACTCGCCTTGGCCTATGAAGGCGATTCAGAAAATCTCAGTAAAAAACTAAAAACCACCAAAGACATTGAGGCGATTTTTCGCAAAGCGCAAACTAGTTTTAATGTCTGGTCTACCTTGCCACCCGAAAAACGGACTGCTAAAGCTATTTTAGGTGCATTGGATTTTGATTTTTTTGAGTTGTTAGATAGCGTCACCATTGCTAGATCACGTAAACATATTGAGACATTTTACGATACTACCGATATTGGTAAATTCCCAGAGCGTCTTAAACCACTGTCTTTTCATTGTCCATTAACACAACGTACCGATGTGATGGGCTTTAATGACATATTTGCAGAGCTGTCCTTATTGTCCTTGGCGGTATACGCACCGATTAGCTATATATTACCTAGTCGCTTGGCGAAATACGAAGCGCTCTATGATACCGATGTAAAGGGGGGTAAAAGCAAGCTTAAACAGGCTGATCGTGAAAGAAGCCTGCAAGCATTAATGACCACTAACTTGCTCAAACGTTTAGAAAGCTCTATCCAATCATTCCGCTTAACACTGCAAAAACTAAAAGACAAACACACGGCTACGTTGTTACTCATCAGTGAATACCAAAAAAATGGTAAAGAAGCTCGTTTTGCAGATCTAGCGGGTGCTTATGCAAACGCTGAACCGGATGAAGATGATTTTCAAGAACCAGATGAGACAACCATAGGAGGTAAAATTCAAATCAGTTTGTCCGACATGGATTTGCCGTCTTGGAAGCATGAATTAGAAGCAGATTTAGTGGTAATTGAAGCGCTTCTCATCGAGATGCATAAAGTAAAACCCGCTGAAGATGCCAAGCTTCAGCATCTTAAATCCCAGATAGAAAACAAATTGGCGACACCCATTAATCTAGGTAATAAAAAAATTCTAATTTTTACGGCCTATGCTGATACGGCTAATTATCTGTATGAACATATCGCCGCTAGTTTCTTGCATAGCCATCAACTACATACCGGCAAAGTAACGGGCGGTGATGGCCCAAAATCTACACTAAAACAGAATTATGACTTTCAATCATTATTAACCTTGTTTTCGCCTCGCTCCAAAGAAAAGGCGTCTATCTTGCCTAATGAACCTTGTGAGATTGATATTTTGATAGGTACGGATTGCATTTCCGAAGGCCAAAACCTTCAAGATTGCGACTTTCTGATTAACTACGATATTCATTGGAATCCCGTGCGTATTATTCAACGCTTTGGGCGTATTGATCGTATAGGCTCACAAAATATAACAATACAGTTAGTTAATTACTGGCCGGACATTACCCTAGACGAATACATTAATCTTAAAGAACGTGTAGAAAACCGCATGATGATTGCTGATCTATCAGCCTCTGGCGATGATAACGTTTTGAGCACTCAATCCAACGATATTTCCTACCGCAAAGAACAACTGCGTCGCTTGCAAGATGAAGTCATTGAAATGGAAGACCTAAAAACCGGGGTATCCATTACTGATTTGGGACTGAATGATTTTCGTATGGACTTGCTAAACTACGTTAAAGCCAATGGTGATATAAATGCCGTTCCCAGTGGTATGCACGCCGTTGTTCCCTCTGTACCAGAACGAGGTTTGTTGCCGGGCGTTATCTTTACCCTACGTAACCTCAATGAAGGCGTCAATGTTAATCAACAGAACCGTCTACATCCCTATTATCTGGTTTACATTAGCCAAACCGGCGAAGTGATTACCGATCATACCGAAGTTAAACGCTTACTGGATTTGGTACGTGGCGCCTGTAAAGGCCAGAACCAACCAGTGACTGCGGTATGCCAGTTATTTAATCAGTCCACCGATGATGGCCGCAATATGCGTTTATATTCTGATTTACTAGGCAAAGCCATCCGCTCCATGATTGCTGTGCAAGAAGATAAAGACATCGATAGCCTATTTAGTGGTGGCCGCACGACTGCCTTGGTTAATACCATTGCCGGTTTAAATGACTTTGAACTGATTGCTTTTCTTGTAGTGCAGGCTCAATGAGCCAAGCATTGTTTCACTATCCAAAGCAGGCCGCTTTTGAGCGCGTGTTACCGAAAAGTAAAATATACGAACACTCTAAACCTACGAGTGCCGTTAAAGAACTATTCGTTAAGCAAGTCGATAAAATTATATGGCAATACAAATTAGCACCTGAAACCATCAATTTACCCGCCAAACCCAATGTACCTGAAATTCAGGTCTTTACCATTGCCCTAAAAACACCGGAACTTAGCGAAGACGTTTTACGCTGTATTGATCAAGCCATTCCCTTACCCATTTTCTACCAACTAACCTTTGCCAATCGTATCAAAATTAAAGCCGCCTATAAGCGCCCCAGTGATGCCGATGCCGGTAAATGGGTTACAGAGAGTTACTTTGAAACGGACTGGTTACCCAGTGATGCAAGCCGCGCCGAATTACCGGTCGTACTGGATTTGGCCGGACTTTATGAGCACCTGTTAAGGCCGCTCATGTCCTTGCCACCAAGGCCGGGTGAAAGCCTTAAAGTCCAAGTGGAACGCTTAAGTCTACTGCGCACCAAGCAAAACGAATACCGTAAACTGGAAACCCGCTTAAACAATGAAAAACAATTTAACCGCAAAGTTGAGCTAAATGCACAACTCCGCAACCTCAAAAAACAACTAGAAACATTAACCTGCTAACCGCACCCAGGATTAAACAAGTCTCATGGAAAAACTAAATCTGCACAGCCCCGACTTTACCCAAGCCAACATCGAAAAAATGGCTGAATTGTTTCCTAACTGTGTAACAGAAACCCATGCGGCTGATGGTACTCTTAAAAAAGCGATTGATTTTGACCTGCTCAAACAAGAGCTATCCACGGCAATCGTTGAAGGGCCACAAGAACGTTATCAGCTTAACTGGCCGGGCAAACGTGAAGCCTTGTTAACCGCCAATGCCCCGATTGCCAAAACGCTAAGACCTTGCCGTGCAGAAAGTGTCGATTTTGATACCACGCAAAATCTGTATATCGAAGGCGATAACCTAGATGCCCTCAAGCTGTTGCAGGAAACCTATCTGGGTAAGGTGAAGATGATTTATATTGATCCGCCCTATAACACCGGTAATGATTTTATTTATGACGATGATTTTGCCGAAAATACCGAAGCTTATTTTGAACGCTCTAATCAAAAAGATGAGGTGGGTAATCGGCTGGTAGCCAATAATGAATCCAATGGCCGTTTTCATTCTGATTGGTTGAGTATGATGTATTCGAGGTTGAAGTTAGCGCGAAATCTACTCAAGGACGATGGGGTGATTTTTATTTCAATTGATGACAACGAGATAGCAAATGTTAAGTCTATTTGTGATGAAGTTTTCGGAGAAAATAATTTTATTTCTATTCTAGTTTGGGAAAAGAAAAAAAAAGGTGCATTTCTTTCTGGTTCAATAACAAACATTAAGGAATATATCGTTGCTGTAGCAAAGAACCAAAATGTGTTTGAAGGACTTATAGGTGAAATAGCAAGAAGCGAAGAAACTTATCCTGTAATAAAAACAACCAATTCAAGAGGCATTCGGGTAATTCGAGCAGGGATTCCAAGTAAATATCGTGAAAAATCCCATTTTCTCTCAGCAGGAACAAGGATAAGTTCAGGGAATATGGAGTTAATTTTAAAAAGTGATTTGTTAATAGAAAATGGTTTTCTTGTTAAGGATGTGGAAATAGATAGTAATTGGATTTATAGCCAAGATTCTTTAGATAGTTATGCAAAGGATAGAACACTCTATATCACTCAAGACTTGTATTTTCGCCGTGTCGTAACTGAACCTAGAATAAAAAAATTAAAAGATTTTTTGCCAAAACAAGGCTTAATAGAATCTGGTTTTGATTTCAAATACTCTGATGATTTATTTTCTGACGGTTGGGGTACAAATGAAGATGGTTTTGATGAGTTACATGATATTTTTGAGGTACAAAGCGTCATGAGTTTCCCAAAACCATCAAAGCTAATTTCTAAACTAATCTTATCTGCTACAAGAAATGATGGTAATTGTCTAATTCTAGATTTCTTCTCAGGCTCCGCCACTACTGCACAAGCCGTTATGCAACTCAATATTAAAGACGAGGGTAACCGTAAGTTCATCATGGTGCAACTCCCCGAAGTATGCGATCCAAATAGTGAAGCTTATAAAGCAGGCTATTCAACCATCGCTGAAATAGGTAAAGAACGCATTCGTCGTGTCGGCAAAAAAATAAAAGCAGAAAATGCCGCTAAAGCCGGTATAGACCAATTAGATATTGGCTTTCGAGTATTAAAAGTCGATATCTCCAACATGAAAGATGTTTACTACACGCCTGATAAATTAATGCAGGGGGATCTTGATCAATTTACCGATAACATTCGTGATGACAGCACCCCTGAAGATTTATTATTCCAAGTGCTACTGGATTGGGGCGTGGATTTAACCCTACCCATCACTCAAGAAACCATCGCTGGTTTTACCGTGTTGTTTGTTGATGATAACGCCTTGGCCGCGTGTTTCGATGCTGACATTAACGAAGCCTTTGTTAAAGAACTCGCAGCCCGTCAACCCATGCGTGTGGTATTCCGCGACGCCGGCTTTGCCAGTGATAGCGTTAAAATCAACATCGAGCAAATTTTTAAACTCATTTCGCCCGCCACTGAAATTAAAACCTTATAGTCAGATTGCTATCACCCATTATTCCGTAGTAAATAGCCAATCTAAAGTCTATAATCAACAAAAAAATGTCGATTATTAAACTTAATACACATAATTATGCTACATAAATATACTTTTAAAAACTTTCAATCGTTCACAGAACGTGTTGACGTTGATTTAACCATCAATCGAAAGACGAGCTTGACAGATTGGATGAGTGAGGATGTTTGCGGCAATCGGGTATCCAAGTTGTTAGCCGTGGTGGGTCATAACGCCAGTGGCAAAACAGCCTTACTAAAACCTATCGCCTTTATACACTGGTTTGTCAGTCATTCTTTTGCAAGCACACCTGATTCAAGTATTCCTTGTTCGCCTCATGTGCTTCATAGTTTAGAGCCCTCTGAATTTGAATGTGTATTTGATTATGAGGGCACGCAGTGGCGGTATGTTTTGGAATGTACTCAACAAAGAGTATTGCATGAAGCGCTTTATCAAAAGCGTGAACGTTTTGCGTATGTGTTTATCCGCACCTGGAATCCTGAAACAAACAGTTACTCTGTCAAACAGCAAGGCTTTGGTTTAGCGCCCCAATCCGCCAAAAAAGTACGCGCAAACGTATCGTTAATTGCTTGGGCAGCACAATATGATGTGCCGCTTGCCAAAGATTTGGCCACCAGGATGCTTATTTCTAATGTCAATGTAGTGGGCAGATTGCCTGTCAGTGATCAGGCCATCATTTTTGCAGCGGAACATTTTTCATCCAGTCCTAAGCAACACCAATTAATGAACCGCTTGTTATCAGAATGGGATTTAGGTTTATCGGGTGTCGAACTTCAACAGATCCAACTGAATCCTGTTGAAGCACCGGAGGTAAAATCATGGTTTCCTTTTGGCAGACATGTCAACGGTCCTGATAATTTTATCTTGCCTTTCCATTTAGAATCTAACGGTACGCAAGGTGCTTTTATCTTACTGTCGCGCTTATTGCCTGTCCTTGAGCATGGCGGCCTGGCGATTATTGATGAATTTGAAAATGATTTACACCCTTTAATGCTTGAGCCCATCTTGGAATTGTTTGCTAATCCTGAGACCAATCCACAGTCTGCACAACTGATCTTTTCAACCCACGCTATAGAGGTTTTAAATCTCGTCGAAAAATCGCAAGTAATGCTGGTAGAAAAAGATGCAGATTGCCTTAGTCAGGCTTATCGAATGGATAGTATTGAAGGCATCCGTAATGACGATAACTTTTACGCCAAATACCTGGCTGGTACTTACGGCGCAGTGCCCAATCTATGAGTAAACTTAAGCAACGCATTGTACAAAAAAGAACGCTATTAATTGTCGGTGAAGGTGCAGATGAAAAAGCATTTTTAAGCTATCTCAAACAACAGTTGGTTCCGCGTGGGGCTGGGCTAATGGTGACTATCAAAAATGCTAAAGGCAAAGGAGCCAAGGGTGTGCTTGATTACACTATCAAACAAATCAGGATTCCTGAATATAACACGGTTGCGGCATTATTTGATACCGATACGGATTGGACAGATGCACTCGTAAAACAAGCCAAGAAACATAAGGTTTTGTTATTAAAATCAGAGCCCTGTTTTGAAGCGATGCTATTACGATTACTGGGTATTACGCCAGAATTGGATTCAAAAAAACTAAAAGCTCAGTTTGCTCCTTTTGTTAATAACGAAGCTACTGATAGTAAGCAATATGCCAAGCACTTCAATCCTGAAAAACTAGAGGCGATGCAGCATACAGAACCCACAATAGAAATGCTTTTAAGCCTGTTTAAACCCTAGCGACCGAACATAATTCATTTAATGTTAAAATCATGAAACTTAAATTTAAGAAACAAGCGTACCAAACCAATGCCGTCGAAGCCGTAGTCAATTGCTTTGCAGGGCAACCGTTAAGCACTGGCTTTAAATATGATATTGATCCGGGCTTGGCTGAATCAGGTCAACATTACGATTTACTTGAGAATTCCGGGTTTAGGAATCATAAGATCAGCAAGTCAATTAACGTGCTGGAAAACATTCGTGCCGTTCAACATCATCAGAATTTGCCGCTTTCTTCGACGCAGGTTGAAGGTATAAAAACCGGTTGCGCGATCAATCTTGATATTGAAATGGAAACTGGTACCGGCAAGACTTATTGCTATATCAAGACTATTTTTGAACTGAATAAACGCTATGGCTGGAGCAAGTTTATCATCGTGGTACCCAGTATTGCGATACGTGAGGGCGTCAATAAAACGCTAGAGATAACCGCTGATCACTTCCTAGAGGACTACAGTAAAAAGATACGTTTTTTTATATATAACTCCAAAGACCTAACAAGTCTTGAAAGTTTTTCCTCGGATGACAACATCAATGTAATGGTGATTAACGTACAAGCGTTTAATGCCACAGGCAAAGATAATCGCCGAATTTATTTAGAACTTGATGATTTTCAATCACGACGCCCAATTGATGTGATTGCCGCTAATCGCCCAATTTTGATTCTGGATGAGCCGCAAAAGATGGAAGGGGTAAAAACGCTGGAATCTTTTAAGGGCTTTAATCCCCTGATGATTTTGCGCTATTCGGCGACCCATAAAACCGAACACAATAAAATCCATCGTCTTGACGCGCTGGATGCCTATAACCAAAAACTGGTTAAGAAAATAGCTGTGCGCGGTATTTCGGTTAAAGGCCTTAGTGGCACTAACGCATATCTCTATCTGGGCGGTGTTGAAATATCAAAAAGTAAACCACCTGTGGTGAGTGTAGAACTGGAAATCAAACAAAAATCTGGTATTAAGCGGGTATTACGTAAATTAGGCAAAGGCGATAATTTATTCGAGTTGTCCGGTGGCCTGGATCAATATAAAGATTTTGTAGTATCCGACATTGATGCCCGTAACAATACCTTAAGTTTTATTAATGGTGAAGTGCTTAGGGTGGGTGAATTAACCGGTGATGTCAACGAAGAAGCGCTGCGCCGCATCCAAATCCGCGAAGCCATCAAAGCACATTTTGAAAAAGAGCAGGTGCTATTTCATCAAGGTATTAAAGTATTAACCTTGTTCTTTATTGACGCAGTAGCCAAGTATCGAAGTTACGATGAAAACGGTGAAAATCCGGGTGAATATGCCCTAATGTTTGAAGAAGAATACACGGGACAGCTTAATGAAGTACTGACGCTGGACGATAATGCCTACAATGATTATCTGCGTGGCATTGTGACCGACAGAACCCATGAAGGTTATTTTTCGATTGATAAAAAATCCAAACGTTTAATAGATCCTAAAACAGCGGCAAGGTCGACTGAAACCGATGATGTTGATGCCTACGATCTGATTTTAAAAAATAAGGAACGCTTATTGTCTTTGGCAGAGCCGGTGCGTTTTATCTTCTCGCATTCAGCCTTGCGGGAGGGTTGGGACAATCCCAATGTCTTTGTCATTTGCGCCCTTAAGCACAGTGAAAATACCATCTCACGCCGTCAAGAAGTCGGGCGTGGTATGCGCTTGTCGGTAAACCAAAACGGTGAGCGTATGGATAACCCTGCTACAGTTCATGATGTTAATGTACTGACTGTCGTCACTGGTGAAAGTTATACGAGTTTTGTAAAAGCCTTGCAAAGTGATATGAGTGCTTCATTATCGGCACGACCACGTATTGCTAATGAAAGCTTTTTCACTGGCAAAGTGCTGATAACAGAAACAGGTGATGTCGAAGTTACGCCACACCTGGCCAAGCAGATATATAAATATTTATTGAAAAACGATTACACCGATGATGACGATAAAATAACCACCACGTATCACGAGGCCAAAAAAGCAGGGCAACTTGCCGACTTGCCATCAGAACTGGCAGTCTATGCAGTACAAGTCTATAAGCTGATTGATAGTGTATTCAGTGATGCACAATTGCCTGAAATAGAAGATGGTCGCAAAAGTAAAAGCAATCCGCTTAACAGCAATTTTGATAAACAAGAATTCAAGGAGCTTTGGAATCGCATTAATCACAAAGCCGCTTATGTCATCGATTTTGAAACACCTGAATTAATTAATAAATGTGTGGAAGAGCTTGATAAAGCCTTATGCGTAACGGCGCTGCAATACACTATTCAAATCGGTGAACAAAAAGACGAGGCCACTTATGACGCCGTAACACATGGGGAATCATTCAACCGGCATTCCGCACCCCCTCAAGATAGAAAATGATTTAAACTATACGTAGCGGATCATAATCTTTGGAGGCTATCTATGAATGAGGAATCCCTTTACAGTAGTTACAATTTAGATCATCTAGGCCTTGTAGCTGGTATGGTTGACGAATTAGGTTTAGTTGAGCTGATTGATGCCGTGATTATACAAGACCATGAACAACGCGTGGTATCGGTCGGACA
>Ga0214235_1000180_pt1 | contig 34028 bp, 30 predicted proteins | sample TroBogypolimnion_2_FD_153073 | JGI IMG/M metagenome (GOLD analysis project Ga0214235, IMG submission 153073) | Freshwater microbial communities from Trout Bog Lake, WI - 15JUL2008 hypolimnion | ecosystem: Environmental > Aquatic > Freshwater > Lake > Hypolimnion/Profundal zone ... | reverse complement strand
AGATAAGCCTTTAAGGTACGACCCATTTGCAGGAGTTGGCAGGCCATGTCGCGGCTAATGGTCAGGCCATAGTGTTGTTTCCATAAGACATACTGACAGCCCGTTTTCCATTGACTACAGCCATAGCCTTTTTTACCTTCAATAATCGGCTGTTGGCAACAAGGACACGCCCCTAACTGCTGGTTGTCATAAAGTAATTTTTCAGAGGCATCTTTTAATTGCTGGGTAAACAAAACAATCTCCGCCATAAATTGATCGGGATCATAAGCGTTCTGTTCTATTTTTTTTAGCTTAGCTTCCCATTCACCGGTCATAGCCGCTGACTTTAAGCGATCATCGGCAATAATGGCTATCAAATGCCGACCCGATTCCGTTGATAAGATTAATTTCTTTTTGCGTTGAATATAGTTACGCTTAATCAGACCTTCAATAATAGAGGCGCGGGTGGCGGGTGTACCTAAGCCTTTTTCTTTTAAAGCGACTTTAAGTTCTTCATCATCACAGGTTTTTCCGGCAGATTCCATAATGCCTAATAAACTGGCCTCGTTATAGGCTTTAGGTGCGGTCGTTTTACCTTGGCTAATATGCCCTTGATGAGAACCGGTTTCGCCTACCGTAAATACCGGCAATAATTTGATCTCGTCAGCTTTAGCGTCTTGGTTAGCGGCTATATTTTTATATAACACCTGCCAGCCTTCTGCCTCTATCATCGTACCCGCCGCTTTAAAGTTAAGGTGCTGTATGGCGGCTAAGACCGTAGTAATCTGCTTTAAACAAGGGGGATAAAAAGTGGCAATAAGTCGTAGAGCGATCGCTTCATAGACTTTCGCTTCATCGGGATTTAAGTGACCCGGCAGCATGGTAGTTGGAATAATGGCATGGTGATCGGTGACTTTTGCATCATTAAAATAACGTTTACTTAAGTTTAAGGTCTCTAAATTCAAGGGCGCGATCTGTTCGCTAAAGGTATGACGCAAAGTCTCCAGTAACGGTTTAATGCTGGGTTTCATGTCTTGCGTTAAGCAACGACTATCGGTACGGGGATAAGTGACGTGCTTTTTTTCGTATAATTGCTGAGTGAGTGTTAAGGTTTGATCGGCTGTAAAGCCATAGCGAAGATTCAAATCTTTTTGTAATTCGGTTAAATCGTAGAGTAAGGGCGGATGAACTTGTTCACGCTTACCTTTAACCGAGGTAATTTCAAGCGGATGCGGTTCTATTTGCTTTAATAACTTGTCAGCGTCTGCTTGTTGCTCAAAACGGCCACCGACATATTGAAAATCAACGCCTCGATACAGGGTATACAGCTCCCAGAAATCTTTAGCAATAAACTGAGCAATTTCTAAATCTTTTTGTACTATCAGTGCTAGCACTGGGGTTTGTACGCGGCCTATAGTCCAAAGACTACCATATTGACCAAACTTAAGCGTATACAAACGCGTGGCATTTAAGCCAACTATCCAATCCGACTCACTGCGACACTTTGCGGCACGATAAAGTCCTTCATAAACACTACCTAGCTGTAATTGGCTAAAGCCTTTTTGGATAGCTTCATCGGTTAAGGAGCTAATCCATAAGCGTTTAATAGGTTTCTCTAGGCACTCAGTCCACGACAAGATATAGCGAAAAATTAACTCCCCTTCCCTACCGGCATCGGTGGCGCAGATGATTTCATCAGCCGGTAAAAATAAGCGTTTAATAATATTGAGTTGTTTTTGCGCGGATTCATCGCCGCGTGCTTTTAAACCAAAGGGCTCGGGTATCATGGGCAAGGCGTCTAAGGACCAACGCTTCCATTCGGGATGATATTCATCAGGCTCTTTGAGTTCTACCAAATGCCCAAAGGCCCAGGTGATTTGATAGCCATTACCCTCAAAATATCCATCACGTTTCTGATTAATATTGAGGCATTGGGCGATGTCTCTAGCGACAGAGGGTTTTTCGGTGAGTATGACTTTCATGAAGAGTTCAATAAACAACGGAGAGATGCGGCATTATCTTACACTGTAGGGACAGGTCGCGACCTGTCCCTACTATTAAGTTAAGAATATGGGTTCTTGGAGTAAAACTGCTTTAGCTGTTTTAAAGCGCAATAGCTAAAGCTATTGCGCTCCACATGACTGTTTTTGCTTAATTTAATGGCAATGACGGAAGCGCATGATTAGGTATAACGTGTTGCAGTATCTACTTTAAAAAGCAGGGTAAATTGAACATCATCAACAATTAAGATTTTAATTTTAAAGTATTTTATTTTTTACATACCACGTTTTACTCGGAGATTTAAAGTAGATACTGTTGCACTCATTTATCTTAAAACGACCATTACCTTGAAACACCGCAGGGAAAGGTCGCGACCTGTCCTTACAGCGCTTTATTTTCAATAATAACCAAGCGTTCTGCTGCGATACCTAACAAAAACTCGCCTTTTAATAGTCCCAGCAATTCTTTGCCAGCCATGCTATAGCGCCAACCGTGTAATAACAGGCATTCTTCATCGTCATTAAACATCAAGACTTCTAAATCTTTACGCGTAGCGAGTATGGTGGGATTAAGGGCGTTTTCTTCGGCTCGTATGCGTACCAAGGCGGTTAAAATGTCTAAAATGGCTTCTTGTTGTTGTGTTTTTTTTGCGGGTCTATCTTTTTCATTTAAGGGTAGCGGCAAACGTTGTTTAGCCGCAGTAATTAATGAACACAGCTCTTTACCATAACGATGCAGCGCACGCTCATTAAGACCACGTACATTGGCTAAGTCTTCTACTGTTTCGGGTTGTAATTTGGCTAAATCAAACAATAATTCATCACGTAATAGCCAGCTTTTCGGTCTATCTTCGGCTTGGGCGGTTTTTTCACGCCAATGCGCTAAGGTCTGAATAATAGATAACTGCTTACCGGTTAGTTTATTTTTACCTTTAATTCTAAGCCAAGCTTTTTCAGGCTCAACCACATAATTAGCAGGATTAGTCAGTTCAGCAAAGTCTTGTTTTAACCAATCGACACGTCCTAATTCGGTTAGTTTTTGTAACATGATTTGATAAATCTGACATAGATAAATCACATCATCCGCTGCATAGTCAATTTCTGCTTCGGTTAACGGACGCTTACTCCAATCAGCTCGTGTATGCGCCTTATTTAAATTAATACTTAATAAACTAGACACCAGCATGGCATAGCCTGGATTATCTTGAAAGCCTAATAAAGGTGCAGCTATTTGAGTATCAAATATCGGTCCTGGTAATTTACCTGTGGCTTGGTGAAATATCTCTAAATCTTGCCTACACGAGTGAAAGACCTTGACGATAGCGGGATTTTCTAACGCCTCATAGAGTTCACTCATATCAGATAAGGCAATGGGATCTATGCAAGCCACCCATTCAGGCGTGGCAATTTGCAGCAAACAAAACTTAGGGTAATAGGTTTTTTCACGTAAAAACTCGGTATCCAGTGCTAACCAAGATTCTTTTCTAATCTGCGCACAAAGTGTAACCAGTTGTTCAGGCGTATTTATATATTGGATGGGGGTCATAAGGTTAGAAGCAGGGAGTAATATAGCAGGACTAAGGGAGGCATTGTTCATGGGTGAGTTACATAGCTAATACATCTAAACCCGCATGTTCTTCAACTAGCGTTTCTGGTATAGACTCACCTCGCATTAAGCCTGCGAAATCAAACAGCTGTCTATCGGCCAACTGTGAAGGCGCAACATTTTGCAAGCTGGTAAAAATTGTTTCTAAGCGCCCTGGAAACTGTTTATCCCACGTCGTTAACATCATTTTCATGGCTTGTCGTTGCAAGTTAAGCTGAGAGCCACATAAGTTACAAGGAATAATGGGGTAATCTCTAAAAGCCGCGTAACGCTCTATATCCTTTTCACGCATATAGGCTAAAGGCCGAATGACAATATTCTTTTTATCATCACTCAATAATTTAGGTGGCATCGCTTTAAGCTTACCCCCATAAAAAATATTCAGAAAGAAGGTTTCTAGTATATCGTCACGATGATGGCCTAAGGCAATTTTGGTAATGCCATTGGCTTCTGCATACCCGTATAAAGTGCCTCGCCGTAAGCGCGAACACAGTCCACAAGTGGTATTACCTTCTGGTATAACTCGCTTTACAACACTGTAGGTATCTTTTTCAATAATATGATAAGACACGCCTAGTGATTCAAGGTAAGCAGGTAAGACATGCTCAGGAAAACCGGGTTGTTTTTGATCCAAATTAACGGCGATTAACTCAAAATTGACGGGTGCAGTTTTCTGCAAGTTCATCAGTACGTCTAACATAGTAAAAGAATCTTTACCACCTGATAGACAAACCATGACCTTATCGCCCTCTTCGATCATGTTATAGTCAGCAATGGCATCGCCGACATGATGTCTTAACCGTTTTTGTAGCTTGTTAAATTCGAATTTATCTTTTTGCTGTAGATCTGACATGGTCAGAATAATATAGAGTAATTATGCAGGGAAAGGACATTGAGACGCTTCAGTTGAAGCGTCTCAATAAGAGCGGTTTTAGCCGTTATAACGCTGAAAAACTAAGGTTGCGTTAGTGCCACCAAAGCCAAAGCTATTGGACATGATGGTATTTAAAGTGACATTGTCTTGACGTTCACGAACGATGGGGATGCCCGCCGCGCCTGGATCAAGCTGAGTAATGTTCGCTGAAGCACTTAAGAAATTTTCTTCCATCATCAATAATGAATAAATGGCTTCATTAACACCCGCTGCGCCTAAGGCGTGACCGGTCAATGATTTTGTAGAGCTGACCCAAGGTACCTGACCTTCACCAAACACGGCACGTAAGGCTTCTAATTCTTTAGTATCGCCCACGGGGGTACTGGTGCCATGAGCATTGATATAATCAATAGTGCCATCCACGGTAGACATTGCTTGTTGCATACAACGTATGGCGCCTTCGCCAGAAGGTTGCACCATATCATAACCATCCGAGGTTGCACCATAACCAGTTAATTCAGCGTATATTTTAGCGCCACGGGCTTTAGCATGTTCTAGCTCTTCTATCACTAAAACACCACCACCACCGGATATCACGAAACCATCACGGGTTTCATCATAAGGTCTGGAAGCTGTCGCTGGCGCATCATTATATTTAGACGATAAAGCCCCCATAGCATCGAATAGCACTGACATGGTCCAATGCTCTTCTTCACCACCACCCGCAAACACGACATCTTGCTTGCCCATCTGAATTAATTCCATAGCATGGCCAATACAATGTGCACTGGTGGCGCAAGCTGAGCTGATGGAATAGTTGACCCCTTTAATTTTAAAAGGGGTTGCCAAGCACGCCGTATTGGTACTCGACATGGTTCTAGGCACCATATAGGGCCCTACTTTCTTCACGCCTTTAGTTCGCAAAATATCAGCCGCTTCAACTAAGTTTGACGTAGACGGTCCGCCAGAACCCATGACTAAACCAGTTCTAAAGTTGGATATTTCAGTTTCTGATAAACCTGAATCATCAATAGCTTGCTGCATAGCAATATAGTTGAATGCCGCGCCATCGCCCATAAAGCGTTTTATTTTACGGTCAATGAGTGCATCTAAATCTATATTAATAGCGCCGTGTACATGGCTACGAAAGCCTAGTTCTTCGTACACGCTAGCAAATGTAATTCCTGATCGCCCTTGTTTTAAGGAATCAACAATCTCATTCCGATTATTGCCTATGCTAGAAACAATACCTAAACCGGTGACTACGACTCTTTTCATTTTGCTGTTGACCTTTTAAAAATCTGCTGTAGAAGTAAATAAACCGACCCGTAGATCGGTCGCCTCATAAATAACTTTGCCATCGACTTCCATAGTGGCATCTGCGATACCCATCACTAGTTTGCGCATGATTAGTCGTTTTAAATTAATGCGATAGGTTACTTTTTTTGCGGTAGGCAACACTTGCCCAGTAAATTTTACCTCGCCTACACCTAATGCGCGTCCTTTACCAGGGCCACCCATCCAGCACAAATAAAAACCAACCAGTTGCCACATAGCATCAAGACCTAAACACCCAGGCATCACTGGATCACCTTGAAAATGACAGGCAAAAAACCATAAGTCGGGAGTAATATCCAATTCAGCGACAATTTCACCCCTACCATAAGTGCCGCCTTCATCTGAAATATAAGTGATACGATCCATCATCAGCATATTAGGTAATGGTAATTGCGCATTGCTAGGTCCGTACAACTCCCCCCGACCGGACTTTAATAACTCTTCGCGCGTAAAACTATGCTGTTTTTCCATACCTTTAGTGTACCTTTTTAATTATTCTTATAAAGTAAAGCCATATTATCTAACAGTCACCCAAAAAAATCAGCTCAATTTTTAATGCTGAGTTAGAACAGGCAGCAATTCACGCATTTTTAATACCTTACCTTGCAGTCGTTGTTGGTAAATAATGGTGTATGCAAGTACAGAGCTGACATATTTCCTTGTTTCTTTAAAGGGTATAGTTTCTACCCAAACATCTGCAGGTAATGGCCGATCAATGGCTAACCATTTAGTCACTCGGCCTGGCCCTGCGTTATAAGCCGCTGTTGCTAAAGCAAAATGACCGTCAAACTGATTCAATAACCGCTTAAAATAAAAAGTACCATATCTAATATTAATGTCAGGCACAAATAAGCTATTGACGGTTTGCCACTGAACATTTAAGTCGTGCGCAATCTCCTTTCCAGTTTCTGGCATAATCTGCATTAACCCACGAGCGCCCACCGCAGACATTGCGTTCGGATCAAGCATACTTTCTTGACGGATTAAGCCAAAAATAAGCGCAGGCTCAAGATTCATACTATAAGCATTACTTTGAATTTGACTGGCGTATTGAAGCGGGAAGCGCAAGGCCAAATCATCCCAATAATCAGATTTAACCAAGGTCATAATGGCGACTTGATCCCACTTCCATTGCTGCGCTAATTTAGCCGAGATCATGCGCTGATTATTGGATAACTTGTTGATGGCAAACCACCACTGCCGCTTTGCATCAAGATCACGATTTAAGGCAATAAATTCATGAACCACTTGAAAATCAACTTGCTCTGACAATACGGTTAAGTCATCACCTAGAAGATTGACGGGCTTATCTGAAAACTCATAAGGTTTATCAATCGCATCAGCCGCCATAAAGCCATAATAACTTCTATCATGGGCGAGTGTCTGATAGACAGCCTGTCCTTGCTGCATATCCCCCGTTTCTATTAAGGCTCTGGCCTGCCAATATTGCCATTGAGGTTTTTGTTTTTCTTCAGCGCTTAAGCCCGCTAAAGCCTGATTAACCTGCGGCCAATTTAAGGCAAACAAAGCGGCTCTAATTTTCCACTCGCTAACTTCTGCATCAGGCTCAGATACATTATTTAGCCTATCATAAGCCCTATCATCTCGAGCATGAGCCAAAGCAAGCCCCAAACCACGCTCAATTTGTTGAACAACTTGCGCATTGAAATAGCCTTGTGATTTTTTAGTCTCCCAAACCATGATGGCTGATTCTAAATCTGACTGCATCAGTTTTTCTAGGCCATAAGCAAACATACGTGCGTGTAAATCGCTATCAACTAGAAACTGATCATATTGGATTATGATTGGCTTATTTTGTATTTGTAGCCATAAGTCAGCGATCTTTCGATTGGAGTCGTCAAATAAATACCGCAACGAATTTGTTAAGGGTTTATTGTTATTTTTTAATGCCAGATCAAAACGCTGCCAAATTAATTCAGGGCTTAATAAAGGCGACAACAGCAACAATGACATTAACTCATTACATTCAGAAGGCTGGCTATTTCCAGTCAGCCATAGCCGCATAGCATCAGCCAATGGTTGCTGCTGATGACCTAACCTATAGTTTGTCCAATAAAATTGACACTCTTGGGCCAGCGTATCAGCAACTTGATAAAATTGAACAAACTCCTCCCACCGCTCATTATCGGCAAGATAATGTAGCCACTGACTTCGTAGTATTTGTGCATAACGAGTGTCTTTATAGGTCACTAAAAAGTCTTTAATATGCTCTGTTTGCGCTAAATGCGTTTTTAGCCATTGATATTGTAAGTAGGGATATAAGGGATAACTGACTAAATTGGCGCTCAGGCTTAAAAACACAAATTCTTTACCTTGCGCTAACATTTTTTCAGCCATCAAAAAATCTTGTCTTTGCTGGTCTAGCACACTACTAAAAGTAATTCTACAAAAACAAGACATGCCTAACAGCAGACATATTAATTGGTATTTAATCTTCATAGGGCCTATCAAATCATGACTATTACATAAGCTGACATACTACCTTACTTTAAAAGACAAAAGCATCTAGCTAATCAAATTAGGTACATAAATAATTAATTTGGCTACCAACTTAAGACGGGACAGTCTAGCTTAATCATTCATTTTTAGACAAGGTTCTCCTAAGCGCAGCCAAGGGGTCAAGGGTTAAGGCTAGTATGTTACTAGCCTCCTAGACTTAATCTTTCGCCCTGAGCCTTTCATCTGCGCTGAAACTATCCCGTTTTAAATTGGTAGCCCTATTAACTCCCTATTTTTTATAAGGACATAAGGCTGTTTGGCTTATGAAATAAAAGACTGCGTGACAGGTCTAGCTTGCATCCGTATAATTTAGCGGTTTTGCTCCGTTGCAGCTTTAATTGAAAGCGTTACGTGTGAGCAGAACTAGGGTTTTAAAGGGAATCAATAACCCTTTTGTAATATTCTTTCAGAGGTGACCATGAGTCAAAGTACGCTACCAACCAGACAAGGTTTATATGACCCACGCAACGAACATGACGCATGCGGTGTGGGTTTCATTGTTCATATAAAAGGCCATAAAAGCCATGCGATAGTTAGTCAAGGCTTAGAACTACTTAAAAACCTGACCCATCGCGGTGCCGTTGGTGCTGATCCTTACGCTGGCGATGGTGCAGGCATATTGATTCAAATGCCAGACGCTTTTTTACGCGCCGAATGTGCTAAACAAAACTTAACACTGCCTCTTGAAGGCAACTATGCGGTAGGTATGGTATTTTTACCTAGCGATGCATCCAATCGCGAGACCTGCATAACACTGCTTACTGATATTATTAAGCAAGAAAAGGCCGTCTTACTCGGATGGCGTGACGTACCCGTTAATAATGAAGAATTAGGTGAAACAGCAAAACAAGTTGAACCTAATATTAAGCAAATCTTCATCGGACTCAGTGACGATAGCACTGATCAAGATGCTTTCGAACGCAAACTGTTTGTTATACGCAAACAAGTTGAAAATGCTGTCCGTGATTTAAACCTTGATCATGGTCATACCTTTTACATACCCTCGTTATCAACACGCACTTTAGTTTATAAAGGCATGTTATTAGCAAATCAAGTAGGCTCATACTACCCTGACCTGCTTGATGAGCGCTTAGATAGCTCAATGGCCTTGGTTCATCAACGCTTTTCTACCAACACATTCCCAACGTGGGATAGAGCTCACCCTTTCCGCATGATTGCGCATAACGGCGAAATCAATACCTTGCGTGGCAATGTTAATGGCATGGCGGCACGCCGTCATTCTATTGCCTCTAAAATCTTAGGCGAAGATGTACATAAATTATGGCCTCTCATTGCTGAAGGTCAATCAGACTCGGCTTGTTTTGACAATGCGCTAGAACTTTTAGTCGCAGGTGGCTATACGCTAGCCCATGCCATGATGTTGCTAATTCCAGAAGCATGGGCAGGCAACGTACTGATGGATGAAAAACTACGCGCCTTTTATGAATATAATGCCGCGCTAATGGAACCTTGGGATGGCCCTGCCGCGATTGCTTTCACCGATGGTCGTCAAATTGGCGCTACATTAGATCGTAATGGCCTGCGTCCTGCTCGCTATTTAGTCACCGATGACGATTTCGTTATCATGGCCTCAGAAATGGGCGTATTAGACATACCTCAACATAAAATCATCAAAAAATGGCGCTTACAGCCAGGAAAAATGCTGATGATTGATACTCTGCAAGGACGTATCATTGATGATGCCGAATTAAAAGCAGAGTTAGCCAACTTAAATCCTTATTCAGATTGGTTAGACAAGACGCAAATCTTACTCTCTAAGCTACCTGCCGAAGTATCAGCGATGGCTCCCGATGCCAATACGCTAATGGACAGACAACAAGCTTTTGGCTATACGCGGGAAGATATAGAATTTATCCTAAAGCCTATGGCACTCACTGGGCAAGAAGCGATTAGCTCTATGGGTATCGATGCGGCACTTGCGGTATTATCACAACGTCCTCGCATGCTGTACGATTATTTTAAGCAAGGCTTTGCCCAAGTGACCAATCCAGCGATAGATCCTATTCGTGAAGAATTGGTAATGTCATTGGTTTCACTGATCGGCCCACGCCCTAATTTACTCGGCTTAGATGAAGGCGGTACGCATATGCGTCTCGAAGTCGACCAGCCTATTTTGACTAATCAAGACTTAGAAAAAATTCGCCGTATTGAAGCACGTACTGGTGGCGTATTTAAAACTAAAACCTTAACACTTTGCTATCCATCAGACACGGGTAGTCAGGGTATGGAAGGCGCACTGGACAAGCTTTGTTCTGCGGCCAAACAAGCGGTTATTGATGGCAACAACATTCTAGCGCTTTCTGATAGAGACCTAGATGCCGCACATGTCGCTATCCCTGCATTGCTAGCAACCTCGGCAGTACACCACTACTTAACCTTAGAAGGTTTAAGAACTAGAGTAGGCTTGGTGGTAGAAACTGGTGAGGCTCGGGAAGTTCATCATTTTGCTTTATTAGCAGCCTATGGTGCAGAAGCCATAAATCCTTACCTAGCATTAGATACACTCAGCGGATTGTGCCCAGATATCGCTGACTTAACAGAATATGAAGCTCATAAACGTTATGTCAAAGCGGTTTCTAAAGGCTTGTTAAAAGTTATGTCTAAAATGGGCATTTCAACGTATCAATCTTATTGTGGCGCACAAATCTTCAATGCTATTGGTTTATCTGAGCCCTTCTTAGATCGTTATTTTACAGGCACCACTAGCACCACTGAAGGCGCAGGTTTAGCAGAAATCAGCGAAGAAACTATTCGTCGTCATCGCCTTGCTTTCGGTAACTCACCTTTATATCGCAATGCCTTAGATATAGGTGGTGAATATGCTTACCGCATACGAGGTGAAGCGCATACTTGGACGCCAGCGACCATCAGCACCTTGCAACACGCAACGCGCACCAACAACCCTGACCTGTATGCTGATTTTTGCCGTTTAATTGATGAGCAAAATGAATCATTGCTTACCTTGCGCGGCTTAATGACTTTTAAAGAAGATGCCGATCCTGTGCCCTTAGAGGAAGTAGAATCAGCCGCTAGTATCGTTAAACGTTTTGCAACCGGTGCTATGTCTTTCGGCTCGATTTCTTACGAAGCGCATACTAATTTAGCTATCGCCATGAATCGTATTGGTGGAAAATCTAATACCGGAGAGGGTGGAGAACTTCCTGAACGCTTCAAAACCCTACCCAACGGCGACTCTATGCGTTCTGCGATCAAGCAAGTCGCTTCGGGTCGTTTTGGTGTAACTACCGAATATTTGGTTAATGCTGATGATATACAAATTAAAATATCACAAGGCGCAAAACCCGGTGAAGGTGGACAACTACCTGGCCACAAAGTCGATGCCGTCATTGCTAAAGTTCGTCATTCTACGCAAGGCGTGGGCTTAATATCGCCCCCTCCTCATCATGATATTTATTCAATTGAAGATTTAGCTCAGTTGATTCATGACTTGAAAAACGTCAATCCAGAAGCGCGTATCAGTGTTAAATTGGTTTCTGAAGTGGGTGTAGGTACGGTTGCTGCAGGGGTTTCTAAATCTCACGCTGATCATGTCACCATCTCCGGCTACGATGGCGGTACAGGTGCGAGTCCTATGACCTCCATCAAACACGCGGGCTTGCCTTGGGAAATAGGTCTAGCAGAAACCCATCAAACCTTGGTGCTTAACAAACTGCGTGGCCGTATTGCTGTGCAAGTAGATGGTGGTTTACGCACAGGTCGCGATGTAGTGATTGGTGCTTTATTAGGCGCAGATGAATTTGGTTTTGCGACCGCACCCTTGATTGTTTCAGGTTGCTTAATGATGCGTAAATGTCATTTAAATACCTGCCCTGTGGGTGTTGCTACACAAGATCCTGAACTACGTAAACGTTTTACGGGTCAACCTGAACATGTCGTCAATTATTTCTTTATGGTTGCTGAAGATGTGAGACGCTGGATGGCCAAACTGGGCTTCCGTACCATTAATGAAATGGTCGGTCGTTCAGATAAACTGGATATGCAACGCGCCTTATCGCATTGGAAAACGGATGGCTTAGATTTTAGTCGAATTTTCTACAAACCAGAAGTTGATGACGATACCGCTGTTTATCATTGTGAAAGTCAAGATCACGGCTTAGAGCATGCCTTGGATCATAGCTTGATTGCAGCAGCTCAACCTGCACTAGAAAAGGGCCTAGCCGTTCAAATCAATACGCAGGTTCGTAACGTCAACAGAACGGTTGGTGCGATGTTGTCAGGTGAAGTTGCTAAGCGTTATGGTCACAAAGGCTTATCTGAAGATACGATTGCCATTAAAGCCACGGGCATTGCTGGACAAAGCTTTGGTGCTTTCTTAGCACAAGGTGTTAGCATTGAACTTGAAGGCGAAGGTAATGACTATGTTGGCAAAGGCATGAGTGGCGGACGTATTGCTATTTATCCTCCCAAAGACTGCCCTATTGATCCTGCGGAAAACATTATCGTAGGCAACACCGTACTCTATGGTGCTATCAGTGGTGAATGTTACTTCAATGGTGTGGCCGGCGAACGTTTTGCCGTACGTAACTCAGGCGCTCTAGCTGTTGTTGAAGGCGTAGGCGATCATGGCTGCGAATATATGACGGGGGGTGTTGTTGTGGTATTGGGTAAAACCGGACGTAATTTTGCAGCCGGCATGTCCGGTGGTATCGCCTATGTATTGGATGAATCACGTAGCTTTGATCAATTGTGCAATCTCTCTATGGTAGAACTAGAACCTATACCAGAAGAAGACGATACGCTTGAGCTGCTTGCTCACCAAGGTGGCGATTTAGAAACACATGGTCGTGTACACTTGATGTCCGACATGACTCGTCATGACGCGCAACGTTTAAAACATTTGATTCAAAATCATAAACGTTACACAGGTAGCCCTAGAGCACAACACATATTGGATCATTGGCAGCAATATTTGCCGTTTTTTGTTAAAGTAATGCCCGTCGATTATCGTGCAGCGCTTAAACAAATCCAAGCAGAACAAGCCTCCCTCACTGCGTAACTGTTTATTTAAAGAAGGTATTTTAAAATGGGAAAACCCACTGGTTTTATGGAACTAGCGCGCACTGAACGGAGCTATGAAGCACCGAGTGATCGTATAAAACATTATCGAGAATTTACACTCGCCCCTAGTGACGAGAAAATGGCTGAGCAAGGCTCACGCTGTATGGATTGCGGCATTCCTTTTTGCCACCAAAGCTGCCCTGTCAACAACATTATTCCTGAATGGAATGATGGCGTATTTCATGGTAATTGGCAAGAAGCCTTAACCGTTTTACATAGCACCAATAACTTCCCCGAATTCACCGGAAGTATTTGCCCTGCGCCCTGTGAAGCGGCGTGTACGTTGAACTTAACCGATCAACCGGTCACCATTAAATCCATAGAACGCGCCATTATCGACAAAGGCTGGGAAATGGGTTGGGTAAAACCACTGATTCCTGCGCAACGTACTGGTAAACGCGTAGCGGTTGTAGGCTCTGGCCCTGCGGGCATGGCTTGTGCGCAACAGTTAGCACGCGCTGGACATGATGTGGTGGTTTATGAAAAGAATGACCGTATCGGTGGCTTACTACGTTACGGCATTCCTGATTTCAAAATGGAAAAGTCACACATAGACCGACGTATTGCGCAAATGCAAGCTGAAGGTGTGCGCTTTAGACCCAACAGCCATATCGGTACCGATATCCCCGTACAGAAAATACTCGGCGACTTCGATGCTGTGGTATTAGCTGTCGGTTCAGAAAAGCCGCGTGATTTAGAAGTTGCAGGCCGTAATGATTTCGAAGGTGTGCATTTTGCGATGGATTTCTTACGCCAGCAAAACAAACGCAATGCCGGTGATACTATCGCAGAAGAGGTTGCTATCTCCGCAGCCGGTAAACATGTGGTCGTAATAGGCGGCGGCGATACAGGCTCTGATTGCATAGGCACTTCTATACGCCAAGGCGCTTTATCCGTTGTGCAATTGGAAATTTTGCCTAAGCCTCCTGAAAAAGAAAACAAATTAACCACGTGGCCAAACTGGCCTAACAAGTTACGCACCACCACCTCACACGATGAAGGTATCAAGCACCGTTATTGGAGTGCCAATACCCAAAGCGTAACAGGCAAAGATGGCGTCATTACTCATCTGAATGCCGTAGAAGTCGAATGGAAACAAGAAGCGGGTCAATGGAAAATGTCAGATAAAGAAGGCAGTGCTTTTGCCTTAGATGCTGACTTAGTGCTATTGGCTATGGGCTTTGTGCATCCTGTACACGAGGGCTTGTTAAAGCAATTAGGTGTTGAGTTAGACGGACGTGGTCAAATTAAAGCCACCGAAAAACAATACAGCACTAGCATTAACAAAGTATTCGCAGCCGGTGATGGTCGTCGTGGACAATCATTAGTGGTTTGGGCAATACGCGAAGGCCGACAAGCCGCTAGAGCCGTCGATGAATTTTTGATGGGTTCATCAGAATTGCCTAGATAAGCTTTGCCCGCTAGAATCTTTATCAAGGGTGAATAAACAGTCGTTTTATTCACCCTTTTTTGTGCCTGTTGACGAGACTAAACTCCTCTACGCCATGTTCATGTTCTTAAATTGAGCAACGACAAAACCGTTGCCTAAAGTCATGTAGGGTGTGCAAACAGCTTTATCGTTTGCCCACCATTTTCCGATTGAACGGTGGGCAGTGAGCGTTGCCCACCCTACCAGGCTGATGAAGTTGATTATATCCGGCCATATCTCGATTTTATCTTCGTATATTACCAGCCACTATAAAATCAATGGCTCTGTAATTTTTCCTGCAACCAGACTTTAATAAGTGATTGGTAGGGAACATCCCGAGAATTTGCCGCTGCTTTAATCGAATCCAGTAGATGCTGAGGAAGTCGCAACGAAATTGTTTTTGTGGTTGGCTTTAAATTAGGCAGCACCATCCGTTGTGCGTTTGTCCAATCCAGATAATCTGTGGAGTCATGTTGTTCCCAAAAGGCCTGCTCTTCGGATTCGCTAGCAAATTTGGGTATGGTTTTAAGTAGTTTGCTCATAAATAGTGCGCTCCTTTCTGTGCATGTCTCTGGCTGATATAACTCGGATGCTTTCACTAGCATTACGCAGGGTGAATGTAATATGTAATGCTCGATCTTCGTTTGTCTTACCCAGCGCGTGAAGGCGATATTCACCTTGACTGTGTTTAGTATCTTCTATTACAAGTAGTGGCTGATTGAAAAAAACTTGTTCAGCCTCAGCCATCGAGACATTATGCTTATCGTTTTTACGAGCATTCCCTTCATCCCAATCGAATCGGTTGATTTTAGTTAAATTAATCATAGCTGTATATTATGAAGGTATACAATAAAAAGCAAGTATATCTGTTTTGTAGTCATGTAGGGTGCGCAAACAGCTTTATCGTTTGCCCACCACTACCGATTGAACGGTGGGCAGTGAGCGTTGCCCACCCTACTTGGCTTAAATAACCATAATACTAATCGGATCAGTCCAAACGCCACCACCATTACTATCAATGCCGCGCACCCGCAACCAATAGATTTGCCCAGGGTTCAGATCTGTTATTAAGATATGCGTACTAGTTACCGATGATAGCGCATGTTGCCAGTTGCTTTCTATTTTTGGGTCGCCTAGCGTAATCTGGATTTCATAGCTACCCGCACCGCTTAATCGAGTGACTTGGATGTTTAAAGTGCCCGTTAATTGTCCATGAGCCACTTTAAAGTCACTAGGTGCAGGTAAAAGTTCGCCGCTGTTGTTTCGAACGCTGTCGTGACGCAGCTCATAACCGCTGGTGGCGAGGAGCGCAGTATCACCTTCTGACATCAATTCTAGGTACAGAGCCAAACGTTTGAGCAAATCGGTTAAGGTTTTTCGAGTCGCATCCCGCTGGGCTATTTTTAGCGTGTCATGAGTAAGACTCGCATGATAAGCATCCTGAAAAGCCGCGTAACTGGCTTTGAGATTATCTAGCGTGAGTCCTTGCCCTGTCCAAGGTTCTGGATAATGTCTGTTGCTAGTCATGCTCGTAACGATAGAGCCAGACTTGGCTAGGAAATCAGGTGCACTTAGACGGTCGAAGGTAACAATAAGTTTAGCTTGCATAGAAGTTCTTCCTATAGAGTATGTTTATGTTAAGTATGATTGCCGTTAGGTGGTTAGCTTAGTCTATTTTTTTAAATTGTCCAGCTCTAACAGATTTACATAGTGCTTTTCTTTAGCGTGACCACGAAATCTTTAATATTTCCGGCATTTTTTGACAAAAGTAGTGGGGTAAGTGGCGATTTGAATGGGTAGCGAAAAGTTATGTCGCCTAACTATGGCTCCGATTAGTTCAGCAATATTTTTTGTAAGGACACATTAAAAAAATTGCGCCCTTACATTTAGGATAAATACCCCAACAGATATTTTTGTTGTTATACACGGGCGCTAGATACCACGCCAACCATTCTTGTTGCCTTAAGATTCTGTTTAGCTAGTTAAGCAAAAATTTTTGTCGACTAGTGATAGCGATCATTAGCTGACAAGACTTTTTTGTGCGCCAACTAGCGTGGTAATTAGCGCGCAAGCGGTTTTTATTGACATACAATCGGGTTAAATAGTTACAAAAAACCTAGCTTAGAGCAGTAAACTCAGCAGGCGCTATATCTTTAGCAGCTAATGCTCTAACGAGTATCGCCTTTGGTATAACTATTAGTGTTAATGCCTGTAAGTTCTTGTTATGCTGAATGCTCCGAGTAGCAGGTTTAGAACTATTTCAAAGTTTTGTTTATGTCGGATTACATGGAAGCGAATCGGCCTTACCTTGTAGGTTGCATCTAAGTCATAGTTCCGAATAACCTCGCACCACTACGTTTAAGCGAGGCTACTTGCTGGTTGGATTTCCATGTTGAACGTGATAATGTGCCGTGTAAGCGCACCCAATAAAAACGAAGGCTGTTTCCAATTACCGGCAAATATGGCGTTTCTGCTCGTCTAACGCCTTGGGGTTTAAATGTATTTTGTCGAGGTATTATTAGCGATTGCGCGGATCGGCGCGTTGATTGCCGCGATATTTTTCCAAAATACTCAATTGAAGCGATTGAAGATAAGCTAGCTCTTAAAAAAAATTCTTATGATCGTGTCCACTGCGTGAAGCAGTTTTTGCTTTCCATTTTGAATCGCAACAATGAGGATTTATTGATCCAAACTGCCTGTCAGGAACTTAATCGTTCTAACGGAAAAGATTCAATTATGATGCTCGCTCAGAAATTGGGTTTAAGCAAGCGGACCTTGGAACGCCGCTTTTTGCTTCATATCGGTACAAAACCTAAAAAATATGCGCGGGTAGTCAGGTTGAGAAACGCGCTATTCCAACGACAAACACTCTCCAGTTGGGCAGATGTTGCCTATTTCACAGGTTATTACGACCAAAGTCACATGATTAACGAATTCCAAGAGCTTTATGGCTTATCACCTGATAAACTTTATCCGCAAATTGAAACGTCAAAAACCATTCAATATTCTGGCTTGTTGAATTTATGCAAAGTTGCGTTTTAAATATTGTATTAAATCCGTTGTGGCGTGTCGCTTTTTTCCAATACAAACCACTGCTGGCGCTGCTAAATTAAGCTGCACAAATCATAAAATCACGCGAGGAAAAATTATGACGAATAAAGAACCCATCACCAAAAAATTGAACGTTCCCGCTGATGTGGTTTGGCAGGCCATACGCGAAATAGGTAGGCTTGATGTCTGGTTTCCAATCATTGAAAGCTGTCGCGTCGAAGGTGAAGGGCAAGGCGCATTGCGTCATATGGCTATAGTTAATGGCGGTGGTGAGATAAAAGACATCATTAAAGAAATCGACGATTCTCAGATGCGCTTGGTTTATCTACGCTCTGTATCACCTTTTCCTGTGACTTATTACAAAGGCACAGTTGAAGTGTTTAGCTCTTATGATGGCTTAGGTATTGTGGTCTGGACGATTGAATTTGATTCCAAACCTGAAGATGCGGCAGCGGTTGCAGAGCTAGTTCATGAAGCGATTAGCGCAGGACTTGATGGCATGGAAAAAGACCTACAACTGCTTTGAGTATCCTCATGCTAAAACATTACAAATTTTTTTGCTATTATCGCTGTTCTTTTCCAACAGCGTTTTTGCCAGTCAACGCATTGCGGTGTTGGACTTTGAACTCAATGACATGACGGAATTGCCAAACATACCCGCAGAATTAGCAAGTAGCCTCGATCGAACGCAGTGGAATCGAGGTTATTCGGAACAATAGCGATTATCCACCCTATACAACTGACCCTCATCTGGATTTTTCTTCGTGAGACTTTTTTTGTTCCAACGCGGGGCGGGGTTTGCAACCCCGCCCCAAACGTTTAATATTTACCGTTATACAAAAAGTTTGCGTTAGGCAGATAAATGAATAATGACAGGAAAACCCAATCATGATGACCGACCACGAAGATAGTCTTCTTATCGGTGAAATCGATACCCTGTCCCTGCAACTTGCCGCCCTTTTGGATAATCTGGAGCAAATGCAGCAAAAGGAAAAGCCTTATTTGTTGGCGTTGTATCAAACCCGTCTTGGCGAACTTGAATATCATTTGCTAAATTTGCAGGTAGAATACCGAGCCTTGCGGCGACGGATTGAGCAGGCGGTAGCATTGTTGAATCGCGGTGAAATGCTGACACAACAAATTTTGAGCGACATTGAAGCACAGGTAAAGCGGGATTTATTGGTTTGGCAAACACAAATCAGCGCTCAAGCACAGGCGTTGGCGGCTGGAAAGGCCTTTTTTTCGGGACTGGTTGTGATTGACAGCAATACCCAGCAACGTGCCAAAAAGGCTTATCGCCGCTTGGTGCGTTTGCTACATCCTGATGTCAGTCCTCAACATCGGGAGTTGTTCGATCATTACTGGCAGACGGTCCAAGATGCTTATGGCGATATTGATGCCGACTTGCTGGAGGCTTTGCGGCATATAGTTGAAACAGCGGTTTCCCAATGTCCACATCAGGCCGACAAGCACGCGGAAACTATTTCTCGTCTTAATGCGTTAATCGCCAGTCACAGCGAACGGTTAAACAGGCGATTGTGGTATTAACCGTGACGGCACAAAAGTTGGGCTATCTTCCAAAATTCCGTAATCCGGTCTTGGCGCGATTGATGGATGCCGGAAAATCACTAGTCGCCGAGGTGGCGCAACTTAAGGCCGGCGATAATACCGCTACAGCTTACGCACATAAATTCATAGACCCAGCAGCAATAGTTGATGTCAGATTAAGAATTTCGTTGCGCGAGTAAGCAAGTAGCCTCGATAACACGCAGTAGCATCGAGGAAACAGGAGCCACGTAAATCCTCGCTTCTGCTTTACCGCATGGAAGAAACTGCCTTACGACTTACGGACTTTTTGACTCCCCCGCGTGTTTTACCAAGAATTTATCCAGCTGATTGGCAAAGGCTTGTATGTCGCGTGAACTTAATGCGGCGGGACCTCCAGTATCAATGCCGCTAGAGCGCAAGGTATCCATAAAGTCGCGCATATTCAAACGCTCCTTGATGTTGTCATGGGTATAAATTTCACCGCGTGGATTGATAGCGTGACCACCACCACAGAGAATTTCATAGGCTAAGGGAATATCGCCGGTAATGACTAAATCTCCAAGCATTAGCCTTTTGACAATCTCATTGTCAGCCACATCAAAGCCAGATTTTACCTGAAAAAACTGGACGTAGCGTGATGGTGGTATTTGTAGGGTGTGATTGGCAACTAGAATTGTCGTTATTCTTAAACGCTCTGCCACCCTAAACAAAATGTCTTTTATTGCTTTTGGACAGGCATCGGCATCAACCATAATCTGCATTACTTATTCCCAATGAGTAAAAATCACATTAGGCAAATGGGAGCATAAACCTTCCATGAAATACTAATGTATTGAGCATCATAGTCAGATCTATAGTTTAGGGCAATAAGCAGGCTATCTCGCTTAAGCACTCAATAACTAAAACACCGCACTTTATAGGATAAAAAATCTTGTCAACTCAGATTTTCAAGGCAGACTGTATAACTCAGACTAAAACTCATTGGGACTTTGATGGCGATGGGTTAACACTTCGGATTTTTAAATGACAATATCGAAACCTAAAGTCACTTGTTTTCATGATGGCGAATGTCCAATCTGCACTATTGAGATTAATGCGATGAAAAAACTTGATAAAGCGGGTAATGTTAAGTGGGTAGATATTACCCAAGACAAGGTTGCGTTGGCGACAGCAGGCTTAAGCTACCAACAGGCCATGGAACGTATGTATGTAATCGACGAGAATCAACAACTACAATCTGGTGTGTTGGGTTTTGTACAGCTCTGGAAACAACTACCTTATTACCGGCGCATTGCTCCAATGATAGAAAGCATTCCTTTGCTATTGCCAGTCATGGAATTTTGTTACGGTATTTTTGCACGCTATCGTTTAGTGCTTACCTTTAAATCTCAGCCCAAAGAAGAATAGCCATGAATCAAATAAATCCCAATAAACTACTGCACTCTAAATGGACGGCGGTTCAACCCAAGAAAAAAGAACGTCACTTTATAGTTACAAAACTGATTCGTGCAGAAAATGAAGCTATTATTGCTTGCGAGTTGGAAGCTGTGATTAACAATCATATTTACGAACTAAATTGGCAGGAACTTAAGGATTCTACTTGTTGGTTGATGGGGTGGCAGTAATGCTCTCTATAAGGATGAGCGCTGGCTGAATATACATAGGTTCTACACAACTAAAAGAACCCCGTAAACCCTCGATTCCGCTTTGCCATATCTAAGCTACAAACTACAAAACAGCCACTCGCCTATCATTCCTCGCGAAGCTGTTTTGTTTGATTGTTTTCGATATTGGCTGTGTCTGGCGATTTTCTGTCGCGACTCTTAATAGCTCGTAGTGAAACATCCTGCGACTTACGGACTTAATGACATCACAGATCTCTACGCTCAGCCTATTATTTTCGGTTATAATCTCCTACAATTTTACTCAAAGCAGATGGACGTTATGTCGAAAATAAATAAAGTAGTTTTGGCTTATTCTGGAGGTTTAGATACTTCTGTTATTCTTAAATGGTTACAAGATGTTTATGACTGTGAAGTCGTCACTTTTACGGCAGATTTAGGCCAAGGCGAAGAAGTAGAACCCGCCCGTGCCAAAGCTAAAGCAGCCGGTATTAAAGATATTTATATTGAAGATTTACGTGAAGAATTTGCACGTGATTATGTCTTCCCTATGTTTCGCGCTAATACCGTTTATGAAGGCGAATATTTACTAGGCACCTCTATTGCACGGCCTTTAATTGCCAAACGCTTGATTGAAATCGCCAATGAAACCAATGCAACGGCTATTTCGCATGGCGCTACCGGTAAAGGCAATGATCAAGTCCGTTTTGAGTTGGGCGCCTACGCCTTACGTCCAGATATACATGTGATTGCACCGTGGCGTGAATGGGATTTAAATTCACGCCAATCTTTACTGGCCTATGCTGAAAAGCATGACATTGCTGTAGAAATGAAAAAAGGTAAAACCTCGCCCTATTCTATGGATGCCAATTTGCTGCATATTTCTTATGAAGGACGTATTTTAGAAAATCCTTGGACTGAGCCAGAAGAAGACATGTGGCGTTGGACTGTATCCCCAGAAGCCGCACCTGATGTAGGTACTTATATAGAACTGACTTACCAGCAAGGCGATATCATTGCTATTAATGACGTCCCTTGTTCACCGGCTACCGTGTTAGAGCAACTCAATAAAATTGCTGGCGCTAATGGTATCGGTAGGTTGGATCTCGTTGAAAACCGTTACGTCGGTATGAAATCTCGCGGCTGTTATGAAACCCCGGCCGGTACGGTGATGTTAAAGGCCCATCGTGCTATTGAATCATTAACCTTAGATCGTGAAGTTGCGCATTTAAAAGATGAATTAATGCCACGTTACGCCTCTTTAATTTATAACGGTTATTGGTGGAGTCCTGAACGCACCCTATTGCAAACCATGATTGATGCGTCTCAGGTTCATGTTAATGGTAGAGTTCGACTTAAACTTTACAAAGGTAATGTCATTGTGGTCGGTAGAGAATCAAGCACTGACAGTTTATTTGATGAAAGTATTGCAACCTTTGAAGATGATGGTGGCGCTTATAATCAAAAAGATGCTGAAGGCTTCATCAAATTAAATGCGCTACGTATGCGTATTGCCGCCGCAAAACGCACAAAATAAATTAATAGTGATAGTGTGAACAGATTAGATTTAATACGGCAACATTAGCCTTCTAACTAATCTGTTCAGCATCGCTGTTTACAAACTCTTTAATTACACTATCGGAGATAGTCATGCACAAAGTCACATTGATAAAAGGGGATGGTATTGGCCCTTCCATTATGGATGAAGCCGTAAAAGTTATTAATGCCTCAGGTGCAAACATTCAATGGCAAGAAGCCTATGCAGGACTTGCCGCTTTTGAAAAGTTCGGCACTCCTCTGCCAGATGCCACCTTAGCGTCATTCGATGAAACTCGACTCGCGTTTAAAGGCCCATTAACAACGGTGGTCGGCACGGGATTTAGAAGCATCAACGTCGCCTTACGTCAGCAATATGAACTGTATGCTAATGTTCGTCCTGCTAAGAGTTGGCCTGGTATCAAAACGCGCTTTGAAGATGTCGACATTGTCATCGTTAGAGAGAACACCGAAGGTTTATATGCGGGACTTGAGCATTACCTAACCCCCAAAAAAGATATTGCTGAAAGTTTAGCGGTCGTTACCCGAGCTGCCTCAGAACGTATTGTTGATTATGCCTTTAAATATGCCAGAGATAATGGCCGTAAAAAAGTCACCGTCTGTCACAAGGCCAATATTTTAAAATACACCCAAGGCTTGTTTCTTGATGTCGCCAGAGAAACAGCTGCGCGTTATCCTGACATTGAGTTTGATGAAAAAATCATTGATGCCGCCTGTATGCACATGGTGATGAATCCCCAACAATTTGATGTCGTGGTATGTACCAATATGTTCGGTGATATTTTATCGGACTTAACTGCGGGACTGGTTGGTGGTCTAGGCTTAATTCCTGGTGCAAATATTGGTGAAAATGCTGCTTTATTTGAAGCGGTACATGGTAGTGCCCCAGATATTGCTGGCAAAAACTTGGCTAATCCTTTGGCCGTTATTATGGCTGGCATTATGATGCTGAATTATCTAGGTGAAACAGAGGCAGCAAAACGGATTAAAACAGCTGTTGATCACGTTGTTAATGAAGGAATATTTGTCACTCAAGACATCAATCCACAATCGACCTACGGTACTATTGAAATGGGTAATGCCATTGTTAATGCCATGAAATAACCCTATGTTTAGAAGAGTCTGCAAAATACGCGCATGCTCTTCTCTTTAACGGGTGGTATGTTACTATAAGTTTTTTTCTTCTTTCACCTGCAGGTAAGAATATGCTTGCAATGAAAGCAAACTCTCAGCGGAATTAATTATTTTATGGAAGATCTATTCGTCGGTTGGCTCAAAGAATACGGTTACGTTATTTTATTTCTATGGAGCATCATAGAAGGTGAAATGGGTTTAATTATGGGCGGCATTATGGCTCATACTGGCGACATGGATTACTTCTTAACCGTTTTTATAGCGGGCTTAGGCGGTTTTGCCGGCGATCAAATCTATTTTTATATAGGCCGCATGAATAAAGGTTTGATTCAACGCAAACTACATACCCAGCGTCGTAAATTCGCCATTGCTCATTTACTATTAAAAAAACATGGTTGGCCTATTATTTTCTTTCAACGCTATATGTACGGTTTACGCACCGTCATTCCTATGTCGATAGGCATTACCAAATACCCCGCTAAAAAGTTTGCCATTATTAATCTAATTAGCGCTTGGGTATGGGCGGCCATTACCATCACACCTGCTTATATCTATGGTGAAGAAATATTAGGCTTATTGGCAGTTGCTAAAGAACACTGGTATCTTGCCTTACCGATAGCGGGTGGTTTTCTTTACAGCATTCACGCTTATTTTAAAAAACTAGAGCGATACTTTTTAGAAAAACGACATAATCGCACTTAGACTAGCCACTATCTTAAGCTCTCTTAAAAAGATCGCGATTACTGCTTAGGAAAGCAAGCAACTCGCTTTCTTTTAAGGAGAATTCAGAGGGAGGCCCATTAAATCCCAGTAAAACAATCAACTAATAAATCTTGCTAGATAAAAGTAAGGCGCTACATGTTGACATATACTAATGCTATGATGTTATACGCGTTAATGATGCACTCTACTTACCAAAAACACAGAGTACAGACCCCTTCGATAATGAATTTTTGTTTTTTATTAGGATATAACCATGCCCAGCAATAAATACGTTAAAAGTAAACCTAAACTATCCATCACAAACCTTCCTAATAAAGGTCTTAAAAAAGACGATTTTATTGAAGACTTCAAACAGTATTATGTACATTTGCTGGGACGAGATGAAAATTGTCGCTCGCCTTTTTATGCAAGTTCTGCATTGTCATTTGCTATACGTGACCGTTTGATGGAATACTGGAATATTTCTCATCAAACCTACAGTAGGAATAACTGTAGACGAGGTCATTATTTATCAATGGAATTTCTAATGGGGCGCACCTTAAGTAATGCTATGCTTAATTTAGGGGTCACCGATACCGTCACTAAAGCCATGTATGACTTAGGTATAGAATTAGAAGAACTGATTAGTAGCGAGCAAGACGCCGGTCTTGGTAATGGTGGACTAGGACGATTAGCGGCCTGTTTTTTAGACAGTTGTGCAACCTTGCAACTCCCTGTTTTAGGCTATGGTCTACGCTATGAATATGGCATGTTTACACAAACCATCGTTAATGGTGAGCAAGTTGAAAAACCCGATCATTGGTTACGTAATGGTAATGTCTGGGAAATTGAACGACTTGAATATTCACATAGCATCAAGTTTGCTGGCCATACTGAAACGACAACTGATGATAAAGGACGCACAAGGCACGCTTGGCTAGCAACCTCTAATGTATTAGCCGTGCCTTTTGATACTCCCATACCCGGCTATCAAAATGGCACTGTTAATACCTTACGTCTATGGAAATCAGTCGCAACAGAAGAGTTTAATCTTGATGAGTTTAACGCAGGTGATTATGCAGAATCAGTGGCTGCAAAAAACACGGCAGAAAATATTACCATGGTTTTATATCCTAATGATGCCAATGAAAATGGTAAAGAACTACGGTTACGGCAGCAATACTTTCTGGCTTCCGCTAGCCTACAAGATGTTCTTGCTTACTGGGTAGGTGTACATGGAAAGGATTTCACTCGCTTTGCTGAAAAAAACTGTTTTCAGTTAAATGATACGCATCCTAGTATCGCTATTGCTGAATTAATGCGTTTACTCATGGATGATCACGATTTAAATTGGAATGACTCATGGATGATTACCAAAAATACCATGGCTTATACTAATCACACGTTATTGCCCGAAGCATTAGAAAGATGGCCGGTTAAATTAATGCAGCGCTTATTACCACGATTGATGGAAATTATTTTTGAAATCAATGCGCGGTTTATGATGGATGTTTCAATTCATTGGCCCGGTGATAACGAACGCTTACGTAGAATGTCTATCATTGAAGAAGGGCATGAGCAACAGGTTAGAATGGCTCATCTAGCCATCGTTGGAAGTTTTTCCATAAACGGCGTTGCACAGTTACATACTCAGTTGTTACAACAGGGTCTATTTAGTGATTTTTATGCCTTTTGGCCTCATAGATTCAACAACAAAACCAATGGCGTGACACCCAGGCGTTGGTTAGCTGCTTGCAACCCTGAATTAGCTAGTCTAATAAGTGCAACCATAGGTGATGCTTGGATAACCGACTTATCACAGTTAAAAAGGCTAGAGCCCTACACTGAAGATGCTCAATTCAGAAAGCAATGGCGTGCTATTAAACAAGCCGCAAAACAAAGCCTGATTGACTATAAGAAAGCTCATCATGAAACCGAGTTGCATTTAAATGTTAATGCAATATTCGATATGCAAGTTAAACGTATACACGAATATAAACGCCAGTTATTAAATGTACTCCATGTTATTCACCTGTATAACCTCATTAAAAAAGGACAGACTGAACACTGGGTAGCGAGATGCGTATTAATTGGTGGTAAAGCAGCGCCAGGCTATCGTATGGCAAAGAAAGTCATTAAATTGATCAACAATGTTTCCCAAATCATTAATTCAGATCCTGACGTAGGTGATAAATTAACGTTGCTATTTTTACCAGATTATCGCGTTTCAGCCATGGAAAAGATATGTCCAGGAGCAGATTTATCTGAGCAAATTTCCACTGCCGGTAAAGAAGCATCGGGGACTGGTAATATGAAGTTAATGATGAATGGTGCCATTACTATCGGCACATTGGATGGCGCTAATATTGAAATTCGTGAAGAAGTAGGCGATGAAAATTTCTTTTTATTTGGACTAACAGAACAACAAATCGAAGCACAACGCGCCCACTATGACCCTATGGCTATTATCAACCAAGATGAAGATTTACAGCAGGTTTTACATCTTTTAGAGTCTGGATATTTTAATCAATTTGAACCTGGACTATTTGATGACGTTATTAATTCCATTAAAAGTCCGAATGATCAGTGGATGACGGTTGCCGATTTTAGAAGTTATATTGATACTCAAAAACGCGTAGAAGAGGCATATCGAGATCAAGAGCGCTGGACTAAAATGAGTATCCTCAACTGTGCAAACAGTGGTAAATTTTCTACTGATCGTACCATCAGTGAATATAATAGGGACATTTGGAAATTAACGACTCAGCCAGCCATTCCGCAATAAGCAAAGCAGCCACGGCAAATAAGGTATCACTGACTTATTCCCAACTAAATTAAAATTTGAATAGATGGTTATTTAACAAAGAAAATGTTATATAACCTCTGTTTTAATTATTTTGATCATACCGTTAATTTAGTCCCTATAAGAATAAGAAAAGGAAATAACATGAATGAATTTATTAAAAGAATCTTGAATGATTTTCTGATTGGCGTTTTTGCAGTAATACCTATAGTCGTTGTTTTACAGATTATCCTTTTTGTACAAGGGCTAGTATCTGATCTGTTTCAAGTCGTCTACGGTTTTGCGGACAGCTACCTTTATACCGCTATCGTTTTCGTGGTCAGCTTTATACTATTAATATCCATAGGCAGTACCATTGTTAAAAAAGGTCGCTCTTGGGTGATTGGTGTTTTTGATTATGTTATTGCTAGAATTCCTTTTTTGAACACCATTTACCGTGTGCTTAAAAAAGTCATTAATATGCTCTCATCGCGTGAGCAAACCATGACTAAGGAAGTGGTTTATGTTGAATATCCCAAAGAGGGTATATGGGTACCGGCCTATGTCACCAATAAACATGAAAACAAATATGTGTTATTTATCCCCACTTCTCCGAATCCAACCTCGGGATTTACAGTGATTGTCGATAAATCCAAGTTAATAGTCTCATCTATGAATATTGAAGAAGCCACTAGCTTTATAGTCAGCGTGGGGGTTGATTACAATAAAGTATCAGAAGCTATTAATTTACCTTAAGCCAGCGTAGATTGGATTAAATAGTAAGATGGGTAGAGCAACGCGAAACCCATCAATTACCCCATCATTTATTGATGGGTTTCGTTAAAAAACTCTACCCATCCTACTACATTCGCTGCTCTCACAAGTAACGCGTAAGTCAACACACTTACCACATCAAATCATCAGGTATTTCAAAGGCCGCATACGGATCATCTTTACTATCAACAGTCTCAGCACTTAGCTCATTATGGACAATCACACTCGCTGCCGCTCGCAGACTAATCTTTTTAGCAACCTCAGAAACAACCACTTCGTAATTTTTACCCAGTTTGACTATCGCTAATCGACCTTTAATCAGTGCCTCACGCATAGTTTCAGAAACATACAGCGTTTTTACTTTATTTTCATCGGTAAAATGATAAGCCAAGCCATCAGGTTCTCTAGGCTGTTTATTCAGCTCAATTAATTGCTTAATCTGTGCTTGCAGATGTTTTTGTTGTTCTTGCTCTTTAATCTGTAAATTTAATGCACGGTCTTTTTCGACTTTTTCCGCCAAGGCTTTTTGCACTAACTCTTTAGCTTCATCGACGACCGTAATATTATTGTTACGCTTTAACTGCTCTTGCTTATGCTTATCAGATTTAATGTTTTTAGCTTTGGCAGAACTCACTAAGCCCGACTTTAATAATTGTTCCTGCAACGATAATTTTTGCTTACTCATGACCTGACTCTTTTCTTTAATAGCGACAATATTGATGGTTTTTTTAGCGATGACTTATTCTATCGTAAACTGATAAGTAAGCCCCCTACTCTGATCAACACTTTTGGTGTTGCTGTTCCAAAGCCCATTGCACATGCTCTTTAACCAGCTCAGATGGATGGCTTAGCTGATCAGTTAAGGCTGCAATAATAGCGACTGATTTAGGCGCATTACCTAAGGCAACCGCAATATTTCTTAACCAACGCTCATGACCAATACGCCGTATGGCAGAACCTTCTGTTTTTGCCAGAAACAGCGACTCACTCCATGCGAAAACGGCCAGTAATTGTTGGCTATTTAATTGCTGTCTAGGATTAAAATCCTGCTCTGCTGTTATTTTTGCAAAACGATTCCACGGACAGATAATCTGACAATCATCACAACCATAAATACGATTACCGATCAGCGCTCTTAAATCGACAGGAATAGACCCTTGCAATTCAATCGTTAAATAAGAAACGCACCGCCGTGCATCAACTTGATAAGGCGCAACTATCGCCTGAGTAGGACAAATACTTAGGCATGCCGTACATCCGCCACAATGCGCCGTAGTTTGTTCATCAACAGGTAATGGTAAATCGGTAAATAACTCGCCCAAAAAAAACCACGAACCAGCTTTACGGTTTATTAAATTAGAATGCTTACCTATCCAACCCAAACCGGCTTTTTCGGCCAAGGCTTTTTCCAATACCGGTGCGCTATCTACAAAAGCCCGCATCCTTAAGGGATCTGCGTCTACTTTACATTCTGCGTGTATTTTATCGGCGAGTTTTTGTAAGCGGTTGCGCATCATTTTATGATAGTCGCGACCTAAGGCGTAACGTGAAATGTAAGCCGAGGTTGGATCATTTAAGCCCTGCTGCATGGCAAGTGCTGTATCCGATAGATAATCCATGCGTACAGATATGACTCTTAGCGTGCCTTCATGCAATAACTCAGGATGACTGCGCTTAAGACCATGACGCTGCATATAATCCATGCTGCCATGAAAGCCTTGCGCCAGCCAGTTTTGCAAATGACTTTCTGCAACCGACAGGTCGGTATTGGTAATACCGACTTGTTGAAAACCCAGTTCCACGCCCCACTGTTTGATCTGTAGGGCTAACTTAGTTAGCTCTTGGCTAGTCAGCTTGCAGCTTAAATTAAGTTCTTGTTCTTGGTTTAGCATTGCCAGCAGGCTTACGCGCCTGACTGTTATTTCTGGGTGGACGTGGCGCACGTGGTGGTTCAGGCGGCATAGTAGGTGCTACAGCAGATTGCTCAAAACCTTCAACCTGTTCACGTTTAATGGCTTTACCTATCAATTTCTCAACCTGACGTAAAGCACCTATTTCATCATGAGACACTAAGGAGATGGCTTGACCTTCTTCCCCTGCTCTACCGGTACGACCAATTCTATGCACATAATCCGCCGGTGCTTTAGGCAATTCGTAGTTGATTACATGCGGCAATAAAGCAATATCAATACCCCGTGCAGCGACATCGGTGGCTACTAATACTCGTATTTCACCGGCTTTAAAGCCCGCCAAAGCACTGGTTCTTGCGCCTTGGCTTTTATTGCCATGAATAGCCGCCGCTTTAATATTAATCTTATTAAGCTTATCCGTTAACCGGTTAGCACCATGCTTAGTGCTAGTGAACACTAAAACCTGTTGCCAATCATTAGACTTTACCAAATGGCACAATAATTCTGCTTTGCTGGCTTTGTTACAAAGATAAACCAGTTGCTCAACTGTTTCTGCTGCGGTATTACGTGCAGCCACTTCTATTTTAATAGGATTAACCAATAGACCTGTGGTGAGCTTGCGAATATCTTCTGAGAAGGTCGCAGAGAACAATAGATTTTGACGTTTCTTGGGCAGCAAGGCGATAATCTTGCGGATATCACGTATAAAGCCCATATCCAACATACGATCGGCTTCATCTAAAACCAGAGTTTCTACTTTATCTAATTTAAGCGCATTTTGACTGACTAAATCCAACAAGCGACCGGGGGTTGCGACCAATACATCCACACCACCACGTAAACGCATCATTTGTGGATTAATCTTAACGCCACCAAAGACGATTTCTGTTTTTAAACGGGGATGTAAATGCGCACCATACTTTGTGACGGATTCACCGACTTGAGCCGCCAATTCGCGTGTCGGCGTTAAGATTAGCACCCGAACAGGACGATTCGCACCATAACTATGTTGCGATAAGCGATGTAAAATAGGCAAGGCAAAACCTGCGGTTTTTCCAGTGCCAGTTTGTGCGGCCGCCAATAAATCATGGCCATTTAAAACAGCAGGTATTGCTTGTAATTGGATAGGGGAAGGCGTGGTATAACCGGCATCAGCAATGGCACGTAATAGTGGATCTGATAAACCGAGTTTGGTAAATGGCATGTATTGGGTCTCTGTGAAGGCTGTTAGATTGGAGTAAAAAATAGTCAGTAACGGTTGATGATGAATGAACTAGACTAACCGTTATTGATAAAGACAGTGTTGGGACATCCGCGATAACACTGTTTATGAATCGCGAGACTGAGAGTCTATACAACTAGCTTTGTAGGGGCTTATATCGAAAGTTTATATATTTAAATTTAAAACAACTCTCCAAATACGTCTAAATCCTCAGTATTGTTTATAATATAACACAAAAAACACTTAGACTTGTCATGGTGGTTACTGAACGCGGTGATTAAGTCTCAAATAAAAGCCCCATACTATTAGATTAAAGCAGCACCAACCCCACTACCTAACATTGAATAGACTATGATCGTAAATAGCGATACTGCAGATTACCTGACTATTGATATCGCCCACCAACAACTGAGCGTTTTTAACGTAGGCATAGCGGTACGCAGTTACCCTATCTCCACCGCCAAAAATGGCGCAGGTGAATTAAAAGGCAGCGAATGTACACCGCGTGGCTGGCATACTATCAGAGCAAAAATTGGTGAAAACCAAGCGTTGCAGAGCGTTTTTATAGGTAGACGGCCTACCGGTGAAATCTATAGCCCTGAACTGGCAAAGCGGTATCCGCAACGAGATTGGATCTTAACACGCATACTTTGGTTGGCTGGCGTAGAGCCCCATAAAAATCGCTATGGCAACGTCGATAGCACATGGCGTTACATTTATATACACGGCAGCCCTGATCACCTCATAACAGGCAGTCCAGAGTCGCATGGTTGTATCCGCATGAAAAATGCTGACCTGCTAGAGTTGTTTAACCATATTAACGTAGGTATTAAGGTTTATATCCATGAATAAAACCCGCATAGTTTTAGGGATTGAATACGATGGCAGCGGCTATTCAGGCTGGCAATGGCAAACCAAATACCGTAGCGTACAACTGGTACTGCAACAGGCTTTATCGCAAATTGCTAATCATCCCGTCACCGTCATCTGTGCTGGCAGAACTGATACCGGCGTCCATGCTTTAGAACAAGTGATACACTTTGACACCACCAGCCAGCGAGAACTACATACTTGGACTTTAGGGGGCAATAGTTATTTACCTGATGATGTCAGAATTACTTGGGCTCAGCAGGCCGTGGGCGACTTTCATGCACGTTACAGTGCCATCGCTAGGTTTTATCGCTATATTATTTTAAATCGACCGATTAAATCAGCGCTATTACGAAAACAAGTCACTTGGTGTCATGCACCGTTAGATGCAGACATTATGCATGAAGCTGCCCAGCATTTAATTGGCCAACATGATTTTTCTTCTTTCCGAGCCCAAGGCTGTCAGTCGGTAAGCCCTTGTAGAGCCATGTATTTTATTGATGTGTATCGAGAAGGCGAGAAAGTCATTATTGATATCTCCGCCAATGCGTTTTTACACCACATGGTCAGAAATATTGCCGGTGTGTTAATGGCCATCGGTATCGGCAAAGAACCCATAGACTGGACTCAGCATTTATTAGCGGTTAAAGATCGGAAATTAGGAGGCATTACCGCCTCCCCTGACGGCTTGTATTTAGGAGCGGTGTATTATCCAGAACGCTATGGCATCGCTAAACATCCAGTATTTAATAAACTACCCGAAAATACCCAACGTCATGTTTGGGACTAAATACTATAAAGAGCTATGGGCTGTCCGACCTCCCCTGCGTCAGAATAGTGGTACTTAGTAGCCTGTCGAACTCAAACATTTTATATATAAAATACCAACAAAAATCAATTGGTTATAAATATTTAAAGCTTTAGATATAGAAAAAAAGCTACTTAACCCGCTTTTATTTCCCCTCATAAAAGCAATAATCAATGACTTAGCTAAAAATAGCAAAACTAAATGGATTAAATTAACCACGTTAGGACGAATTATTTCCTCAGCTTATGGATTTATAATAAGCTGGATCGTGTTATTATAAACATACTTTTTTAACCAGTTACCAAATGCCATGCTTCAAATCTCAAAAATATTAAACAGCCGTGATGAATGGAAAAACAAGGCGACTGGACGTGCGGCTGAACTTCGCGAGTTTAGAAAAACTCAACAACGTCACTTAGAAAAAATAGCCGATCTTAAACGCCAGAACTGCCAGCTTGAACTGCTGCTTGAGGAAAAAAAAGCTATTCGCCAGTGAGTCCAGCGTAGCGACTCGAGATATTATCGTCGCAGAAAAGCCGACTTCAAATGTTATCGACATTACACAAGCCCAGCAAATACGAGTTTTGTCGGTGCTGCTGGTGCTTGAGGCGGTGGTTTCTTATCGCAGCGTTCCGCGCATTCTTGAGTTATTTAATCTAAAAACCCCTCTCGAATTACCTTGGATTTCTCATTTCACTTCAGTTATTAATTGGAGTTTGCGCGTCGGCTTGGGCTTGCTGCGACAGGTTTGCCCAACTTGCGAGCCGTGGATTGCCATCATTGATTACTCCATCGATATCGGAACGAAAAAAGCCCTAGTGGTACTGCGGGTAAAAACGCAAACCTTGCTTCAGCGCGGCGGTGCAATTCAACTGCAAGACTGCGAATGTATTGGTGTTAAAGTCTGCGAAACGGTTAATCATGAAACCGTTTGTAAAGATTTGGAAGATATTTTTGCCCTCTCTGGCGCACCTAGGAGGCTGTCCGATAATCCAGCCAATAATGATAGAATGGTCACCTACGCTAAAATAATTACTAACCGATGAATATTCCTTTCAAACAATCGCCTATCGCTCTTAATGCCGCATTGCTCTCTCCCAGCAATATTTTTGATTTGCTTCCAGATGATCACGAGTGTTTTGTTTATAGAGAGCTTTTCGAGCAACTTGATACAGCGGCTATAGAAAAGCTTTATAGCGACA
>Ga0214235_1000174_pt1 | contig 34535 bp, 39 predicted proteins | sample TroBogypolimnion_2_FD_153073 | JGI IMG/M metagenome (GOLD analysis project Ga0214235, IMG submission 153073) | Freshwater microbial communities from Trout Bog Lake, WI - 15JUL2008 hypolimnion | ecosystem: Environmental > Aquatic > Freshwater > Lake > Hypolimnion/Profundal zone ... | reverse complement strand
GCATTTAAAGACTCTTTTCGACCAGAAAGTAATGGGTAAATACCTCATATATGGTCGAAATTATAGTAAAAAATAGCTTTAAAAGTACCTAATATAGGACGTCTTTAGAGTTTTTCAGGGCTGACTAAATAGTAATAAATGGTATTTTCTCAATAATTCTAAATTTCTGCCTCACATCAATTTGTGATGAAAACTCTTTAAACTATGCTACAATTTTTTTTATGAAAAAAATCTTCTTTATGCTCTTAATAACACCCTTTACACTCTTTGCCTATGAGATAATTCAAACTCCCATTCCTTTTGACGAGGAGCGAATAGCTCTCACAAAAGAGTATATAAAAACACACTACAATTTGAATGTGACAGATATCAAGATCGTTCCTAAAATCATTTTTATTCACTACACCGCGCTAGATAGCTATAAAAAAACGTTGAAGCGCTTTATGCCAAGTGAACTTCCCTCAGATAGACCCCTTATAAAAAAAGGTGGCATGTTAAATGTCTCTACTCACTTTCTCATAGAGCAAAATGGAACTATTCATCAATTGATGCCACTCGATTTTATGGCACGCCATGTCATTGGACTCAACTACAACTCTATTGGCATTGAAAATGTAGGTGGAGAAAAGGAGAAAGATAATTTAACTCCCGAGCAGTTACAAGCAAATATTTTTTTAGTAAACTACTTGAAAAAGAAATTTAGTACTATTGAGTATGTTGCGGGACATCAAGAGTATAAATGTTTTGATAAAACTGCTTTATGGCTTGAAGTAGATAAAACATATAGAACCGACAAGCGTGATCCAGGAAAGCGTTTTTTGAAGGAATTACGAGCGAATATCAAAGGTTTCAAAGAAGCGCCTTGTGATTAGTTCGCCTTTATTTTATCTCTTAAGTTTAGTTTTTATTGCTACATTTTTTACTTTCTTAGAAAATAAGACAAAGTTAAAATTTTTGGATTATCTTCCACCTGTTGTACTGATTTATGCTCTGAGTATGATTCTGGCAGGAAACGGAGTTTTTGAGGCAAATGAGTCTATAAATGGGGCTTACACTCTGGCAAAAACAAACTTACTTCCTGCAATGCTCTTTTTGATGCTTCTCAAAATCGATTTTTCACACTTTCTTAAACTTGGAAAAAATCTGATTTTGGCGTATGTGTTGACAGTGTTGAGTCTGGCAGTTGGATTTATTTCTGTCTCTATACTATTTCATTTCAATCATGCTATGGCAGTGGCTTTTGGTGCTTTGGTTGGGAGCTGGTTTGGTGGCACTGCCAATATGATAGCCGTGGGTTCTGCACTTGGAGTGACACAAGAAGCGTATGGGTATATACTAGTTGTCGATAGCGTGAACTATACTTTTTGGGTGATGTTTTTACTCTTTTTAGTGCCCTTTGCTCCGATATTTGATAAGTTTGTAGGCGCATCTAAAAGAGAAATAGGCGCTCTAAATATGCAGGATCAGCCAAATAAAGGAGGAAAAAAATATCTTCTTTTGAGCCTCATAGCATTTACGGCTTCACTTTTAACCCAAGAGATAGCCTACCATGTAGAGTTTATAAACGCCACCACTTTAAGTGTTGTTCTTGCTACATCATTTGGTGTTTTGGGCTCATTTACGAAGCTTAGATCTCTCAACGGCTCAAGTGAAGTTGCAAGTTTTATGCTTTATGTTCTCATCGCGCTCATCGGTTCTAAAGCTATTTTTGAGAGTTTTTCTGCGGTGGGAATCTATGTATTTGCCGGTTTTATGGTTTTGGTCATTCATGCGATTTTTATGGTTGTGAGTGCAAAAATATTCAAACTTGATCTGTTTTCTATCACAGTTGCCTCTTTAGCAAATATTGGTGGAGTCGCTTCTGCGCCAATTCTTGCCGCTGCATATAACAAATCACTTGTCAGCGTGGGGGTTTTGATGGCTGTCATGGGGTATTTGATAGGTACTTTTGGCGGTATTCTCATTGGAAATATTATGATAGGTTTGGTAAAATGACAATAGTAAACATACAAACAGATATAAAAAAAAATCCTCTTAAAACACCATTTATAACGGCTTTACGAAGAGTGGAAAACGTAGAGTTTGTACGAGTGAGCCTTACATGTAAGGATGGAACCGTAGGAATTGGCGAAGCACCTGCCACAAAAGCTATAACAGGTGAGGGAATAGAAGAGATTTTAGAATCTATTGAGAATGCAAAAGCTGTTTTGAACTCCCTCACACCCACTTTTGCTTTAGAGATTTTACACGACAAAAATGCAAAACAATTGGCTATAAAAAATATGGGAGGCTCTGCAAAAGCCGCGTTAGATATGGCACTGCATATGCTCATCGCAAATTCTCAAAATATCTTAATGCTTCGCTACTTGGGAGCAAAAGAGCCTCTAACTCTGCAAACTGATATCACCATCAGTCTCAATGATGCTTCAGCGATGCTTAAAGATGCAAAAATAGCAGTAGAAAGTGGCATGGAGATACTTAAAATCAAACTAGGCTCAGACATAAAACACGCTATAGAAGTGACTCAAAATATTGCAAAAGCATTTCCAGATGCCAAGCTCATCATTGATGCCAATCAAGCGTGGAGCGTGGAAGATGCACTGCATTACATTGATGCCTTGCGAGGCGTAAAAATAGAGCTGATTGAACAGCCTGTTGTTGCAAAAGATTTGCAAGGTTTAAAAAGAATTGCAGATTATTCCGATATTCCTATTCTCGCAGATGAGGCAGTTTTCACCCTCGAAGATGCAAAAAAAGTGATTCAGGGCAAGTGTGCCGATATGATAAACATCAAACTTATGAAATGTGGCGGTGTGACAAAAGCGATAGAGATTTTAGAGTATTGCAGAGCCAATCATGTTAAGTGTATGCTTGGTTCTATGCTTGAGGGTCCTTACTCAATAAACATCGCTTTGCACCTTGCTATGGCCTACAGTGATGTTATTAAATACATAGATTTAGATAGTCCACTTCTTTATAAAGAGCCATCAACCGAGTTAGAGTTTGTGTTTGATGGGTGTGAAATTAGCTTAAAAGCGAATTTCATTTAAAAAAAACACAAAAGATGAGAGATTGTATCTAGGATTTAGCGAATTTTACTGATGTTCCACAACCGACTGCGGGTTTGGATGCTGATGAATCAAATGCGATTCAAATTCGCGCAAACGTTTAATGACTGAGAGAAACTTTGTAATATCCGTCCAGCGGTCAATAAAGAATCCAAATCCCTCATTCACTCTGCCAAAAGCATTTCCTGTTTGCGTTATAACACCCAGAGTAATCACACCACCAAAGAGCGATGGCGCCATCATAAGGTACGGCAATATCATCATCAACTGACCATAGATATTTGACCAAAGACTAAAATAAGTATAGTGGTTAAAAAGACGGAAGTAGTTTGGACGTAAACCTAAAAAAAGATCTGCCATCACTGGAAGATTGGCATAGCTTTTATCATCTTCTGAATATACAAGATGTTTACGGTAAGTTGCTTCAATTTTCTGATTGGTATATTCTAATCCCGGAAGTTTGATCCCAACCACAAAAGAGATGATCATGGCACCTAGTGAGGTCAACATTGCGATCCAAACCAAAGAGCCAGGTATTTGTGCTAGCCACGGGATAGTGATCTTTGATGAGAGCATCCACAAAATAGGGATAAAAGCGATAAGCGTCAAGACTGAACGAAAAAGACCTAAACCTAAAGATTCTAACGCATTAGCAAACTGATAAGTATCTTCTTGAATACGCTGAGACGCGCCTTCAATATTACTCGGATGTGAACTCCAATAAGGTAAATAGTAAAAAGTGATCGCTTGACGCCAGCGAAACGCATAATGCTTTGCAAAATAGCTTGAAGCAATCGCTGCGAAGATATAGGGAATTGCAATATAAAGAAATTCAACCATCTTCTGCCAGAAGGCCTTTTCATCTTTAGCAGCTTGTAAAATATTATAAAAAGCTTCATACCACTTGTTCAGCTGCACTGTCATCTCTACTTGAAACATAACCAGCACCATCAAAATCAGCAAACCACCCCAAGCCCATAACGCCCACTGTTTTGTTCTAAAAAAACTTTTTAGCATCTATATTATCCTTATGATAAATCTTGAGCGATATAGTATCTTACAATTGGAATATATTTATCGGTATTTAAAAAGTGTTTGAGCGTTTAGTTCATTAGAACAGACTTCTTAAAATTGCGAATGAAGGTTCTCAACTGTCAACAGTATTAGCTATTGCTAAAACGATACATTATAATGGATGCTGCCACTGCAACATTAAAACTTTTAATTCCTTTTTGCATCTCAATACTCACTACTTCATCGCACATATCTAATATTTCAGATGAAATGCCCTTCCCTTCATGCCCCATAATTAAAACCCATTTTTTAGGAACTTCTACTCTCGCAAGAGGTATAGAAGATTCGGTTACTTCTGCTGCAAATACTTTGTAGCCATTTTGTTTTAATTTTTTTATCGTTACTAAGATGTCCTCATATACAAGTGTCTTTAAAAGTGCAGCGTGGCCCATAGAGACTCTTAATGCTCTTCTGTTAAAAGGGTGTGGAGATGTTTTTGGTAAAAGATAACCATTTATGCCCAGTGCGGCTGCACTTCTTGCGATAGAACCTACATTTTCAGCTGATGTAATGTTATCAAGCATAATAATTTTTTCACCCAAATTTTCTAAATCTACACAAGCAGGTCTAATGCCATGCATCATGCAGTTATGATGAAGTCTATGTCCTACTATTTTTTCAAGTTCTTCTTTTTTTGCAACATAAAGGTGTTTAATATTTTTATGTTCTATGAGTGATTTATACTCAGCGTAATACTCATGAGTTGCTAAAATACTTTTGATCTCTATATCGGTCTCAAGAAGCAGATTAACGACTTTTGGAGAGTCAGCTATAAAGCTGTCATCGTCGCTAAATGCATTCTCTCGAATTTTTTTATATATGCTTAAATCATCATGATTGATGTCATCTATTTGGATTAAATTCAATTTTTTAGCTCTTTTCTTTTATTAGTAATTCAACTTTCATATTTTAAGTGTCTTTCGACAGATCAAAAATCTCAAACACTCTAATCCAAAGTAATTTTATAAAGCGTAACATTGTCTTTTCTCCTTTTCAAATACTTCTCCAATTTATCTATATGCTGGTGATGAACAAACGCCGGTCGGCGTTTCTCAAATAAAGTTCAGATTCTTTTGGCAAAGACACTTATTATCGGTTTTAAAAAGACACCAGATACAACTGGTAAAAACTGTTGATACTCAGTACAGTTTCATTAATTCGTAAACTTGCGTCTTTACAGACATTTACAACTGCCCTCCTCTGCCAAGGCACTACAAAGAGGAAGTTATTTTGGAGAAGAGCAATTATCTTTGCAAAATACGTGCATTCACAATTGGAATTCGTTTTTCAGCTGGAAAAATTCTTTTTTTTACTTCCGTAGAGCCTAAATATTTTGTACTTCCATAATTATCTTTTGCCACAATAATATTTCTCATCCCATTATCTAATTGATTGATGGATGAATCCTCACTATCTTTTTTATGTATCTTCTCAATTTGATATATTAAACGAACTGCATCAGCAAAAGCAGAAGCTCCGCGTTGAGTAGAAGTACCCTTTGTTGCGTGATGAATAAATATAATAGTTTTACCTGTATTTGCCGCCCAAGTCGTAAACAAGCTGATAAATTGCTTCGCATGTGGATTTGAATTTTCATCTCCACCAAAAACTGCAATCAACGGATCAATGATAATCACATCAAAATCTTCTACCATCTTTTGAAACCGATAAAATTCGCTCGAAACCCGAATGCCCTCTTTTGTACTTTCCAGAAAATGGGTTGTTTCACTATCAGACCCTGCCATGTAAAACATATCATCATATTTGTTAAGATTTGAATTCATAACATCGTTGGCAATCACTTCCGCACGTTTTTTTGATATCTCAATTTTATCCTCAGTTAGCCACATAAAAATTTTCAAATTATCTTCGTCAATAATACGCATAGCTGCTTGAATTAACAAAAATGTTTTACCTACTCCCCCAGCAGCAGCAACCATTGAAACCGTTGCTTTAGGAAAAGGTAAAAAGGATTTCCCAATAAATTCAGCATCACATCCATGAATTTCACTTAACTTATGAATTTTAAGAGACGTTCCACGAGTTTCAATATTATTATATTTTTGTGAATATGAGATAGCCTCACTATAACTTGCTCCCTCATCAATCATCGCAACCAAGGCTACTGCATCCGTGCGTAACTTAGAGAGAGAAGCTTTAGAAATAATATTTTTTACATATGGAATTATATTATGCACAGGATTTGCAGTTAAAATAGCTAACATTAAACGCTCATCAAAACTATTTCCAAGTTTTGTAGCAATTAAGCCCTCTTCAATATAAGAATCGATATTAAGCTCTTCAATTGCTTTAAATACTTTTTGATGAAAGTCTATAGAAAAGTCTGTGTAATTCAATCCCTCTTTGATCACTACACCAAATATACTTGGCTCAAAAATAATTGAAGAAAGTAATACTCGTTCAAATTCTATTCCCTGCATAAAACACCTATTCGTCTAAAAATTAAAAAATTTTACACAGTTTTTATGCTTATGTTGCTTTGTAGAAGTAATTTTGGAGGGCTGGGAAGCAATCTTGGAGGGGATGGAAGTTATATTGGAGGGGTTATATTATTTGAATGTGGAAGTTATATTGGAGCGCATCCCCTACTTTCAACTCGTTCTTTACCCCTATGGAAGTTATATTGGAGGGGTTATACATCTATTAAGCTAGAGACTACAGATAAAAAATGTAACTGGAAGTTATATTGGAGGGGTTATATTATTTGAATGTGGAAGTTATATTGGAGCGCATCCCCTACTTTCAACTCGTTCTTTACCCCCTATGGAAGTTATATTGGAGGGGAAATTTATAAAATTAGAGTATTTAGCATAATTTAAAGTAGTTATATTGGAGAGTTTTGGTAGTTATTTTGGAGTTTACTGGAAGTTATATTGGAGAAGTTTCTATCAATAAAGAGGTTATATTGGAGGGTTTTAGCAGTTATATTGGAGTGCTCCTAAGATATTAAGACTTTCTATAAAGAAAGTCTATAAATAAAATAAAAGTATCTTCCTTTGAATTATGTCTATCTACGTGTTAAGAAATAAAACCACTTTCTGAAAACAACCCATCTAAATATTTATACACTTCTTTTTTTGCATCAATCTCGTTAGAAGATGAAATATTAATAATTAAATCACCACCCTCTTCCGTCAACACAATAGCTTTAGTTAAATCAACATCAAAATCTATTTTTAAAATTGTATAGATTTTATTATCAGTCGTAATAAATTTTTTACCAATAAAATATTCAATAGAACTTATTTTTATTTCAATGGGAAGTTTATTAGTAGAAGAATTTTTAAATAATGATGGGATAAAAGATACATTCTCATTTCCTCGATAATAAAAAAAGCCATCACCCTCTTCTGGATCATAATCAATTCCAAAAGTTAAAAGTTCTGGGATTCTATCTTTAATATCACGTTTTGCTACTTGTAAACTTTTAGGGGATTCAATTGGAAAACCTAAAGCCTCAAGTACTGTAATCAATTTATATTTAGATTCTCGTTTATGTGTAAAAAACCATCTTATAATTGCACGAATTAAGGCAGAATCAACTTTTAAAAGCTTAGGAAGTTCTCGCTTGTAACCAATTGAAAGTTCTTGCTCATAAAAACGAAGATAACGTTTATCTAGAGTTATGCAGTATGATGAAGCTTCATTATCATAATCAAGATATTTTATCAAATTAAAGTCTGCAGATCGTTTTGATCCATCCTCAAATTTTACAGTTACATCACGAATTTCTTCAATTTTTTCTCGAAGCCATTTTGTATTTGTTTCATACGAATCAGATTTATCAGCGGAATATTCTCTTAATATTTTACTTTGAGAAAACAGCATTGCAACATCACCATCAGGTTTATATTGGATACTAGAAGCGTGTGTATAAACACAATCAAGAAGATCTCTATGTACTTGAGTCAGTAGTTTACGACCTCGAATTTCTACTTTTCCCCAAGATGTTTCAATAACACGAATACCACCATTTTTTTTAAATGCTTGGGCTGTTGTAGAGTTCCCAGAAAGTTTTTGAACGGGGGCAAAAATTGGCACGCGGAGTTCAGTAACAGATGCAGTTGATTGTTCAATCTTTGCAACAGTGTCAAATAAGGCTAATTGTTTTTTTTCGGAAAAATCTGTATTGCTCATGGACAAAATTCTATCACGTTATCATATAAAATGTACTTTATCTTAGCAAATTTATCTTAATTACTTTTATATTTTTTATTTTTACACATAAAACAAATTTAAAAAGGTAAACAAAATTACTATTTTATATGTTAGGGTAGTTAAGTTTTTAATGTTTTTGATACAATACCAAAGAGAAGATATTTTTTTGCTATAGTTAGAGTATAAATATTAACAGATTATTTAGCGGTTTCGCATGCGAAACCCTTTGCAATACAAAAGGAAATAAATGATTATAACTATCGCACACTCGAAAGGCGGAGTCGGTAAAAGCTTACTTGCTTGGCATCTGTCTATAGCGATGGGAGTGCCAATTATTGATCTAGATTTTCAAAAAACTCTTGTATATGTCAATAAACTTAGGGAAATGCATGGACGTGTACCAATTAATATAATTCACCCAGAAAATACGGAAGCTTTTATAGGTTTATATGATTCATGGACTAATGATAAAGACATTATAATAGATGTTGGTGGCTTTGATTCAGATTTAAATAGGACAGCAATTTATGTAAGTGACATTGTGATCACGCCAGCAGTTGACCGTGTAACAGAGATGGCAGGGTTATACAAATTTCATGCTGTACTTGAAGATATTTCTCAAAGTGTTGGCACTAAAATAAAAACATATGTTTTATTAAACGATGTATCACCAGTTTCACGCGATTTTTCAGTTATAAAAGATATGATTGATAGTCTTGGTCATTTTGATTTACTTGAAAGTATAGTAGCCCATCGAGCAGATTTTTATAGAAGTATGGAAGAGGGACGGGGAGTAACTGAGGGAATCGACACTAAAGCATCACGTGAAATTCTTGCACTTGTTGCAGAAATTAAAAGAATTGGAAAGGAAATAGAATAATGGCAAAACGTAAAGTTGATGCGGCTATGTTACTAAAAGCAGGCGAAAATGCTCATTTGCACTCTTCATCTAATATGTTACCAAGTGTTATCATTGACAATACACTTTCTGATGATGTTTCGCATGCGAAATTCCTTGAAATTGAAGTGAATAAGATAAAAAATAACCCATTGCAACCACGTTTGACGATAGATCCTTCTGAACTATTAGAACTTTCTGAATCAATAAAAAAACATGGTTTAATTCACCCAATCTCTGTTATAAAAGACGACGAAGGCTATACTCTTAGAGCTGGACAACGAAGATGGGAAGCGCATAAATTAGCGGGACTTGAAAAAATAAAAGCCATAGTTGTAACGGGTGATATTAATCCAAAAGAGTTGTTTGAAATTGCCATTGCAGAAAACCAACATAGAGCCAATATTGACCCTCTTGAATTTGCTATTGCATTGCAAACAACCTTAGATGCAGGATATTATGAAAATTTTGATCAAGTTTCAGAATCAATTGGTAAATCGAAAAGCTATATATCAAAAATTTTAAAGGTGCTTTCTCTAAGTCCAGCAGTATTAGTTCATTTACGAGAAAATAAAGCAACAAATGATGTTGAAGCATTGTATGAATTACAAAAAATCAAAGACCCCGATGAACAAATGAAATTTTATTTGTCATTCGTAAGTGGAGAAATAGATCGATCAGATTTACGTACTAAAATGATTTTACCAAAAAAAGACAAACCCTTTGTATTATATGATTCAAAAAAACAAAAAGCTAAAATAACTTTGGATATTAAGAAAATTGGAAAAGAAGCCGCAGTCAATGCTCTTCAAGATTTAATAAAACAAATACAGCATTCATAGTGTTTCGCATGCGAAACACTAAAAAGATTTAGACATTAAAAAAATGCACAACCTTTGAAAATTTCTATATGACAAGTAAGATAAAGGAGATAGATGATAACATCAGTGTCCATTGAAAATCTAAAAAACTCCATAGATATCATTGATATAGTATCTTCTTATATCGAACTAAAGAAAGCAGGGGCCAATTTTAAGGCCTGTTGCCCCTTTCATGATGAAAGGGTTCCATCCTTTGTTGTTAGCCCTCACAAACAGATATATCATTGCTTTGGGTGTGGAAGTGGAGGGGATGCTATAAAGTTTGTTATGGAATATGAAAAGCTTTCATATCCAGAATCGTTAGAAAAAATAGCAACTATAAGCAATTTTACCCTTGAATATGACAATAACTCTTCTAACAAGGTAGATAGGTCTATCCTTGAATTGACAAACAGTTTTTATAAACAATCTCTCTTGCAAAATCAAATAGCTTTAGAATATTTAGAATCAAGAGGCATTGGTAAAGGTTCAATAGAAAGATTTGAAGTCGGTTATGCACCCTCTTCAAATAAAACGATAATCTTTTTAAAAAATAACTATTTGAACCTAGAAGCTGCTAAAGAACTTGGGATTATAGATAGCGGAACTAATGGCATCTTTGCCAGATTTATTGATAGAATCACATTTCCTATATATTTGCCAAGTGGGAAACTTGTGGGATTTGGCGGCAGAACAATCAGCGGACATAATGCTAAATATATCAACTCTCCTGCCACAAAACTTTTTAATAAATCAAGCTTGCTCTTTGGATATCACTTGGCAAAAAGTGATATTTATAAATTACAGGAGATGATTATTGCAGAAGGGTATTTAGATGTAGTGATGCTCCATCAAGCTAGCTTCACTAACTCCGTAGCAACTCTTGGAACAGCATTAACACAACAACATATTCCTTTGCTGAAAAAGAGTGCGGCAAGGCTTATATTAGCGTATGATGGGGATAGGGCAGGGCTTAAAGCTGCTGAAAAGGCTTCCATACTGCTTGTGCAAAATGGTTTTGATGGTGGAGTTGTAATCTTTAATGATGGAATGGATCCTGCGGATTATGTTAAAGAAAACAAAATACAACAATTAAAAGATCTCTTTGCATTTCCAAAGCCTTTTATAGAGTATGTCTTAGAGAGTTTAGTAAGCGAATATGATCTTAGGATACCACAACAAAAACAAAACGCGCTAGAGCGTGCAGAAGAGTACCTTAGGACACTAAAACCAATCATTGCTCAAGGGTATAAAGAGTGTTTGAGCACTATTTTACAGATTCACCCGAAATATATCAACATAAACTCTTTTAAGAGAGAGATAAATAGTTCGCAGATAATCAATAAGACGGTCAATATTAGTGAGATACAGATTATTAAAGGAGTTATGGATCATAGTACTAAAAGAGATGCTATTCTTCAGGCACTAGATAGCTCTATGTTTCATCAACATCAAGAAGAGTTTGATTATCTAGTAAAAGGGGAAGTTGAAAGACTTGTATTAATAGAACTTCTAGAAGAGATTAGAGATTTGTCAGAAGATGAATATAAAAAAGAACTTTTTGTATTTTTGGTTAGATTTTATCAGACAAAAATAGAACTCATAGAGATAGAAAAGAACTATAGTTTTACAGAAAAGGTTGAAAAAATACGGATTTATCGTGAAAAAATCCAAAAACTCAAAAAAGGAATATTGATTAAATACAAAGGGTAGGGCAGTAAATAATATCAAAAATGAAGATAATGATAGGCAATTGCGGAAGTTCTTGTCATAAATACCTATTTTAGAAACTTTTTTTGCTAAAATCCCGATTCTTGATAATAAAACAAATAAAAGGAAATGCACATGAACAAAGCACAATTTGTAGAGTTAGTACAAAAACACGGTCAATATAAAACAAAAAAAGAAGCAGAAGAAGCGATTGCAGCTTTTACTGAATCAGTAACAGAAGCATTAGTTGCTAAAGAAAGCGTTACATTAGTAGGCTTTGGAGCATTTACAGCAGTAGATGTAGCAGAAAAAAGTGGAATAGTCCCTGGAACTGATAAAACTTACACTAAAGCAGCCCATACTAGCCCAAAATTTAAAGCAGGTCAGACACTTAAAGATGAAGTTGCAAAAGCAACTGTATGATTTTTAAAGAGTAGGGTGATTTCTCACCCTACGAAAAGGAGTGTAAAATCACCACAAAATGAATGTTCTTTTGTGATCTTTACAGCTTCTTTATTTTGTCTTTTAAACTTATTTTGTAGCGAATTTATAGTCAAGTTGCAACCATACTACGTTTTTATCATTTTGATTATAAGTAGTGCCTACAGTTTTAACATCGCCACCTTTATACATAGCCCCTTTGATAAGACCGGTTAAGTTTTTTACACCTGGTATTTTATTACCGTATGAAACATCAAATTCAGAACCAAGATCTTTTGAAGTTCCTATTGTTTTAGCAGTCATATCTTCGCACGCATCAAATTTATGATACACCGCAAGGATTTTTCCATATGTTTTATCTTCGTATCCTAGACGGACGTTTTGGTCGATTAAACCACCAGTTGGTGTAGCACCTAAAAAGACATCTGCCCACCCGTTAAAAGCATGCAAAGTTGCAAGCGGAGTTTGGAAAGCTGTTTTGCCATCATGTCCGTTTGAACCACTCAAATATTCATAGTTAAGTCCAGCCAAAAAGCCAGAGATATTTGCACCAAGATCTAGATTATAGTAATGTGCATCTGCTTGAGGTTTACCATTTGTTCCAGCAACAATAAATGGAGCAACACCTTTTTGATCATGTACTTGTAATGATGCATCATCTTGTCTTGCAGCTTCTGCGCGATAGTCAAATTTTGCAACGCCTGCATCTATTTTACCAGTAAGTGCTGCACCGTAAGTATCGTGCAAGGAAGCTAACATATAATCGTATGCAGTCACAGTGAGCATATCATCGACTTTATAGGCTCCATGCAATAAAACAGATGCAGTATCTGTCGATGCTTGTTGTTCACCAACACCGTTGATGCCATAAACATAAGCGCCCAATAATGAAAGATTCTCAATTGTATTATCGACTACGGCTACTGCGTCAAATGTTTGAGGCATTTGTCTCCAGTCAACAGAACCAATAAAACGTTGGTTATCAAGATTGACCGTTTGGCGACCTGCACGGATAAGCGTTTTGTTGATTTTATAATCTAGATACGCTTGCGTTATACGCGCTTGTTGTGGATCTTTGATTACATCATATGTTGGATTACTATTGATTCCCGTACCTTTTGCATCATAGTCTGTAGCTCCAAAGTTATTGACAGACGTACCTTCTAAGTATGCTGAAAGTCCATTAATTTCTAAAAGATCTGCACCTACACCAACAGTAGTACGTGTTGTAAAAGCGTTAGCTACTTGTTTGCCATCGCTTTGTACATCTGCATTTTCATAACGAGGACGGATTTCACCGCTAAACTTTACATTGCTTAGGACATTGATCCCATCATCTGCACTCGCACATACACTCATTCCCCCCAGAATCAATGGCATTGCAGCCAGAGAAAGTAACAATCTTTTCATTTCATTTCCTTGTGTTAAAATAACATATCACGGAAAATTATAACACTGATGATTTATAATAAATTTGACATATATCAAGAAACTCTTAGGTTAATTGGATAGTATTATATCAATGATGAATATATTTGATTATATTAAATTACTGGATTTTTTTAAACTCTTGGATGATGATGCGCATGTGAGACTGTCTGCTATCTCTCAGATACATCAATATCCTAAAGGATCAGTGTTGTATCATGAGGATGATGCAAACGATAAAATATTCTTTTTAGTTGAAGGTTTACTAAAAACATATAAAGTTGACCGATGTGACAATGAGATCTTTTTAAGATATATTTATAATAATAGATTAATTTCTGAAATATCATCTTTAAATAATCATGAGATTCACTGTTACGCAAATACAGAGTTTGTTGAAGATAGCGTAGTATTGGAGATAAATTATGAATTATTTAAAAAACACTTTATACAAACAGGTCTGCTTACAGACAACTTTATAGAAGAGATAGCCAATCATACACGTGAATTGCACTGCATTCTCAATAGAGAGCTTATTTTTGATGCAACAGCAAGAGTTGCACACATGTTATCTAATAATTTAGAGAGATTTAATAAATTTAAGAGACACGAAGTATCCACTATGCTTAATATACAACCTGAAACTCTTTCTAGAATACTGACTAAATTAAAACAAAAAAATATTATTGAGTTTGACAAAACAGATATCATCATAATAGATGAAGGTCAATTACAAAATACTTTTACTGGAAATAATGGATTGAAGTATGCAGAATAAAAATTACTACAAAAAAATAAATAAATTACCCCTTTAACGAACTCTAAAGTAAACATACCGTTCTTATATTTATAATATTCTTAACTAAAACTATATTTTTTGACTTAAATCAATAAACGTAAGTTTAAATAATGATACGATTTAGACGTGAAATATAAATCTGAATATAAGGGGAGGGAATCATGTCATTCTCAAGAAGAGATTTTTTAAAAAGTTCTGCGGCCGCATCTGCAGCAGCTGCTATGGGTATGGTTGTGCCAACTGGACTGCAAGCAGCAGCTAAAGAGGCTGAATCAGGCTGGAGATGGGATAAGGCAGCTTGTCGTTTCTGTGGAACTGGTTGTGGTATTATGATGGCAACTAAGAATGGAAAGATAGTAGCTGTTAAAGGAGATCCCGCTGCTCCTGTAAATCGTGGACTTAACTGTATTAAGGGTTACTTTAATGCAAAAATAATGTATGGAGCTGACCGTTTAACTCAACCATTATTGAGAGTTAATGCAAAAGGTGAGTTTGATAAACATGGAAACTTTGCTCCTGTATCTTGGAAAAGAGCTTATGATGAGATGGAAAAACATATCCGTATAGCTTTAAAAGCGAGTGGTCCAGAGGGAGTAGGTGTATTTGCATCAGGACAACATACTATCATGGAAGGTTACGCTGCTCAGAAAATGATGAAAGCAGGTTTTCGTTCCAATGCGATTGATCCTAATGCTCGTCACTGTATGGCATCTGCGGTTGTTGGTTTTTATCAAACATTTGGTATAGATGAGCCAAGTGGATGTTATGATGATATTGAACTTACAGATACAGTTGTGTCTTGGGGATCGAATATGGCAGAAATGCACCCAATCCTTTGGTCTCGTGTAACTGATAGAAAACTTACACACCCAGATAGAGTAAAAATAGTTTCAATTCAAACGTATACACACAGAACATCAGACTTAGCAGATATTGAGATCATCTTTACTCCAAATACTGACCTTGCTCTTTGGAACTATGTTGCTAGAGAGATCGTATACAATCATCCAGAAGCGATAGATTGGGATTTTGTTAAAAAGCATATTATTTTTGCAACAGGTCCTGTGAATATTGGATATGGACTCAGACGTGCCGGGGAAAAATCTATAACTCCTGTACGCACTGATGGCAGTGCTGGTAAATATAGTGCTAAAGAGATGATAGCTATCAATAAAGAGATGAATAAGAAAGTTTCAACTACAGAAGGACCTGCATTAGAACCATATGGTTATAAAGCTGGTGATACAATGCATAATACAGCGGGTACTCTTGATCACTGGGAAATCTCTTTTGAGGAATACAAAAGATCACTTACGCCATATACGCTTGATTATGTAGCGAAAATTGCAAAAGGAAACCCTGATGAAAGTATAGATGCGTTCAAGAAAAAACTTCAAGCTCTTGCTGCTCTTTATATAGAAAAAGATAGAAAAGTTGTATCTTTCTGGACAATGGGTATGAATCAACATACTCGCGGTAGCTGGGATAATACTCTCGCATACAATGTTCACTTTTTATTAAATAAACAAGCAAAACCAGGTTCAGGAGCATTTTCTCTTACTGGTCAGCCTTCTGCATGTGGTACAGCTCGCGAAGTTGGAGTATTTACACATAGACTTCCTGCAGACTTAATGGTTGCAAATCCAGCTCATAGAAAAATCGCAGAGAAAAAATGGATGATTCCTGAAGATACATTAAATGGTGTCGGTGTACAAGATATCATGAAAATCCATAGAGATATTGAAGATGGATTGATTAAATTTGCATGGGTAAATGTTTGTAATCCTTATCAAGATACTGCAAGTGCAACGCATTGGATAAAAGCAGCTCGTGAAATGGATAACTTTATCGTGACTTCTGATGGATATCCTGGGATATCAGCAAAAGTTTCAGATCTTATCCTTCCTGCTGCTATGATCTATGAAAAATGGGGAGCATATGGAAATGCAGAGCGTCGTACTCAGCATTGGAGACAACAAGTACTTCCAGTTGGTGATGCTATGAGTGATACTTGGCAGTGGGTTGAACTTTCAAAAAGATTTACTGTTAAAGATTTATGGGGAGCTTACGCACCATCTGGCCCTAGAAAAACTGCTTTACCTGATGTTATTGCAAAAGCAAAAGCTATGGGTTATAGTGAAAATACAACTATGTATGAGATTCTTTTTGCTAACAAAATTGCAAAATCATACAAACTTGATCAAAAAGATCCTATCCAAAAAGGTTATGACAACTCAGAAGGATATGGAGATAAAAGAAATGTTGTTGGAACTGATGGAAAAGTATTTGGCGGATATGGATTCTTTATCCAAAAATATTTATTTGAAGAGTATGCTTCATTTGGCCGTGGTCATGGACATGACTTGGCACCTTTTGATGTGTATCATAAAGTTCGTGGACTTAAATGGCCTGTTGTGGATGGAAAAGAAACTCCATGGAGATTTAATGTTAAATACGATCCGTATGCGGCTAAAGCAGCAAAAGGAACGAACAATGAATTTGCATTCTATGGAACGATCGCCAAAGAACTTCCACATGGTGACTTGAGTGGAATTAAAGATAAAACTAAAAAAGCTCTGACAAACAAAGCTAAAATATTTGCACGTCCATATATGGATCCTCCAGAAATGCCAGATGCTGAGTATGATACTTGGTTATGTACGGGTCGTGTTCTTGAACACTGGCATTCAGGAACTATGACTATGCGTGTACCTGAATTGTATCGTGCGGTTCCAGAAGCACTCTGTTATATGCATCCAAAAGATGCAAAAGACAAAGGTCTGACACAAGGCGGTTTATGCTGGATAGAATCTCGTCGCGGTAAAGTGAAAGCTCGTGTTGAAACTCGTGGTAGAAATAGACCTAGCCGTGGATTGGTATTTGTTCCATGGTTTGATGAGCGTGTATTTATCAATAAAGTTACACTTGATCAAGCGTGTCCGATGTCTAAACAAGTAGATCATAAAAAATGTGCCGTAAAAATTTACAAAGCGTAAAAAAGTAGTAAGGGAAATCCTAAAATGGAAAAAGAACAGGGTAGTGATAGAAGAAAATTTATCTTAGATATGGCTCGCGGTGTAGGAATTGCAGCGTTGGGCGGGTTTGTATGGAGCGCATTTATAGATGAAGCGAAAGCATCGCAGTTGCTTTTGCGCCCTCCTGGAGCTTTGAAAGAGAATGATTTTCTTCGTACATGTATAAAGTGCGGACTTTGTGTTGAAGCTTGTCCATATGATACTTTGATGTTAGCTCGTCCTGGTGATCATAGACCTCTTGGAACTCCATTTTTTCTTCCAAGAGATGTCCCTTGTTACATGTGTCCTGATATTCCTTGTGTTCCTGTTTGTCCAAGTGGAGCATTAGATAAAAAAAGTGTATCGACAGAGGGACATTTAAATATAAAGTCAGCTCAAATGGGGCTGGCTGTTGTTGATCAAGAGAGTTGTATCGCTTTTTGGGGTATCCAATGTGATGCATGTTACAGAGCTTGCCCGATTTTAGGAGAAGCGATTACAATTGAATATAGTAAAAATGAAAGAACTGGAAAACACGCTTTTATGGTACCGATTGTACATAGTGGAGCATGTACAGGTTGTGGTCTTTGTGAACATGCCTGTGTAACACAAAAAGCGTCTATTCATATTCTTCCTCGAGAAGTAGCCATGGGTAAAGCCGGAGATCACTATATCAAGGGTTGGGATAAAAAAGACGAGAAAAGATTAGAAAACGCGAAAGAGATTAAAACCACTACGGAAATAAGTAAGAAAAGTGCAGTTGACTCTTTAAATAGTGGGATGAAGGATTTATACTAATGGCAAAGCTATGGAATAATTATAGATACCTTATTTTAAGAAGAATAGTGCAGATAAGCCTTCTTGTTCTTTATTTTGGAGGCAATGCGTGGGGATGGAAGATTTTAAGAGGTGATTTGAGTGCATCTAAAATGTTCAATATGATTCCTATGAGTGACCCTTATGCCGTATTACAAATGTTGGCTGCTGGAGCAGTCATATCGGCTGACCTGCTTTTGGGTGCAGCAATAGCAACATTATTTTATATGCTCATAGGTGGAAGAGCATTTTGTAGCTGGGTATGTCCAATAAATATGGTAACAGATGCTGCAAGTTATGCGAGAAGAGTTTTACAAATCGATAATATAAAAGGGACAAGACAACCAGCTTCGAGAAATATTCGATATTGGGTATTGATTTTGAGTTTAATTGTTTCGGCAATTATGGGACTAGCAGCTTTTGAATTTATTTCGCCTATATCTATGGTCGTCAGAGGCTTAGTCTTTGGCATTGGGTTTGGTTGGGCTGCGGTAGTCGTCATATTTCTTTTCGACCTTTTAGTTTTAAAAAATGGATGGTGTGGACATGTATGTCCGCTTGGGGGATTTTATTCGTTGATCGGTAAATTTAGTTTTATTAGAGTACATCATAATGAAGCCAATTGTACCGCGTGTATGAAATGTAAAGTTGTTTGTCCTGAAAGTCAAGTACTTTATATGGTAGGAAAAGAGAGTTTGCCTGTTTTATCAGGAGAGTGCACGAATTGTGCAAGATGTATAGAAGTATGTGATGATGATGCATTAGGATTTTCTATTAAGTCATTAATAAAAAAATAATAGGAGAATGAAATGAAAACAATAAGTAAGATGACTATCAGTTTAGCCGCTACAGTATTATTGATAGTCGGATGTAGTAGTTCGAGCATGAAGCCGTCTAATGAAACGGTATTAACACCAACAATTTCGGAAGAATCTCTTGGTTATAGGGATAGCAGTCTGTACTCAGAGGATAACACGTCTTTGCCAGCACCAAAGTATGGTGATGCGGCTGCGGGTACGAGTCAAAAGATACCAAGAGCATTTCAAGATGCTCCACCTATGATTCCTCATGATACGGAGGGGATGTTTCCCATTGAACAAGGTAACAATCAGTGTTTAAGTTGTCATATGCCAGATGTTGCGCCAGCAGTGGGTGCTACACCAATTCCAGCGTCACACTTTATGGATATGAGACCACATGACAAAATTGTTAATGGGACATTTGAAAAAGCTGTTGATAATATGAAAAATGAAGTCAGCATTAAAAAAATGAGTGATATTTATCAAGGAAGATTTAACTGTTCACAATGTCACGCACCTCAATCTGATGCGAAACTTGTAACAGAAAGTAAATTTAAAGCAGAATATTTAAGTCCAGATGGAGCATCAAAATCTCACTGGAGTGATGTTATGAGAGATCATCTAGATACCGTGGGTAAAGATTCTGGCGTGACTCAAAAAGATATTGAAAATGATAATTCACTTGCGGGCAAACCGTTACAAGGGCATTAATTAAAATGAATAGAAGAGAGCTTTTTGGCTCTCTTGCTTCTACTTTAAAAGGTACAAAAAAAGAGAAGCAAGAGAGTACTATCAGACCGCCTTACAATGTTGATGAATCTCTTTTTTATAGTGAGTGCGAGAAGTGCGTGGGAACGTGTGTCACTGCTTGTACAGAGGAGATTATTAAAATTGCGCCTGATAAGACACCCTATCTTGATTTTTCAAAAAGTGGGTGTACCTATTGTGATGATTGTGCCACTGCTTGTGAATATGGCGTGTTGACTTTAGAAGCAAAAAGTCAGATGAATGCACAAGTCGTTATAGATAAAAATACATGCTATAGCTGGAGCGGGATAATGTGCTTTACATGTAAGGACCCGTGTTTTGATAATGCGATCAGCTTTACGACGATGTTTATGCCAGTTATAGATCCATCTAAGTGCACATCCTGTGGGCTTTGCATCAGCGTATGCCCAGCTGTTTCAATCGATATAAAGGCAATTGTATGAAAACTTTTTTCTTCTTATTTTTCATGATGAGTTCATTGTTTGGTGAATCAATCATTATGCCTAGCTCAAGTTACAAAGCTTCTGGAAATGTCACGGATATTTTTGTGAATGATAGTAAACTTTACGCCGCTACTTCACAGGGAACTGTGGATATATTTAATATGAAAAATCATAAGATCATAAAAACTCTCCATGTAGAGAAGATAAAAGATTTTATGGGTGATACAATCGATGCGAAAATTTATTCTATTGATATCAGTGGAAATAATTTGTTGATTTTATCTCAAGCAGAGCAGGGGTATAGAAAAGTTTATATCAATAAAGATGGTAAAAATGAATTGATTATTCCATCTTCTTTGTGTCTCTCCATCGCAAAAGCTAAGTTTTTGGATGAAAATACAATACTGCTTGCACTTTTAGGGGATGAACTGGTTTCTTACAATATCAAAAAAAGAGCAGAAAACTGGCGTATACAAGTTGGAAGTTCCAAATTTTCAAGCTTTGCACTTAATGAATCAAAACAGAGAGTTGCCGTTGCTGATGAAAGCGGTGAAATCAAAATCATTGCAACAAAAAATGGTTCTTTAATTAAAAAACTCAGTGGACAAAATTTGGATAATGTTTTTCAAGTAGATTATAAAAATAATTTTATAGCTACTGCAGGAGAGGACAGAAGGGCTGTGGTATATGATCTTAATACAAACGCGGCATTTTATAAACTCTCAAACTTTCTTATCTATAGTGTAGGCTTATCTCCAAGCGGAGCCGAGGTTGGATATTCAAGTGATGAAAATAACAATATTACGGTTTTTAACAGAATGACAAAAGCTGTGATAGGAAAGTTTGGCAAAAATAAAATGACTCCAACAAATATACTATTTCTCAATGAAAAAGAGTTTTTTGTCTCAAGTGATGATAAGACGATCAATTTTTATCAAATTAAATAAGGGAGGTTATTATGGAATTTTATGAGAGTGAGTTTTTAATAGAGTCTGAAGTCCCACAAAATGAATTAATTATTTCAAGGACAGATTTAAAGGGAATTATCACCTATGCGAATGAGACTTTTTGTGAGATTAGCGGTTATTTTGAGCATGAACTTGTTGGAAAATCGCATAATATTGTAAGACATCCTGATATGCCAAATTCTGTTTTTGCTGACTTGTGGGAAACTCTAAAGCGTGAAAAACAATGGAGTGGTGTCGTAAAAAACCTTCGCAAAGATAAAGGATTTTATTGGGTGCATGCGATAGTTTCGGGTGTATATAAAAATGGTGAACTAGTCGAATACAAATCTTTAAGAACTCCAATTGGCTACGAAGATAAATTAAGATATCAAAAACTCTACGATAAAATGCGTAAAGAGAATAGTGAAATGATAAGAAAAATTATTTATGAAAAGGAAGTTTAGTTATGAATGTATCAAGTATAGTCGTGCAAACAGTACCAAAATATTTAGATGAAGTGGTTGAGAGTCTTAAAAATTGTGGAGTATGTGATTATCATATGCATGATGAAAAAGGTAGAATTATTGTGACCATCGAGGGAGAAGGCGTTGCAGAGGAGTTGAAGAAGCTTCATGTCATAGAAGAACTTCCGCATGTTGTTGCAGCTGATATGCACATGTCATACAGCGAAGATGAACTTAATGATCATATGCAAGTGATTGAAAATGGTGAAGTTGTTCCAAGAATACTTGACAATGATATTGTTGATCCTTCTCAAATAGCTTACAATGGTGATTTAAAGAAAAAAGATTTGGAATCATTCGCAAAAACTTTTGATAAAACACAAAGGTAAGATTACATGAGTGTCATATTTACTTCAACAATAAAAATGGATGAAGAGCAAAACTGGTTCATAGAACTCAAAGATATGGTTGATGAGAGTGTCGTTCTTTGTAAAAATATGGATGAATATAGCTTACATGTAGAAGAGCTTGGTACTAAATATGGAGGGCATGTGGATTCGGTAAATTGGTACAAAGATCAAGATGTCCCAGCTTACGTTATGGATGAAATCAGGTTTAAAATGGCTGAGCTCAAGCAGCTTGTTGAACAAGAAGCTGCTAAAGAATTAGATCTTACAAAGTAGATCTAATTCAGATTCCAAAAAAGTGTTGTAAAAATTGACGCTCTTTAGGAGTTTCTATAAATATTTTTGCAACGCTCTGATTTGCATCATTGTTGATAATGACATCATTATCAACAACTTTGAAATGCTCTTTTCCCCACTTTTTTTCAAGTTCATCAAGGCGAAGCATCACTTCAGCAGACTCTGGATTCTCTTTAGTGCCTGTACGTTTATCGATGATGGCTAATCCACCAATTGTTTTTTCAAGAGTATAAGGCATATAGACCTTCAGCTCTTTATAGATACGTTCCTCTTTTGGTTGGGGCATTGCGTGTTTCATCGCTAAAATTCCCATAACTAAAAAAGCAAATAAAACCCCAAAAAACAATCCTCTTTTCGCATTACTCATGATTTTCTCCATGTATTAATATAATCTTGCGCCTTTTTATCTAACATCAGCATCCGTTCTTTTCCTTTTGGCAGTGTTGTACGCAACTCTTTCACCTCTTTTAAAAAATCAGAAATAGTGGAAGGGATCAAAGCCCTTAGATAATTTCTCAGATGTTTTGCCAGAGCCGGCGAAGCTCCTGATGTTGAGATGGCAATAGTGAGGTCATCTTTTTTAATATAAGCCGGAAAAATGAAATCACAATATGCTGTTGAGTCAACTGAATTGCACAAACAGTTGTACTGTTTTGATTCTAAAAATATATCCGCTTGCAAAGGGATATCATCCACAGCTACGATCACAATTGCAAAGCCGCTAACGTCACCTTTTTGATACATACGCTCTTTACATGTAAGCTGATTTTCATCAATCAAAGCAAGCATCTCTTTTGAATAAGATTTTGCGATAATCTCAATATTCTGAGTAAAATCCAAGAGATGTTCTAGCTTTTCATAAGCGATTTTTCCACCGCCCACAATTAAGATTTTCTGTTGATCTAGCTTAATAAAAGCTGGAAAGTAACTCATACCAAAATCCTTCTTCAATAATACAACTCCATCATTAACTGATATGGATAGCATATCTAAAAGAGTGAGATTTTTGGCTTGACTCAAATCAACATATATAATTTTAAAAGATATTACAATTACTTACAAATCCAAAAAAAGATGTAAAAGTATGATGAAACAAGAGATATTATCAAGAATACAAAAGTCGTTTCCTTTAGTAGTAAAACCATTTTTAGTTCTTGCAGAAGATTTGGGCATGGATGAAGAAGAGGTCCTCGTTATTTTAAATAAAGAAAAAGAAAATAGGATTATTCGTCAGACATCGGCGATCTTTGATACAAAAAGATTAGGGTATATATCCTCTTTGGTTGCTTTTAAAATAGCTAAAGAAGATATGGATGAAGCGGTAGCTCTTCTAAATTCACATCCGGGAATTTCACATAACTATGAACGAAATCATGATTTTAATGTCTGGTTTACGATAGCTGTTGCTCCAAATTCAATTTTAGGACTAGAAAAAAGTATTGAAATTTTAGCTTCTTTGTCAAAGGCTCAAAGTTATATTGTGTTGCCGACACTCAAACTCTTTAAAATCTCAGTGAAACTAGATACAACTGGAAATGACGAGAAAAAAGAGAAAGTAAAAAAAGTCCAACATGTGGAAATAGAGTTGACCCCACTGCATCACGCGATTATCAGAGAAATTCAGTATGATATCGAGTTTGTAAGTGAGCCTTTTAAAAAGATTATTGAAAAGCTTGAAATTGATTATGAAACTTTTTTCGCAATTTTAGAAGAGTTGCAAAATTCAGGTATTATGAGACGCTTTGCATCTATACTCAATCACCGAAAAGCTGGATTTAGTGCTAATGCAATGGTTGTTTGGGATGTGGATGAGACGCTTGGAGATGAAATTGGGCAAAAAGCTGCAGCTTTTAGCGCTGTGAGCCACTGTTATTTACGACCGAAATATGAAAATTGGCCATATAATCTTTTTACTATGGTGCATGGCAAAACAACAAAAGAGACTACGAGTATCATTGAAGAGATGGCGCAAGAGATTGACGCTAAATCGTATATGCCTCTTTATTCCTCTCGGGAATTTAAAAAGGTAAGAATCGAATATTTTACACCTGAGTTTGAAACTTGGGAAAATACTTATAAAACAAAGGAAATATCATGAGTAGTTTTTTTGAACTAGAAATTGCATATATTGTCATAGGAATCTTTTTTTTGATTATCACCGCGATTGTAACGACACAATCAAATCTTCCAAAAGCATCTTTTAAATATGGGATGATTGGGGTTTTTTCAATCTTTGCACTTATGATTGCGGGACATTATGCTATGACGAAGTCACGAATGAATGAAGTAAAAGAGATTTTCAATAAGGGTGGTACGGTCATTTGTGAGAACAAAATGCACAAGACTATTTCACAATCTGTTTTAATTTCGAAAGCGTTGGAATGGAGACTTGAAGGTGATCTTTTTGTATCGCCAAATGTTGTGCGTGATTTTCATACCTCAAGATGTGTTGATTATGCTCCAATCGCACCAAAAAAATAGGGACGCTTCATGGTTGCTATATTAAAGCGTTATGGTGTTGCTCTATTAATCCTTCTATTTGTGGTAGGACTCATGCTTATTGGTACACACTTCGTAGAAGATTTTGGTAATTCTATGATGAAAGACAGCAATATTACGATGAAGCCAAGAGGGGAGAAAGTGGTCTTATGAATCTCTATATTTTAGTGGCAACAGGTATTGTATTAAGTATTATTTTTCATTTTATCGGCGTGTATGCAAAAGCAAAGTATATAGTTTGGATTATGCTTGTACTCATGTGGGCAGGTTCAATAAGTTTTTCCATGAATGAGATCTCTCCTAAAGGGTATGATTATATCAATAAGGTCAAAGGCCAATATCAAGACGTAGATGCTCAAATTAACAAAGCACTACCTCATATATCACTTTATGAGATGCTTGAAATTAAAAAAAGTTATGATGAACACCAAAAAGCTACGCATTAGTATTATTGGATGTGGATGGCTGGGCAAACCGCTTTACAAGACTCTTCGCGAAAATTATGAAGTCTCGTGCTATACGAGACGGCAAGAGGAAATATATTTAGATCATTATTACTACAATCCTCCAAAAAAAAGTTTATTTTGGGATTGTGATTATCTCATCGTTGCAATCTCTACAAAAGATAATTATCTTGAAACTCTCAAACAAATAGCCTTCCATGCAAGCACCAATGCTGTGTTAATACTGATGAGCAGTATCTCTGTCTATAGAGAATATGATTGTGAAATAGATGAGGGTAACCCCATAACTCAATCAAGTAAACAGGTTGAAGCAGAACAGCTTCTTCAGAAGCTACGAGATAAACTCATTATTCTTAGACTAGGTGGCTTAATGGGAGATGACCGTATTGCAGGTAAATGGAATAAGGTGTCTCTCTTTACGGATGGTTTTGTGAACTACGTGCATCGCGATGATGTTATAGGAGTTGTTGGGGCGATTCTTTTTAAAAAGATAGAGCAGGGCGTATATAATGTTGTAGCGCCACAACATCCTCTTCGTTCAGTTGTCCATGATAGTAATTCAAAAAAATTCGGATTTGAGATAGGTGTGTTTAAAGAGATGAGCTATCGGAAAATCTTTTCTACTGCACTAGAACGAGATATAAAATATAGTTTTCGTTATTCTGATCCACTAAAGTTCTGGTAATCTCGTTTCAATCTCCTACAAGCAAATACAATCAAAAGTTAAAATATTATATTAGTTTCAATACGTTGACTAATGTCAAAGTATTTCTTTTTGAAATACAATAGACTACTAAATAGCAATCTAATATTATAGATAGCAAGAGGAGGATGTAGATGATTGAGTCAATGATGCGACCTGAAATAGCTTTAGGTGACTTTTTACCGATCTTTGTTTCATCGGCTTTTGTTTTAGTATTTGGATCGTTGTATGTTGGTGTGTATACGGCAGTAAAGGTTAAAATGCTTAAAAATTGGGTGATGCTTTTTGCATATCTTTTTTGGTTTTTAACTTGTTATATGCTTTATATAATGGGAAGTTTAATGCATGTAGGCGAGTTTACAGTAAAAGTATTAGTAATAGCGATGATAGGGTATTTAATGCTTCCTCACGCAATCTACTATATACAGCATCAAGTTCATGAAGAGAATGAACAATGAGTTTATGTGATCTCTACAAAAATACTAGGGGGAAATAGTGGCTAATAAATCCGTATGGAGCGATAACCGTTTTTGGCAACGAACAGCGGCGTGGGTAACTGGATTTGCATCAATTTTATTAATTTGGTTGACATTTGATACTTCAGCTCAAATTTCAATGGGGAATGATGCAGATTTAAAAAATGGTGTAACAAAAAGGGTTCCTGGACCTACTGTTATCAATTATAAAATCTCTTATGAAATAAGCACTAAACGTGGTCATGAGGTACCTTATATTGGTGGAAATGATGGCAAAGGCGGATCTTTATTTAAAGAAAAAGAGAAGTTTTTTGGAAGAGATGATTATTCTGAAAAAGAAGCTGGAGACTTATTACATCTAGGAAAGTTAGGCTCACAAGCTAAAAACTGTATGGACTGTCATACGCTCATGGGAAATGGAGCTTACTATGCACCAGATCTTACAAAAGCGTGGTTGGATCCGGCTTGGGGACCTGAGGGTTCTATGCAGGCGGTGACAGGCAAAAGTACAAAAGAAGAAGCTATGGCTGAGTTTTTACAACATCCAGAGCTATACCCGACTCATGCGCGTATGATGCCAAATCTTGGTATTACAGCACAAGAAGCTAAGGGTTTGGTTGCATTTTTGAAGCATCTGTCATCTATAGATACAAATGGTTTTCCAAGAAACTTTGGAAAAATACAAGGAGCACTAAATGGCAAATAATTATTTGAAATCAGAATCAAAACAGTTAGCAACTTGGTATTTTACCTTTGCTGCTATTATCTTTGGTGCTCAATTAGTTTTTGGATTAGTTGCAGCTATTCAGTTTGTAATGCCGAGTTTTTTATATCAGATACTTGATTTTTCAATAGCAAGAATATTACACATTAATGCTCTTGTTGTTTGGATGGTATTTGCAATGTTTGGATCTGTTTACTGGCTTTTACCAGATGAAACAGAAATCGAAACAGTTGGTATTAAAGTTGGAAAATTACTTTTCTGGGTTTTTGCAGCTGCTATAGTTGTTGTTGTTCTTGTATTTTTATTTATACAAGTTGGACCGGCAGATCAAACTACAATATGGTTTATAACAGAGGGACGTGAGTACATTGAAGCTCCACGTTGGGCTGACATAGGCATAGTCATTGTTGCTCTTGGTTTTGTTGCTAACCTTTTCTTAACTGGTATCAAAGGGAAACAAACAGGTATCGTCACTGTTTTAATGGCAGATATGATTGCGTTTGCGGGTCTTTATTTAGCAGGTATGTTTTTTACAGATAACATCTCAGTTGATCAGTACTGGTGGTGGTGGGTAATTCACTTATGGGTTGAAGCTACATGGGAAGTTTTCGTTGGTGCAATTGCAGCTTACGGTCTTATTAAGATGCTTGGTGCTCATCGTCAAGTTGTTGAAATGTGGTTATGGATCGAAGTATCTATGTTATTTGGTTCAGGTATCTTGGGTATGGGTCACCATTACTTTTGGATTGGTACACCTGAATACTGGTGGGAAATTGGAGCACTATTTAGCGCGCTAGAACCATTGCCACTTGTTGCCATGTTTGTACACGTACTTTATGATTGGGGTAAAACTCAAGGTGCACAAGAGGCTCATGGTGAGAAAGTTTCAGTTATCAAGAATAAACCTGCATTTACTTGGTTTGTCTTAAATGCATTTGGTAACTTTTTAGGCGCAGGTGTCTGGGGATTCTTCCACACTCTACCACAAATCAACCTTTACACACACGGTACGCAGTTTACAGCAGCACACGGGCACTTGGCATTTTTTGGCGCTTATGCAACTATTCTTATCGGTATGTTCTATTTGGCAGTACAGGGTAAAAATGGCATTAAAGTGATGAAAAGTACAAAACTTTCAATTTGGTCAACGTCTATGATTACTGGTGGTGTTATGGGAATGACAGTTGCCCTTACTATTGCAGGATATGTCCAAGTTATAGTTGAACGTGCTCAAATGGGTGCTACTTGGAGTGGTTATTTTGATTCTCAAAGTGGTGTATGGTTTACGCAGGCTATGGATTGGAGACTATTAATGGGTGTTATAACATTCTTAGGCTTTATATTGCTTGCAACAGATTTATTACGCACTGGAAAAAGTGCTATTCACGAAAGATAAGGAGTTAAAAATGTTTGAGCAATTTACAGATGTAGTGCCAAGTTTTTTTGGTTGGTTAAATCAAGGTCCTTTGACTTTAACGATTTTTCTTCATACCTTTATAATACTTCCAATGTTTTGGATTTATTCTCAAGAGAAAAAACGTTTAGAGCAAGAAAAATAGGTGGCGGCCCGTAAAGGGCCTGCTTGATCTTCATTTTAGGAGGAAACAAAAATGAAATTTAATAAATTGATTATTTCAACTGCTGTTGCTTTAGTATCTGCGAATCTTTATGCAGGTACATCAACTATGGATTTTGCAAAAGTTTATGAAAACGAATGTCAAGGATGTCATGGACCGATTCACCAAGGGGGTGTAGGTTCAGATTTAAGACCAGCTGCATTGAAAGAAAAAGCTAGACATATATTGGCTGAGACTATTTTAAATGGTAGAGAAAATACGGCGATGCCAAACTGGAGCTCGAAATTCTCACCTGATGATGCAACTGGTATGGTCGATTGGTTGATGGATTGGAAAAATACTGTTGAGCTTACTCTATCTTTAGATGAAGTAAAAAAAACATGGGTCAAATTGGCAGATAGAGAAGCATTATTAAAAAAATATCCAAATGCAGTAGATACAAAATCTGTACTTGATATTACTTTTGCAACAGAAAGAGATGCATCATTAGTTGACTTTATTGACTCAACAAACGGAAAAGTTCTTTCTCGTCATAAAGCTGGATTTGCAGTTCACGTAACAGTTACAAATAAAAAATATCCAAGATATGCATATTCTATCAGTCGTTCAGGAAGACTTACGATGTTTGATATTGCAGCCCCGGGACAACCAGCGATCGCATCTGTTCAAGTTGGACAAGAATCTCGTGGTTTAGCAGTTTCTCCAGATGGAAAATATGTTATCGCGGGTAACTACAACCCAGGCGGTGCTGTTTTATGTGATGCTATGACATTAGAGCCATTAAAAGCATATGACACAAGCCGTGTTATTGATACTGATGGACAAATTGGGCCATCACGTGTTGCAGCCCTTGCAGATACTCCATATGGCCCATACTTTGGAATGGCTTTGAAAGATGCAGGTCGTACATATATTATTGATTACTCAAAACCTGGATTTCCGATTGTAGGAGATGTTGCAGATATAGGTAAAGTTCTTCATGATGTATTTTTAAATGAAGATGAAGGTAAAAATTTCGGAAGATATTTTATGATCGCTTCACAAGGAAGTGACTTGATGGGTATTGTCGATTTTAAAACTAAAACACTTGCAGCGAAAGTCTATACGGGAGATAAATCTAAGCCACACCCAGGTCAGGGTGCATCTTGGTATTCTAAAGGGCAAAAAGAGCAGTTGCATGCAACGCAAAGTATGAACTTTGGTTCTATAGTTATCTGGAACAGTAAGTGGAAAGTTGTCAAAAAAGTTGAAACAGCTGGTGGAGGTTTGTTTGTAGGAACAGATCATAAAACACCATACATCTGGGCTGACTGTGTTATTGCAAAACCTGAAAATTACAATAAAGTGTATCTCATCAATAAAGATACGTTGGAAACAGATAAAATTATTGAAGTAGATAAAGATAAAGGGCATCTTATAGATGCGAAGACTAAAAAAGTGCTTCAAACTTGGGATGCTACGCAGTATACTACTGTTCCTGAAAATGAAGTACAGTCTACTGTCAGTAATGAAAAACTGATGCCATATCCTACTAATAAGGGCGCGGTAGTAAAAGATCCTGTACAACCAAGATTGCTTCATGCGGAACCTGCAAACCATGGTGAATGGACAATGATTTCAGAATGGACAACGGGAAGAATAGGGATTTATGAATCCAAAACAGGGAAGTTTGTTAAATATATTTATAATTTAACAACACCTACATTTACATACTCTGTTGAACATAGACAACATGTTCCGGGCGCTTAATGTTATAATTATTACTCTCTCATAAGAGAGAGTAATTTACTAAGCTGTAGTGAGACTGTATCTTAGTAAGTTACTCCACAATAAAGAAAAGAGGTGAAATGAAATTTGTTTTACATATATTGTTTGTAATCGTCACTGCTTCTTTTGCACAAAGTCCAGATGGAAAAATTGTTTTTGAAAAGTATTGTTGGGGTTGTCATCATCAAACAGCGATGGCTTTTGGTCCACCCTTTTCTCAAATCGCAGATACTAGGAGTCCCGAAGAGATAGAAGCCTATATCATCAGCCCGGAATCTATGTATAAGTCGTTTGGATATAAAAGAACTGTTATGACTCAGTTTCATCTAGGTGATGAAGAACGAAAATCGATAGTGCAGTATATACTCTCATTTAAAGGAAAACAGTAATGTTTAGACTGTCAAATTTAATATCATCGGTTGTAGAAAATAAGCCTGAGCGAAATCTTGATGGTGCTATTGCTATCTGGAACTTTACAAATAGATGTAATCTTTCTTGTTTACACTGTTACTCTAAGTCGACGCTGGATGAAGTAGATACTTTAACGACTCAGCAGATTAAAAAAACAATTTTACAAATGAAAGAGAGTGGGATCAAGTTTATCATCTTTTCCGGCGGTGAACCACTTACAAGAAAAGATATTTTTGAGATAGCTGATTTTTGTAAGGCCAATGGCGTTATAACTTATCTTTCTAGTAATGGCTTATATTTCACTACTAAAAACGTGCAGCGTATTGTAGATACTTTTAATTACATCGGCATCAGTATAGACGGAGATGAAGCTACACATGATTATTTTCGAGGCTTAAAAGGTGCATTTAAAGAAACGCTCAAAGCTGTTTTACTTGCCAATGCTACGGGAGCAAAAGTGGGTATCCGTTTTACTATGACAAAAGATACCATCAATTCTTTGGAGTATATTTTTGATTTAGTTGAAAAACACAATATTCCAAAAATCTATATCTCACATTTAGTATATTCAGGTCGAGGCTTGGATAATTTAAAAATGGATTTGACAAAAGAACAAAGACGCAAAGCAGTTGAGTTTATTTTGGCCAAAGCTTTTGAATACTATAAAACCGGCAGAGATATAGAGATAGTAACGGGAAATATGGAACAAGATGCGATTCTTTTTTTAGATGAGTTTTCAAAACATTATCCTGAGTTAAAATCTAAAATGAGAAAAAAATTGCTCGCTTGGGGAGGTAATTCTGCAGGAAGAAAACTTTTAAATATCAACTCCGAGGGTGATGTAAGACCAGATCCATTTTTTCCTCTTACTATTGGAAACATCATAAAAGAAGATTTTGGAGCTATCTGGCAAAAAGGGGAACTACTAGATAAATTAAGAGTGCACCCAAGAGAAATATCGGGTATTTGCTCTACATGTAAGCAGATCGAGATTTGTAACGGCGGTTCGCGCGCAAGAGCGTACGCTATAACCGGTGATCTATGGAGTGAAGACCCCTCATGTTATTTAACTAAACTAGAAAGAGAAGGAGATGAATTATGAAAATAAAATTTAAAAAAATATTATTAAGTACCGTTTTAAGCGCTACTTTACTGACAAGTTTACATGCTAACGAAAAGTTTTTTGTGGTTGAGAGAGAAAATAGTTCTTTGGCAGTTATAGAAAATGGATTGGTAGATACACATATAAAAGATGTACATAATATGAATCATGGTGTTATCAAATTTTACGAAAATGACGGTTATCTCATTAGTCGTGACGGATATATTATGAAGTTTGATCCAAAAACTGATAAAAAACTCAAAGAGGTTAAAACAAGTAATAGTGCGATTGGCTTTGTGATTAGTAAGTATTATGTAGCAGTAGCAAACTATGACAATAAAAGTGTTGATATCTTAGACAGAGATCTCAATCCTGTTCAATCTTTTAAAACAGATTCAAGAAATGTTGGTATTAAAGTTTATAAAGACTATTTAGTATTTGCGCAAATGGATAGTGATAAAATCACGATTTTACATGACAAAAATAAGGGGAAAAAGATTCCAAATTTTGAACCTTTCAAAGAGTTTGATAGTGTTGGAGTTATGCCTTTTGATGCAATGATTATGGATAACAACTTTATTGTTGGATTCTTTAAAAGCCCATATTTTGGTGTGGTTAATCTTGATAAGATAACATTTTCAAAAATAAATATTGAACTTGATGAAAGAAAACCTGTTTTAAAAGTCCCACATTTTGGACAGTGGAGCATCGGTGGAGGACATATTTATGTTCCAGCCGTCGGAGACAATAAAGTGTTCGTGTATACTCCTGATTTTAAATTTGTAAAAAGTATCACGACAGAAGGATTGCCTGTATTTACGGCACTTTCACCCGATAATAGATATCTTGCTGTAACATTTAGTGGAGAGAAATTTCCTGTAATTGAGATAGTTGATACAAAAACGTTTCAAGTTATAAAAAGATTTGAATTTGCTGGAAAAGTCTTACATGTGAGATGGTCGAAAGACACTCCAGATCTGTATGTTTCGGTTAATGATGCAAATATGATATCAGTGATAGATACAAACGATTGGTTTGTCAATCGCGACATTCTTCAAGTCCAAAAACCATCTGGAATATTTCTTTTTGAGGAAAACAAATGAGCAGAGTGTATTTAACAGGTGCTGGTCCAGGCGATATTGAGCTATTGACGCTAAAAGCGCTGAGAGTCATAAAAGAGGCTGACGTCATTATCTATGATCGTCTTGCAAATCCAGATATTTTAGAAGAAGCAAAAGATGGTTGCGAATTTGTGTATGTTGGCAAAGAAGATGGACATCACATTATGCCTCAAGATGATATAAACGAGACAATCTACCAAAATGCACTTAAACACAAAGTTGTAGTGAGATTAAAAGGGGGCGACCCTTTTGTTTTTGGTCGAGGAGGCGAAGAAGCCGCATACCTTCAAGAAAGAGGAGTTCTTTTTGATATCATTCCGGGTATCACCTCTGCCATAAGTGTTCCAGCTTACGCAGGGATTCCTGTGACTCATCGAGGTGTTGCTGTCTCATTTCGCGTCGTCACAGCACATGAATCACCAAATAAAAAAGAATCACAAATACCTTGGGAACATTATAAATCCGATGACACTATTGTCTTTTTAATGGGATTGCACAATCTTTCTAAAATTTCCAAAAAGCTCATTGAAATTGGTAAACCGAGTGATTGCCCATGTGCGGTGATCTCAAAAGGAACGACAAAAGATCAACAAGTGGTTGTAGGTACACTCGCAGATATAGTCCAAAAAGCGGTCGATGTACCAACTCCAGCTCTTATCATCGTCGGAGAAGTTGTGAAATTACGCCAACAACTACAGTGGTTTGAAGGCAATTCCTAATACATCGCTATTTATAGATAATATAAAAGTGATGATAATAATAGTGCGAATAAGAACGTCGCACTTATCATAACAGTCCTCTTGTGAAACTCTTGTATGTTGTATCTTCGTTCCAAAAAATCCGCCATCTTTATACCTACAAAAATTGTGAAAAAAAACATTGGGAAAGTCATTACCAATATAATTAAGAGATCATGTAATGTCAAAATAAACTCTTTTTATTGAGATATGTCAAACTGCTTTGACTTTTTTTATTATATCATTTAGCTAATTTATAGAAATGATACAAATCAATAAAAGGAAAAAAGATGAATCAAATTTTGACATTTTCATTACTTATAACCATGTCGGCAGTGCTTATTCTTGTTTTTACAGTTATTTCATTTGCTCAAAACTATGAGTTGATTCAGCTTTTTTCAAATATATAGCTAAAAGGATTTATCTTGCTAATAGATAGTTACGACAGAGTAGTAGACTATATCCGCGTCTCAGTCACAGAACGATGTAATTTTAGATGCCAATACTGTATGCCTGAAAAACCTTTTTCATGGGTTCCAAA
>Ga0214235_1000173_pt1 | contig 34551 bp, 32 predicted proteins | sample TroBogypolimnion_2_FD_153073 | JGI IMG/M metagenome (GOLD analysis project Ga0214235, IMG submission 153073) | Freshwater microbial communities from Trout Bog Lake, WI - 15JUL2008 hypolimnion | ecosystem: Environmental > Aquatic > Freshwater > Lake > Hypolimnion/Profundal zone ... | reverse complement strand
CAAGCCGATGACTGACTACGCCGAGCTGGGGGCTCAGCGCTCCCAGAACTCGCGAGACGGGGTTTATAACCCCGTCTCAAACGTTTTATATTGCAATTATCTTTAAAAGATCACCGAAGAAACAGGCCTACTTTTGCTTATATAGCGCCGTTTGGGTGCATCTAAACGTTTTGATAGGGGTTGCAAACCCCGACCGGCATTGTCATCATCGCAATGTGATGGGTTTACGGAATCATTATAATAAATGGAGTGCAATAGCTTCAGCTATTGCCTTTTAAAACAGCTGAAGCTGTTTTACTCCAGCTTAACTTAATGAGTTATCAATTTAAAACGGGACAGTGTCGTAGTGTGTCGGGTTACGGCTAACGCCTAATCCGACCTACGCAAGTGCCTGGTTCCGTATTAAGTTAGTAGCCTTCGTTTACAACTTGTCGTATAAAGCCAAATACTGTTCAGCAGAGCGTTGCCAAGAAAAGTCTTTACTCATCGCAGTTTGCTGTATTTTCTTCCAAGCATTAGGGACATTGTATAAAATCAAGGCGCGTTTGATGGCTTCTAATAAAGCACCGGCACTGGCTTCATTAAAAACAAGTCCACTGGCCGTGGCTAGTGCTAGCGTTTCTGGCAATGTATCGGTGACGGTATCCGCCAAGCCTCCGGTTTTTCTAACGATAGGAATCGTGCCATAACGTTGGCTATACATTTGATTCAAACCACAAGGTTCAAACTTAGAGGGCATTAAAAAAACATCCGCACCTGCCTCGATAACGTGCGCCAAGGCTTCATCATAGCCTAGTCTGATCGCCATTTTTTCAGGATACAAATCTGCTAAGACTTGTAATTGCTTTTCAAACGCTTTATCACCACTCCCCAATAACACAAATTGTAAATTCATAGCCATCATTTCAGGTAGGCATTCCATTAACAAATCAATGCCTTTTTGTTCAACTAAGCGGCCGATCAATGAAAACAAGGGGACTTTATCATTAACGGGTAGGCCAAATTGTTGTTGTACATCGGCTTTATTGAGTCGTTTTTTAGTCAGTGTTTCAGCACTATACGTCTGGGTAAGATAATGATCCGTTTCAGGATTCCAATACGCGGTATCAATGCCATTAATAATGCCGCCTAAAGAGGCTTTTCGAGCAGATAGCAAGCCTTCAAGGCCATAACCAAACTCAGCTGTTTGGATTTCTAGCGCATAACTGGGGCTAACCGTAGTAATAAAGTCAGCGTAGACCAGACCTCCTTTAATAAAAGACAGCATGTCATAAAATTCCAAGCCTGCGATATGCCATAAGCGGCCAGGTATATTTAAATCATACACCGCTGTTTTAGGAAACAAGCCCTGATAAGCCATATTATGGATAGTAAAGACTGTCTTGGGTGGCTCGTATTCTAATGATAATAACGCCGGAACCAAGCCGGTTTGCCAATCATTACAATGTACGATATCTGGCTGCCAATTTAAATGCGCTCTATCCATTGCCACTTCGACAGCAATGCGACAAAACAAACCAAAGCGCTCGGCATTATTAAGCCAAGGCTCGCCTAATTCATTAACATAAGGATTGCCCGGAAAATTAAAATAAGTCGGATAATCTACCAGCAACACGGTTACCTGACTATCAGGTAGCCTAGTTTCCAGAATGTTAACATTCCGATTATCAACCCTTACCGTACACAGAAAACGAATATCTTCTGTGATTTTCAATGCCTGATATCTAGGTAGTATCAACTTGATGTCTTGGGATAATTCAGCTAAGGCTTTAGGTAAGCTACCGCAGACATCCGCAAGCCCACCGGTTTTAATTAAGGGATGTACTTCACTCGTTACAAAAAGAATTTTTTTCATCAGCGTCTATGCTTAAAGTTAGTAAAACAGGCGAAAAGCAAAAGATGAAAACATCACCCTTAGCCTTTCGCCCTTAGCCCTTAATTTATAACTTTAAAATTAAAGCGCCCAACGGAGGCAGATTAAGACTAATGGAATGAGGTAAATTCATCCATTGAGTGGGTTCTGATACTACTACGCCATTACCGGTATTGCTACCACTGTAATAATGAGAATCTGAGTTAAAAATCTCAGCATAAGCGCCTGCTTCAGGAACACCTAAGCGATAATTCATTCTAGGTACGGGGGTAAAGTTAAGGATAATAATTAAGTCTTCAAACGCACTTTTACGTCGATAACTAATAATAGATTGCTCAACGTCATGACAGTCTATCCATTCAAAGCCTTGATGATCAAAGTCATGCGTAAACAACGCTGGATGGGTTTTATAAAGATGATTTAAATCCTTCACCAAGGTTTGTGTGCCCTTATGATGTGGGTAATCGAGCACATACCAATCTAAGTCTTTATTAGCATTCCATTCAGTACCTTGTCCAAACTCACAGCCCATAAATAACAGCTTTTTACCCGGATAAGTATACATAAAGGTATACAACAAGCGCAGATTAGCAAAACGCTGCCACTCATCCCCCGGCATTCTATTCAATAACGAACCTTTACCATGCACCACTTCATCATGTGAAAAGGGCAAGGCGAAGTTCTCAGTAAAGGCATAGAGCATACCAAAAGTTAGGCTATCATGATGATATTTACGATGTATGGGCTCTTCGCTCATGTAAGACAGGACATCATGCATCCAGCCCATATTCCACTTCATAGAAAAACCTAAACCCCCTGTCCAAGTCGGACGCGTCACTTGCGGCCAAGAGGTGGATTCTTCAGCCATCATCACCGTACCGGGATGTAAGTCATGAGTCACGGCATTTAGCTCTCTAAAAAAGTCGATAGCTTCTAGGTTTTCATTGCCGCCATATTGATTAGCCACCCAATCATGTTCTTCACGGGAATAATCTAAATACAACATAGACGCGACCGCATCAACTCTTAAGCCATCTAAGTGAAACTCTTCTAACCAGAAGTTGGCACTGGCCAACAAGAAGTTTTTAACTTCATTACGACCGTAATTGTAGATTAAAGTCCCCCAATCACGATGTTCGCCTTTACGAGGATCTTCATGTTCATATAAAGCGCTACCGTCAAAACGCGCTAAGGCAAAAGCATCTTTAGGAAAATGAGCCGGCACCCAATCGAGAATAACGCCAATACCATTTTGATGGCAGGTATCAATAAAATAGCGAAAATCATCCGGTGAACCATGACGACTCGTCGGGGCAAAATAACCTGTTGTTTGATAACCCCAAGAGCCATCAAACGGATGTTCAGTAATCGGTAGTAACTCAATATGCGTAAAGTCCATCTGCTTGACGTAATCAACCAATTCGACAGCAAGTTCACGGTAACTCAGAAAATTACCCTGACTATCACGTCGCCACGACCCTAAATGCACCTCATAGATAGACATAGGTTGATGTAGCCAATCGTGTTTAATTCTTGCCGACAACCATGATTCATCTTGCCAAGTATAATTATCAGGCTTAACCACGATAGACGAGGTATTCGGTCTAAACTCAAACTGTTGCCCATAAGGATCCGTTTTAAGTAAGATTTCATTACTAAAGCGGTTTAATATTTCAAACTTATAGTAACAACCCTCTTTTAATCCGGGCATGAAAATTTCCCAAATACCACTGCCACCTAGGCTGCGCATCGGGTTACAACGGCCATCCCATTGATTAAAATCACCGACTACACTGACTCGACCCGCACTAGGTGCCCAGACCGTAAACAAAACACCGTCTATACCTTCGACACTATGAATATGTGCGCCTAACTTTTGATAGACATGCCAATGCTTACCTTCAGCGAATAAGTATTGATCAAATTCCGGTAATTGCACGCCAAAATCATAGGGATCATAGCTTTCGTGGCGGTAGCCGCTTTTGTCTAGCCAAATTAGCTGATAATGCGCTGGCAGCATTTCTGGCAGTACGCTAGCTTCAAAAAAATCAGTGTCAATAACACGAACCAGCTCAGAGTCATCATGACTAAAACGGACTGATTCAGCGTATGGCAGATAAATAGTAATCTGCATTAGCTCTTTCTTGGCATGACGTCCCAGCACAGAGAACGGATCATGATGTTTAGCCTCCATGATTTTTAACATATCGTCAGTTAGGTGCTTATTTTTGATTACTTTGATAATAGGTGTCGCTATCTCTGCTTTTTTAACGACTGCTTTAACCGTAGATGCCACTAAATCTGCTTTTTCAATGACGGCTTTAGTCGTAGTCGATGTCGCTATATCTACTTTCTTAACGACCGATTTAGCAGTCGCTTTGGGTTTTATAAGCTCCGTACTTTTGACTTTAGTTGTCGTTTTGGGCTTGATAAGTTCAGCACTCTTCGCTTTAGAAGCAGGCTTAGCTTTTACGCTTTTTGGGGCTGTGACCCCAAACTCAGGCGACGCTGTCTTAACTATTTTCTCTTTAGTCGCTTTAGGTTCAGACGTACTGACTACCAATTTTTCGGTAAGTAACTCAGTCACTTCAGAATCAAGTGTGTTATTAGAATCCTTTATCACTTTGAATGGCCTCGGTGTAGTAGTAGAATAAATGTCTAGTAAATCTTACCAAATAACTAACCGTTGTAATATCTATATCAACATGGAATGCAAAATGTCAGAGTCTAGTCATCATAAACAAGAACAAAATATCGGTCATTTAACTCGTAATACCATTGCCTTAATATTGGCAGGAGGGCGCGGTTCAAGACTTGTAAATATGACCGACTGGCGCGCCAAACCTGCCGTGCCCTTTGGAGGGAAATTTCGGATTATAGACTTTCCGCTATCTAATTGTGTCAACTCCGGTATTCGCAAAATAGGTATTTTAACGCAATACAAAGCCGATTCACTGATACGCCATGTTCAACAAGGCTGGGGTTTTATGCGCGGTGAATTTGGCGAATATGTAGATTTAATACCGGCTCAACAACGTCATGGTGAATATTCTTGGTACAAAGGTACCGCTGATGCGATCTATCAAAATATTGATATATTGCGCACACGTAAGCCCAAGCATATTTTAATTCTAGCGGGTGATCATATTTACAAAATGGATTATGGCGCTATGCTAGCCGATCATATTGAAAAAAACGCTGACCTCACTATTGGCTGCTTAGAGGTATCCCTAGAAGAAGCCGCCGCCTTTGGGGTGATGGATATCGATACCAATCGTCGAGTTAAAGCCTTTGTTGAAAAACCTAAGAACCCTCCAGTGATGCCCGGCAGAACCGATACGGCTTTAGCCTCTATGGGTATTTATATTTTTAATGCTGACTTCTTATTTGAACAATTACAAAAAGATGCCGATACCGTAGGCTCTACTAATGATTTCGGCAAAGACATTATTCCTGCTGTTATCGATAATTATATTGTCAATGCTTATCCCTTTTTAGATTTACAAAGCGGCGAGCAAAGCTATTGGCGCGATGTAGGTACGATTGATGCTTACTGGTCAGCTAATATGGAGCTTATCGGCGTTAATCCTGGCATGAACTTATATGACAATACGTGGCCAATTTGGACGCATCAAGAACAAACGCCACCGGCTAAATTTGTTTTTGATGATGATGATCGTCGAGGACTCGCTGTCGATTCTATGGTTTCTGGAGGCTGTGTGATATCCGGTGCGCAAGTCAAACATTCATTATTATTCTCTAATGTACGAGTCAATTCCTATACCACGGTACAAGATTCTATCGTCTTGCCCGAAGTAAACATTGGTCGTCATTGCCGGATTAACAAAGCAATTATAGAAAAAGGCTGCGATATTCCAGAAGGTACTGTTATTGGCGAAGATGCAGCCGAAGATGAAAGACGCTTTCACGTTAGTCATGGTGGCGTAGTCTTAGTGACACCTGACATGCTCGGACAAAAACTGCACTATGTGCGCTAGATAATTCAAACCGTAGTATCCTATATTTACTCTTATCGTTAGATACTTTCAAAAACCTATATTCCGGCGTGAACTGCCGGAATATAGGTTATATGAAGATACACAGATACCCCCTCTGGCACTGTAACTCTACTTTCCAACAGGCATTACCGCTTATTTGAATTGTATGTCTGATAAAGACCGCGCTGTAGCCATACCGACTAAATACTCAAAATTCACTACTGCTCAAATATTACATTTAGTTGTGTTCAATAAATTATGATGGTAGTGTTAGCCCCGCTGATAACTAAATCGAATAATAAAATAAGTGGGTATCAGCAATAAAAACAACACTATAAAAACATGAGGAGTAATTATGAATAAATTAACGACAGTATTGGCAGGTTTACTTTTATGCTTAAGCACCAATGTATTTGCTGAACAACATGCTGATGCCGCATTAGAGCATGCGACTGCCGCTGCAGCACAAGGTAAAGCCGGCCATGCTGCTACATTAGTCGATCACGCTAAAATGGCCATGGATGAGTCAGCATCCGCTTCTTTAGTCTCTAAGAGTATTACTAAAAATCATTTAGATGAGGCTGGTGAACTGTTACAAAAAGCGGTTCATGAAGGCAATTTAAATCATGCCCCTGCAGCAACAAAATTAGTTGATGAAGCGATTGTTCATCTTAAAGCTGTTTCTAAAAAATAAGCCGTTATCTGCTTAATGAAACAGGCTGCATCCTTAGGCAGCCTGTTTTTAAACTATCAAAGCATGAGTCCTATATAGGCTGCTTATTTAGAACCTTCAATGATCAACTCAGCCATCGCTCCTTTATCGATAGCACGGCTTAAACTGTGATCCACCAATAAATATTTACCGGGCACGCTTGCGGTAAACTCGATCATAACCGCAGAACCCGGTGCGATAGTTGTGGTTTGTACATTTAGTAAGGGCGGATTAGTAATCGCGCCATTTAGATATAACTTATCAAAAATAACGCCTACGATATGAAAGTTGGCGGCAATATGTGACCCTACCCCTACAAACAAACGAATCTTTTCACCGACCTTAGCCTTTAAGGCTCGTTCTCCGGTCAGTGCATTAACACGGCCATTAAACAGAAAATAATCAGGCTGTTCCATTAGGAGTTTTTCTTGACTTAGCGCTTGAAAACCAGGTGCGCCATATTTACCCGTGGTATAAAAATCACCCTGCATCACATAAAACTCACGATCGACAGGTGACAAACCTTCCGCAGGCTCTACCAGCATCATGCCATACATACCATTAGCAATATGGCTAGGCGCATGGGGGCTGGCACAATGATAAATATAAATACCCGGATGAGAGGCTTTAAAGCTAAAGTCTTTTTTCTCACCCTGCTCGACTTGCATAAGCAATGAACCACCGCCTGGAGCTACGGCAGCATGTAAGTCTATAGAATGGGCTAAATGACCTGCTGCGGCATGTTGCTCAGCAAGGTGTTGACTATGTTCTTGATGAGCATCACCTGGCTTGCCATGACTTAAATGCACATTAACTTGATCGCCCACTCTGGAGCGAATAAACGGCCCAGGTACTTTGCCGTTATAGGTCCAATATTCATAACTAACCTTAGGCATGATTTCTGCCACTCGCTCTTCGGTATATAGATCAACATTGAGCTGCTGTGTTTGGTTGCGATTAAGCGGCGCAGGTAAATCATCTGCTCTACGAGCGATATCATCATTATCATTGCTTGCCTCTGTGCTTACAGATACTGTTTGATGATTCATGGCCTCATGTCCTGCCATAGCTGAGGCCGTCATCGGTGATGGCTTAGGCACACTGACCTTTTTTTCAACCTGTGTTTGATGAGCTGTTTCATCTGAACAGCCGACAATAGCGGTCGTTAATGCTATCGAAAATAATAATATTATCTGGGAGTTACGCATGGTGTTATCTCAACGTTTAATAGGGTTAACAGTCATTATTGGCTTTACTTTAGCCTACAGTCTACAGGGTTTTTATGTGCCTGTATTGCTCAACGCTAAGTTGATAGCTGCATATCCTATCGCTGTACAGCGTTAATCCACAACAATCTTAACCACGGCAAAGCCACCACCAGGAGTCCGAAAATTTGTAGTCTGACCCTGATAAAGTCTAGCGCTGACTAATTGCGTATGAGCTTTATAAACATAATGTCGTAAATCTAATTTGAATTCCATGAACTCATGATCAATTTCTACCCTGCGCTGACTGGGCTGTACTAAGGTTTGAGCGACATAATTATCGCTTAAGATTTCATTAAACACGCGCTTAGTTAGCTTGTCACCACGGTAAGCAGCTTTACTGCCATAGCCCTTGGCTGGTTTAAAAAACAACTGCTTACGAGTCGCCCAAAAGGCATCCGCATCGGTAGTCTTTACCTGTGTGGTATGAGCAATACCGGCTAGTAATAGCTCTCTAGTTTTTTCTTCTACGCCCAACGCGATTAATTCAGCTTCATCAGTCAATATCACCAGATTGCGTTTATCGGCATATAAAGCATGTGCCCTAGGATGGGGAGTAACAACCACTTCAGCTGCTAAATAAGCAGCCAATAAGGCTTGTTGAGTGGGTGCGTCTAAAGAAAAGTTGGTTAAGCGATTGTAAACCAGATCAATACGTTGCTGTTCATACCACAATGCGCCGTCATGATAAGTCAGCTCGGAAGGATCACAAATAACCGTGTATAGGCCGTGTTGTTCAAACAGCTTTTTAAATAACAGAAACTCCGGCAGCATATATTGACTGACTGGGTTTTCATCAACAATAGCAATCGTTTTTAATACTTGCGTACCTCGTTCAGCTTGCCACTCCTCTTGGAACATGTTAACAAAAGTCTGTTCTAGCGTTTCACTGGCTTTTTTAATGGCGAGTAACCCAAAGTTAAAGCGTTCACAGCATGGCTGTTCACTAGACACTAACAGAGCATTAATTAACGCCCCACCAGCATTGCTGTTAATTTCTATCAATTTAGGCTCTTCATTCTCTAAATGAAAATCGTAGCCAAAAAACACCCCCTGCGCTTTAGGGTGATAGTTTGCTACCTCTGGCGCGTAGGCTAAAACACGTTGTTGATAGGCTGGCATGGCAATGACACTTTCTATTGCCGTAATAATGTCTCGTTGTTTTTGTAGACATTTTTCGCTGACAAATACCCTTGTTTTTGCAAGCAAGTTGGGGCGTTCCTTGACTATCATGTCATAGATGCCGCCCTCGTCACCCTGCTGACTCAGCCATACACGAAGTGCTTGCTGATTTTGCGCCATGCACTGACATTGTTGATTAAGCTGCTCGACACTGAGCTTACACACTTTAGTCGTTGTTGATGCCTGTTGTTCTTTCATAGTCTCTTTTAAAAAAAGGGCTACCTATTTAAAACGGGACAGATAAATAAAGCTGGCCTATTGATTCCGGGAGCGCTGAGCCCCAGCTCGGCGTAGTCAGTCATCGGCTTGGCTATCCGGTGCCGAGCTGGGGCTCGGCGTTCCCAGACAGTTATCTGTCCCGGCTTAAGTTGGTAACCAAAAAAAGCGCATAGAACACGCCTATAATTATCGCGTAGTAATCTCCTAATACTTTCTTTATCGTCCCCCTATGCAACCTACAATTCTCACTAGGGGACTAATAGCATAATGAGAATTGCTATTTTAAGTTGGTCGTTAACATGATGGCTATTGTGATGATATTCATATTTTGCTAGCATGACGCATTATGTTTAAGATGGCCGCTAATTATAATGACTGATATCAATAAAGTGTGTGATCTTTGCGGTTTAACCGTTGAAGTTTCTAGTTTTACATTAAAAACAAAAGAGGGACTTAAGTCGTTTTGCTGCGAAGGCTGTAAAAGTATTTTTCAATTATTAAATGAAGATCAGCTATTATCTGAAAATTCTGAACAAGATATTGAATTCAACTCCAAAATTAAGCCTTAGCGATATAAAGCGATTAAGGGTACTACGAGTTATTGCCATTGTGTAGATGTTAGTTGAGAGAGTAATACGGCTATCTTTTGACGACTTAAGTGATAACCAATAAATACCAGCTCTGATTCCTTTGCCGTTTTTGGCGTAAGCGAGTCATTCATCATTATGCGGGTACGCACACCTTGTACCAGCATAAATTGTTCAGCCTGAATAAATCCCTTAATACGCAACACCGGCTCAGATTTCGCAGCTTCTATCAACGCAGCTTTAAGCAGATCGGCTTGTTGTGGTTGGGAACTACGTAACACAAACGATAACCAACCGGGATCTTGTTCATGAAAATGCTTATGTGTGGCAAGACCATGATTATGCTGTGTCAAGCCAGAATGGGTATGACCATCCACCCTAGACTGATTACTTAACGGTTGTGTTGCACCATCAGGCATCGTGGCAACTGGGGTATAGCGATGGTGCATACTTAAGGTAGGTTGATGCAAACGTAAGCCTAAAGCCAAGCGACTATCTAATTTAGCGTGATAAGCTAATTCTAAAAAACGTACATTGGGTGCTCTAGCGCGTATTCGCGTTTCTGCAAGCAATAAAGCATCTTCATCTAAGTCGTCGATTTTATTCAACACCACCACATCGGCATATTCCAGTTGCTGAGCGAAAAGGCTAGCAACAGCCGCTTGCGTATTATTAGCTGTTAATAGCTCTTCGAATTCATCACCTAATAATAATGGCGTATCAACGACCGCTAAGGTCGCATCCAGAATAAAATGCTCGGCTAATTCGTTACTTTGTAATAACTCCATAACGGCGGTAGGCAATGCCAAGCCTGAGGTTTCAATTAAAACATGATCAATCTGGGCTCGACGCTCGGCAATAGCCAGCAAAATAGGCACAAAACGCTGATCATCACCATAAGCAATCAAACCATAGGGAAAGTCATGTATTTGTATATGCTCCAAGCCTTCAGCGTTATCACGGATTAACACCCCATCAATGGCCACCTCACCAAATTCATTAATCAATAAAGCTAAGCGTCTATTTTGTTTGGCCTTGATTAAGTTGCCCAGCAAGGTGGTTTTACCCGAACCTAAAAAACCAGTGACGATGGTGACAGGAATTAATGCATTCATGACTTAAGTAGATGGCTTGTTCAGTTGTTCAATAACAGCAGCGAATGTTGTGCATAGGCTTAATGCGGGATAAGCTAGCTGCGGTCGTTGTATCACTAGCAATGGAATATTAAGAGTTTGAGTGGCTGCAACCTTAGCTTGAAAGCCGCCGACTACACCGGAGTCTTTAGTAATTACGCAATCTATCGCCCAATCACGCCACAAGGCTTCATTGAAAGCCTGTGAAAATGGCCCTTGCATGGCGCATATCTGACTACGAGGAATTCCTAAATCAATAGCACGCTGAATAAATTCAGGTTCTGCGGTTACCCGTACAAACCACGTCACCTTGTCTGCACGCGGTGCTTTAAGAAAAGTCGCTAACTCTTTAGAACCCGTACTTAAAAACACGCGTTGACTATGGGCAATAGCCTGCTGTGCGGCCTGTTCAGTAGATTGACACAATAGACCCGATTCTGGGGTATAAGCAGAGCCACGCTCATAGCGCACATAAGGCAAAGCCAGCGTTTTCGATAAGCCTATTAATTGCTCAGACATTAAACAGGCGTAAGGATGAGTGGCATCAATCAAGCCTAGCGCTTGATACTGTTGCAGAGCTTGTTTACGCGCTTCTACGCCTTGCTGGCCTTTCCACACAGAGATACCTAGACACGCTTTTGAGGCCAACTCACCGCCATATTCGGTCGCTGTAGAAATGACGACCGGATAGCCCTGCTCTGCTAATGTTTTAGCTAAGGCATTGCCATCACGGGTACCTGAAAAAATCCACCAGGCATGAGTAGGAATATCCTCCATAATGGGAGCAGACGCAGGCTTAGTCCAAGCGTTATAACCGCGCGGTGTAAAAATAAACTCGCGCTTACGCTGGGTATAACGATTACCGATAACAATGGTCGTTAACATATCAAACTGCAAGGACGGCAAATCTTGCAAATAATGAATACTGACTTTTTGATCAGGTCTATAGGCATTACGTACGACCCCGCACAAGGTCTTAGGGTCTTTAGCTGCCAGCATGATCGCTAAAATACGATACACTCCTTCGGCACGACCTGCACTTTGCACATTGTATAAAACACAAGCCAAATCGGCTTTTGCAATATGTCGACCACGCTGCTCTATCCAGTCCCAAGGACATAACAAATCCGATAAGCTCAGAGTGGCAAAATCATGGGATAAGGGTGAGCCTAATAAAGAAGCACAGGCATTAGCCGAAGTAATGCCAGGAATGACGTTGACTTGGTAATCATCATCTTCACGCATTTCATCAAACGCTAAAGCGGCCATAGCATAGATGCCTATGTCACCACTGGAAATTAGTGCCACCTTAGCGCCACTACGGGCTTTTTCTATGGCTAATAAAGCGCGTTCACGCTCTTGAGTTAAAGGTGGCGTATGGATTTCTTTATCTTGAATCCACGGACTAATCCAACGTAAATACAATTCATAGCCAACAATCACATCACTGTCTTGCAAAGCAGCCACTGCGCGTGGCACAATCAAATCGGCAAAGCCGGGGCCTACTGATACTAAATTTAAAACACCTGTCATGTAATTATTAAGTCCTATTATTTTTTACTGCAATCCTGTTTGTTGCCAGCATTATAACCTGAGTTCGAAATAAGAAGCAGATCGACATTGAGGCTTTAGACTATAAAGGCTGCGAGGCTTTATTTTGATTATTCCGAATGATCAACGCCAGCCTCGGCAAAAGTCGCCATCTCATTCAAAAATAGCACAGCCGATTGCAATAATGGATAAGCTAAAGCAATACCAGAACCTTCACCTAAGCGTAAATTTAAATTTAATAACGCCTTGACCTTAAAGTGTTCCAATAAGGCTTGATGACCTTGCTCGCTAGAGACATGACTAAACACACAATAATCCAATACTTGCGGATACAGTTGACTGGCAACTAAGAGCGCGGTGCCGGCAATAAAGCCATCTACCATAATCAACATACCCGATTCAGCCGCTTGTAAATAGGCTCCCACCATCATAGCTATCTCATAGCCCCCCAAAGTCGCTAAGAGGGTTAGGGGCTCGGTAAGATGACCATGATGCGTTAAAGCTTGTTGCAGAATACTGAGCTTTTTCTGTAATTGCAGCTCATCTAAACCCGTGCCACGCCCTACGCATTGCGCTAGTGGAATAGCCGTTAAATAATGCATCAATAAGGCCGCAGACGACGTGTTACCTATACCCATTTCACCAAAGCCGATGCAGTTACAGCCTAGGTCATATTGTTGCATAACCAGTACTGCACCGGTATCTAGGGCTGTCTTACAAGCAGCACTACTCATAGCTGGAGATTTAAGAAAGTTCTCAGTGCCTTTAGCTATTTTTGCAGCGATTAACTGGGGGTGAGCCACTAAATCGGCATTAACGCCGGCATCAACCACTAATAAGTTCAACTGATGTTGCCTAGCAAATACATTAATCGCAGCCCCGCCTGCCAAAAAATTAGCCACCATTTGTGCGGTCACCGATTGCGGATAAGCACTCACGCCGCTACTTGCAATACCATGATCACCGGCAAAAATTAGCAAACAGGGATTGTTTAGACTAGGCATTAAGGTGTTTTGACATAAACCAATGTGCAAGGCTAATGATTCTAGCTGCCCTAATGCACCTAAGGGTTTGGTCTTTTGATTTATTTTGTTTTGTAATGCAGTTTTAAGTTCAGATGAGGGGGTAGCGATAAGGAAATCTAAGGGCACGGCGTATTCCAAGAGTTTTCAAATAATACAGTCTGTAATTCACGCCGCTTAGCCCATTGCTCTTGTTGCAACATGGGCTGTTCGTAAAACTTAGCGACATGACCTAAGCATAATATCGCCATAGGCTGACTATCAGCCGGCATGTTTAATAAGCTTTTTAACGCTTCTGGGTCAAACATTGACACCCAACCCAAGCCTAAGCCTTCGGCACGCGCTGCTAGCCACATATTTTGTATAGCACAGGATAATGATGCTAAATCCATATCTGGCAAGGTACGACGACCAAAAATATAAGGTTCACGATGTTCACAAAGGGCTGCGACTAATATGACAGAACAATCCATGATTCCTTCTACTTTGAGCTTCATAAAGTCATCTTCGCGTTCACCTAAAGCCTTGGCGGTGGCTAGGCGCTCTTGCTCCACTAAGGCATGAATGGCTAAGCGTAAATCGGGGCAACTGATTCGAACAAATCGCCACGGCTGCATAAAGCCGACACTGGGCGCATGATGTGCGGCATCGAGCAAACGATTTAATACTTCAGGCGCGACAGGATCTGATAAAAAATGACGCATATCTCTACGCTCATAGATAGCGCGGTAAATAGCGGCACATTCGGCATCAGAATAACGATTTGAGCTCATGATAACTAGGCTAAAAAAGGCTTAATCTAGCAAACTAAAATCATCTTTGTCCACGCCACATTCAGGGCAAGTCCAATCATCGGGAATATCTGCCCATAAAGTACCGGGGGCAATACCACTATCTACATCGCCTTCAGCCTCATCATAAATATGACCACAGACATCACAAACGTATTTTTTATAATCAGACATTTCTATTTCTCATTCATTAAAATTAAAAAACTAGCTCTTAGAGCTAGATCATCCTACTAAGCCGCCTGACTTTAACAGTTTTAAGCTAATTTTCAATGCTTTTGTGCTGTCTGGGGTAAAGGTGCTTATTCACTGTAAAATTTTACGGTTTTTTTATCCCGTTAACGAGTAGACTTAGCCTATCAACTGCTAAGCGTTAAACCCTCCTCACTCAACTGTCGTTATTTTAATAAGGACCTGTTATGACCACTTACTATCTACTATTAATATTAGGTTTCTTTGCCATCACGGTGGCTTTGGTTTATATTTTCGAAAAACTTAAGGCGCTATCATGAGCGGGATTTATCTAATCAGCGCAGGATTAGCTCTTCTAGTTTTTATCTATCTGCTCGCCGTATTGTTTTATCCGGAGAAATTCTAATGAACGCGAATAGTGCGCTACAAATTAGCGTTTATATAAGTATAGTATTGGCCTTGGCCAAGCCCTTAGGCAGCTATATGGCTCGCATTTATGAAAACGAACCCGCAGGCTTAAATCGATTATTAGCGCCTATTGAAACTTGGCTCTATCGTCTAAGTGGTGTGCAGCCTAATCAAGAAATGCCTTGGAGCGATTACGCCATCGCCATGTTGCTATTTAACTTGTTAGGAGCACTTACTGTCTTCGCTTTGCAGAGTCTGCAAGCCTCATTACCTTTCAATCCACAACACTTAGCTAATGTAAGTCCTGATTCAGCCTTCAATACGGCCGTTAGTTTCGCTACCAATACCGACTGGCAAGGCTATAATGGTGAAACCACCCTAAGTTATTTCACTCAGATGCTAGGCTTAACAGTACAGAATTTCCTTTCTGCGGCAACTGGCATGGCGACATTAGTGGCGTTGATCCGAGGTTTTGCTAGACGTAATACTGACTTGATTGGTAATTTCTGGGTTGATCTAACGCGTAGTACCTTATATATATTGATGCCCTTATCTCTATTGCTGGCTTTAGCCCTAGTAGGACAAGGTGTGGTGCAAACATTCAGTGCTTATCAAAGCATCCCCTTAGTTGAAGCCGTCCATTATGAAGCCTCATCACTGAACGCTGAAGGTAAAGCCAGCTTAACTAGCGAAGTTACTAAACTACAAACCATCGCAGTAGGGCCTGTGGCATCACAAGTCGCCATTAAACAACTGGGCACTAATGGCGGTGGCTTTTTTAATGTCAATTCAGCCCACCCCTTAGAAAACCCCACGCCGTTAAGTAACTTCTTAGAACTACTGGCAATCTTACTAATACCTGCAGCACTCTGTTATACCTTTGGCAAGATGATCGGAGATACTCGGCAAGGCTGGGCACTTTTAGCCGTAATGAGCATTGTTTTTATCACGCTAACCGTGGTTGCTCTGTCAGCCGAGCAAAGTGGCAACCCTGCCCTAGCCGCTTTAAATATAGACCAAACTGGCGGCAACATGGAAGGTAAAGAAACACGCTTTGGCATCACCAACTCGGTATTATGGGCAGTAGCGACTACCGCTGCCTCTAATGGCTCAGTGAATGCCATGCATGATTCCTTTACTCCCCTAGGCGGCATGATACCGCTATTATTAATGCAACTGGGTGAAGTGATCTTCGGAGGCGTAGGCTCAGGATTATATGGCATGATTATCTTTGCCATTGTTGCCGTTTTTGTATCGGGACTCATGATAGGTCGTACACCTGAATATCTAGGCAAAAAAATTGAAGCTTTTGAAATAAAAATGGCTGCTCTAGTCATTTTAATTCCTCCCTTAATGATCTTAGGGGGTACCGCTTTTAGCGTTATGCTAGATGCAGGTCAGGCAGGCATACTCAATCCGGGCGCTCATGGGTTTAGCGAAATATTATATGGTTTATGCTCAGCCGGTAATAATAATGGTAGTGCCTTTGCAGGGCTGTCCGCTAATACACCGTTCTATAATGCCTTACTCGGCTTAACAATGCTGATTTCCCGCTATTGGCTAGCCATACCGATACTCGCTATCGCAGGTTCCTTGGCTGCAAAGAAAACTGTGCCGGTAGGGCCTGGGACTTTGCCGACTCATACGTCCTTATTCATCGTTTTATTAATCATCATTATTTTATTAATCGGCGCACTCACCTTCATTCCCGCCTTGGCTTTAGGGCCGATAGTTGAACAACTTCAGATGCAGGGGCTTAACTAATGAATCAGTTAGCGTCAAGATCATTATTCGACCGACAACTACTCAGTGCGGCACTCATCGCAGCCTTTGCTAAATTAACTCCGCACCAGCAATGGAAAAATCCAGTGATGTTTGTCGTTTATATCGGCAGTCTGCTAACAACGCTGCTTTGGCTGTTGGCTCTAAACGGCATAGGTCGTGATCCTGCACCCTTTATTTTAACCATCAGCCTCTGGTTATGGGTTACGGTCTTATTTGCCAACTTTGCCGAAGCCATGGCTGAAGGTCGCAGCAAGGCACAAGCTGCTTTTTTACGCAGCGCCAAACGTGAGATCAGTGCTAAAAAACTCGATGCAGCCCATTACGGTGCCGCTATAAGTCTAGTTTCTGGCGCCTTATTACACTGTGGTGATGTGGTATTAATAGAAGCTTTGGATTTTGTACCAGGTGATGGCGTCGTCATTGAAGGCGTTGCCTCGGTCGATGAAAGCGCGATTACCGGCGAAAGTGCGCCGGTAATCCGAGAATCCGGTGGTGATTTCAGTTCGGTGACTGGTGGCACTCAAGTATTATCTGATTGGCTAGTCGTGCAAATCACCGCCAATCCCGGTGAAGCGTTTTTAGATAAAATGATCGCTATGGTTGAAAGCGCCAAACGCCAAAAAACCCCTAATGAAATTGCTTTAACGATATTGCTGGTAGCCTTAACACTCATCTTTTTGATGGCGACAGTCACTTTATTGCCTTTTTCTTTATATGCGGTAGCAACATCAGGCTCAGGCCAGCCTATCACTATTACCGTATTGGTAGCCTTGTTGGTTTGCTTAATTCCAACCACTATCGGTGGTTTATTATCGGCCATAGGCATTGCCGGCATAGGCCGTATGATGCAAAAAAATGTCATTGCTACCTCGGGACGAGCGGTGGAAGCGGCCGGCGACATTGATGTTTTACTGCTGGACAAAACGGGCACTATCACCTTAGGCAATCGACAAGCGGCTGCTTTTATAGCCGTTAAAGGCGTATCAGATAAGCAACTGGCCGATGCCGCTCAGCTAGCATCACTGGCTGACGAAACCCCAGAAGGCCGCAGTGTAGTGGTTTTAGCTAAGCAAAAGTACGGCATACGAGAGCGCGATGTGAATGCTTTGGGAGCGACCTTTGTGCATTTTTCTGCTCAAACTCGAATGAGCGGCGTTAATATTAAAGGAAGGCAGATTCGTAAAGGTGCAGCCGATGCCATACGCACTTATGTTGAAGAACAGGGCGGCCACTTCCCGCCCGAGTTTCGGAAATTAGTGGATGATGTAGCGCGTCGCGGTAGCACTCCGTTGGTGGTTGCTGAAAATGCTAGAGTACTCGGCGTAATAGAACTCAAAGATATCGTCAAGGGCGGTATCAAAGAGCGCTTTGCAGAGTTACGACAAATGGGTATCAAGACCATTATGATTACTGGCGACAATCGCCTAACTGCTGCCGCTATTGCCGCCGAAGCCGGTGTCGATGATTTTCTAGCCGAAGCGACGCCCGAAATGAAACTAAAACTCATCAGACAATATCAGGCCGAAGGTCGTTTAGTAGCAATGACCGGAGATGGAACTAACGATGCACCTGCTTTAGCTCAAGCTGATGTTGCAGTGGCCATGAACAGCGGCACTCAAGCCGCTAAAGAAGCCGGCAATATGGTTGATCTTGATTCTAATCCAACTAAACTCATTGAAATTGTTGAAACCGGCAAACAAATGCTGATGACACGCGGCGCCTTGACCACCTTCAGCATCGCCAATGATGTGGCCAAATATTTCGCAATTATTCCGGCGGCCTTTGCAAGCACTTATCCAGTACTGAACGTTTTAAATGTCATGCACTTAGCGACACCCGCTAGCGCCATTTTATCGGCCGTGATATTCAATGCCTTAATCATCGTGGCACTGATTCCGCTGGCCTTAAAGGGCATCAAGTACAAGCCCGTCGGCGCTGCTAAGCTGCTGCAAAATAACTTACTGGTTTATGGTTTAGGTGGATTGATTGTTCCATTTATAGGCATCAAGGCCATAGACCTGTTTCTGATAATTTTAGGTCTAGTTTAGTAGCATGTGGAAGCGGCTTTAGCCGCGAAGATCGCGGCTAAAATTGCCCCACAACCCTAACTTAAATTATTCGGTTGTTTCCTTTAAGGAGTTAATCATGATTAAACATTTAAAACCGGCCATTATTTTGTTTGTATTATTAACGTTACTAACCGGCGTGATTTATCCGCTACTGGTGACAGGACTTGCGCAATGGCTATTTCCACAGCAAGCGAATGGCAGTCTGATGACTGATAGTCATGGTAACGTGCAAGGCTCTGCTCTGATAGGTCAGCCTTTTAATGATCCTAGTTATTTCTGGGGGCGACCTTCTGCAACCTCGCCATTTCCCTATAACGCCAGTGCTTCTAGTGGTTCCAACCTAGGGCCGACCAATCCAGCGTTGATTGATGGCATTAAAGCTAGGCTCCAGATATTAAAAGACGCTGATCCTGAAAATAACGCTCCAGTTCCAGTCGACCTAATCACTGCATCAGCAAGTGGTTTAGATCCGCATATCAGTCCTGCAGCGGCGGATTATCAAATCAATCGCGTGGCCAAATCTAGGAATCTAAAACCGAAAGTGCTTCATGCTCTGATTAATGCGAACACTGAATCCCGTCAGTGGGGCTTTCTAGGAGAACCGCGCGTTAATGTACTGACTTTGAATTTAGCTTTAGATGCCACTACCGCAAAATAGGAACGCTGAGCCCCAGCTCGGCGCTGCCAATGCCAAGCTGGGGTCGCGACCTGTCCCTAGATACCAAAAAATAGTCTCGTAGTCGGGTTAGCGATAGCATTTTAACTCGTAAGATGGGTAGAGGCGATAGCCTAAACCCATCATAAACCTCCAATGTGATTAATGGCTTTTGTTATTTCACCATGCTGATGGGTTTCGCTATCGCTTTACCCATCCTACGAATTTTTCGACTGTCTTTTGTATCAGCTTTAAATCTCAAGGTGAAGCCAACGCTCAAGGCGGCAATGGTTGCGCTTTTTGAATAATTAAATCGGCCAAAGAGGGTAGTTTGAATACGGCCGTACGGCGGTTTAATCTATATGGAATATCGTGTAGGGTGGATTCGCGCTAGAGACTGTGAAAGTATTATAAAAATAACACAAAAATAACTTTTTAATTTTGTAAGTCATTGTTTTTATCTAATGTGTGAGAGGCTTTAGCCTCGAATTCGAGGCTAAAGCCTCTCACACAGAAATACTTTCACAGTCTCGCTAGCAATCCACCACATACGGAGCGATAAAATACCCCTTACTTGGATGTTTCTTCGTGAGGTTTTTTTTGTTCGATTGTTTTCAAGCTTGCGAATGTGTGGCGGTTTGCTAGCGCGACCCGTTAGAGCACGTAGTGAATCCACCCTACGACTTACGGACTTTTATATTATAATGAGTAAAAATGTTAATTCTGGAGTTTCTTATGCCCACCATTAGTATGTTTTACGGAATAATCATTCAAATGTTCTGGGATGAGCATGCACCACCTCACTTCCACACCAGTTATGCTGAATATAAAGCAACTGTTAATATTCGCGAATTATGTATAAGTGAAGGGGGTTTGCCACGTCGTGCAACACAACTGGTTCTTGATTGGGCGGAACTGCATCAGGCAGAATTATTAGCTGATTGGGATTTATGTCAAGCTAATCAACATCCAAACCCCATTGACCCTTTAAAATAGTAGGTGCGTTGTAATGTATTGGGATGTGTTAGAGGTGAAATATATTGCTGGGCGCGAACTGGCTATTCACTTTGCCGATGGTCTTTCTGGCATTTTGCATATAGATCGTTCTTTTTGTACCGGCGTGTTTGAACCTTTGAAAAACGATGACTTGGTAAGTTGTGCTGAAGTTGATAATGGCGTATTGGTTTGGCCAAATGGCTTGGATTTAGCACCAGATACTATGTATTATGAAATCAAACGCAATCCTAATCGGCGTTACGAGTTGAAACGTGATGCCTAATCGAGCTAATTACTAGAATATTCATAACCAATATCATCAGTCCCGTAACAAATGTGTCGGGTTACGCTGTCGTGTCGGGTTACGCTGTCGCTAACACGACCCTACGCGAGAACCCTTTATCATTGCCTAGCATATTCATATAAGCCTTTGATAAAGATACTAAAAATATTCATCACTCGACCATAATCCTTGCCATCATTAGCAAAAAGTGCAGAGCCAGCTGTTTTTGCAGCCTAACTTTAACGCTCCGCATCAAAACCTAGGCTCAAGATAGGGCACAAAAAGTTTTTGTTTTGTAATTTAAATCGATAATAAGGTAATAAAAATCCTTGTTTGCCTAGTTAACTTTCACAGTCAGAAATCAAAATGATTTTGTTTGCTAATGAACGCCAAAATTAGCAAGAAATTTCTTTTTGAAACCTTAGCACTTTAAAAATATAAACTAACATGACTTAAAGTTAGTCTGCAGTGCGTCAAAGTTACGAAACAAATCGTCTGCTAAAGATAAATAACTCAAACATTAGTGTATAAAATGACATTTATAAAAAAATAATCACTATGTTAAACCGTTAGAGTTTGACTATTCCTAAGAAAAGATTAATACTAATAACCTAACAGCAAGTATACAGCGCATTAACTTTAATCTATAGGAGTAAATTCCATGCAAGCTAAACTTATCGTCACCTTTGATCGCCTGAGCAGCTCTGATTTCCTAGTAATTTCTGGTTCTATCGTTAATGCCATGACTAACAATAGTCACTACAAGAACCTTGGGCAGGACAAGGACTCACGCTAGAGCAACTGACAGCCGCCTACACCGCTTTTGAAGAGGCTTATCATGCCAGCCTTACTCGTGACACTGTCAAAATAGCCCAGCGCAATGCGACTCGACAAACGCTAACCGAAATACTCAAACGTCTTGCCTTGTCGCTGGAATTAATGGCTCAAGGTGATGTCACTGCGCTCACTACGACCGGTTTTGAATTACGTCATGATATCGTGCGCACCAACAGCAACGAACTCTTGCCTGCGCCCACCGATTTCCGAGTAACACACGGGCAATTAAGTGGCAGCTTAGATGTCCATGTCGCTAGACTTTCCGGTGCCGGCAGCTATGAAGTGCATATAGCCCAAGACAATCCAAACCTCGAAAGCAACTGGCGTCATGCCATCTCTTCCGTAAACAGTTTACATATCATAGTGACAGGACTCACCCCTGGGAAAAACTATTGGGTACGCATACGCGGCATCGACAGTAATGGCGGCGGTGTTTGGAGTGATCCGATTAGTATTATAGTTGTTTAAGATTAGGTAGCTTGTTAGTTGGGGTGAAATATCTCAACTAACGAGCTAAAGCAACTTTAGATTTTAAAATCCCCCCTACCCCCCCTCAACAAAGGGGAAACTGGATGTCACTTTGTTAACGTCTGGTATTGTTGTGTTAAGCTATCGCTAACCCAATATTTTGTATGGATTAAACGGACTGCTCGCGCAAAGCCTTTGTCACCGCACGAATATCCTTCATCACCCAGGTGGGTTGATAGTCTGAATCTTGCAAATCGGCTTCAGAAGATATCCCAGTGAGTACCATAATACTACGTATACCGGTGCGCACAGCGCCTAATATATCGGTCTCTAAACGATCACCTAGGGCAACTGTTTGCTCTGGACTAACCCCTAGCAGCGATAAAGCCTGTTGATAGATAATAGGTTCTGGCTTGCCGATAATAGTCGGAGTTACTCCGGTAGCGACTTGAAGTGCTGCAAGAATAGCGCCGTTGCCATGAGTGATACCATGTTCGGTAGGCAAGGTGGTATCAGCATTAGTGCCTATAAAGCTTGCACCTGCACGAATATTGAGACTGGCTGTTGCCAATTTAGCCCAGGTTAAGGTTTCGTCTTTGCCACAGACAACTATATCAGCCCCTTTTTGCTCTGGCTTATCACTGTTATCAACTTCATAAAGTCCCGTCAGGGTAAAGCCAAGTTCCAATAAAGGTTGTGTTGCGCCCTCTTCACCCACCACAAAGACCCGAGTTTCCTTAGGATTGACTCGTTCACTCAAATAAAGCGCAGTCGCCATGCCCGAAGTTAAGATTTGTTTTTGGGTCACAGTAACGCCCATGTTTGCCAGCTTAAGCACATATTGTTCTGGTGTTAAACTCGCATTATTAGTCGCTAGAATATAACAAATATCCAGCTCATTAAGGGTTTGAAAAAACTCTACTAAACCCGGTATCGCTTGCGTACCATGCCATAACACGCCATCCATATCGATGATCAGTGCGCGTATATTTTTAAAAGATTCCATATTGATGAGTTCTCGCTAAGTTTATAAGGTCAGTACACATTCTAAATACCCTGAAGGGTCGATATTGTAGTAAGTCGCCGCTTAAATGTCTTTTAACATTTCTAGTCTATCGACAAATTCAACTACACGTCAGTAAACAGACTCGCACGAATCACTCAGTACGGATAGAATAGGCGGCTTTAATACCTTTCTATTTGAGTGTGTCTGCATGACGTTTAATACTTTTTTTTTGAGTCTTTGTCTATTCGTTTCAAGTAACAGTTTTGCCGAAGAAAAAACCTTATTACGCATCGGTGTTCAAGCAGCCGGCACCTTGGAATGGGAATTAGCGGCCATACAAAATGACCCACAACTAAAAGCGTCTGATTTCCAATTGGAACTACTGCCTGTGGCTAATGCTGAAGCGAGTAAAATTGCCCTGCAATCAGGGGCAGTCGATATGATCGTTTCTGATTGGATATGGGTTTCTAGTTTACGTGCCACGGGAGCTGATTTTACTTTCTATCCTTATTCAAATACCTCAGGGGCTTTAGTGGTTGCTGAAAATAGCCCTATCCATACCCTTAACGACCTTAAGGGCAAGCGCTTGGGTATAGCAGGCGGTGAACTGGATAAAAACTGGATATTGTTACAAGCCTTGGCACAAAAAGAATCACTAGACTTAAATGCCTCGGTCGAAAAAACCTTTGGCGCCCCCCCTTTAATCAACGAACAACTCAAACAAGAGCGAGTAGACGCTGTGCTGACTTTCTGGCATTTTGCAGCCCGACTTGAAGCACAAGGTTATCGACAACTCATTGACGGCAAGGGTATTTTAAAGGGACTGGGTATTACAGAAAATGTACCTAGCATCGGCTATGTCTTTAAACAAAGTTGGGGGGTGGCGCATCAAGCAGCACTTAACAGTTTTTTTAAAGCGACAAAACTTGCCAAAAACCGTTTATGTACTTCGGATAGCGATTGGCAAAAAATCATACCCTTAACTAAGGCAGACGATTTACCCACCCAAGCTATACTCCGTCAACGTTATTGTGAAGGGCAAATAGAGCAATGGGGCGACAAAGAACAACAAGCTGCGGCTCATATTTATAATCTACTGCGCACCTTAACTAATAATCGCTTAACGGGCGCTTCAGAAACATTACAAGCAGGCACGTTCTGGTCTCAACCTTAAGCCAACTTTATTTTGAAACTCACCAAACAACTCTTACCGCTCTTATCCTTGCTGGCTTTTTTAGCTCTGTGGCAAGGCAGCGCCTTTTATATAAACAACCATACCTTGCCTACACCTGCCGCCGTGGCTTTAGTGTTTTGGCAAGCCTGTGTCTCAGGACAACTGCCTTTTCACTTAGGCGTGACCTTACTGCGCCTGCTAGTTAGTTTTTCTATCGCTATGTTATTGGGTAGCGCTATCGGTATCGTCCTAGGACGTCATAAAAAACTGGATGATTTTTTTGATAACTGGCTAGTGATATTTTTAAATGTGCCGGCGCTAGTCACTATTATCTTATGCTATGTCTGGTTTGGTTTAATTGAATCGGCGGCAATTTTAGCAGTCGTCATTAATAAGTTACCCAGTGTCATCGTTACCATACGCGAAGGTGCGCGTTCGCTAGATCAAGATTTATTAGACATGGCGAGGTGCTTTCGTTTTAGTCAGCGTAAAACCTTAACCCATGTTATCTGGCCACAGCTCCACCCTTTTGTTATGGCAGCAACGCGTTCCGGTTTAGCACTCATTTGGAAAATCATTTTGGTCGTGGAATTATTAGGTCGCAGTAATGGCATGGGTTATCAATTACATTTGTTTTTTCAGATGTTTGATGTCGCCAGCATTTTGGCTTATACCATCGCCTTTGTCGGTGTTATTCAACTCATAGAACTCATCATTTTAAAACCCTTAGATAGAAAAGCACTGCGGTGGAGACGATGAGCGATATTCAAATCAATATCATCAATAAAACCTATCCGGCCATAGAACAAGCAGGATCGCATACCGCTATTGCAGATCTTCATTTAAGCCTTAAATCGGGTGAATTTATTTGTCTGGTCGGGCCTTCAGGATGTGGAAAAACGACCTTATTAAATATCATTGCTGATTTAGATCGAGATTACCAAGGCAGCATAGCTCTAAGCCAACAATCAGCTCGACCTAAAATCGGTTATATCTTTCAAAATCCTCGCTTATTACCATGGCGCACGGTGCGCGAAAATATAGAGTTAGTGATAGAAGACTCCTTATCCGGCAATGCTATTGATAGCTTGCTTGAGGCAATGCAATTAACCGCAGCACAACATGTTTATCCAGAACGCTTGTCTTTAGGCATGAGTCGTCGAGTTTCTATCACTAGAGCCTTTGCCGTTGATCCAGACCTATTACTCATGGACGAACCATTTGTATCACTTGATGCCCCTACCGCACGTCAAGTCAGAGCCTTACTATTAAGTTTATGGCAACAACGCCCACATACGGTATTATTTGTCACTCATGATTTACGTGAAGCCATTACCTTGGCAGATAGACTCATCTTTTTATCGACCTCACCCATGTCTGTCATCAGCGAAATCATAGTGCCTATTCCCAGAGCAGAACGCCATGACGAATCGGCCATTGAAACTTTCAGGCAACAACTGCTTAATGATTACCCAGCTATCAAGCAGTTGTTGTAACTGTTCTTTATCAGCGCCCTAAGCGTTGCTCGGTTAGCAAAACCTGTTGCGTGGTTTGCAAGACCGTATCAGGATTTAGACTCATTGAAGCTATGCCGATTTCTACCAAAAAATCAGCCATTTCTGGATAATCGGAGGGTGCTTGTCCGCACAAACCGCAATGTTTGCCATTCCGTTTTGAGCCCTCTACTGCCAAACGTATCATTTCTTTAACACCAGGATCACGCTCATCAAAATCATCGGCAACAATCGCAGAATCTCTATCGACACCTAAGGTTAGTTGGGTTAGGTCATTTGAACCTATAGAAAAGCCATCAAAATGTTGAGAGAAGGCATCAATCGAAATGACGTTATTGGGAATCTCACACATCACATAAATTTCTAGGCCATTTTCACCGCGTGTTAAACCCAGTTTCGCCATGTAATCCAGTACTTTTTGCGCTTCTTGTACACGTCGACAAAACGGAATCATCAAAATAACATTAGTCAGCCCCATATCATCGCGCACTCGCTTCATGGCAGCGCATTCTAATGCAAAACCTTCGGCATAAGCAGGATGCGTATAACGCGATGCGCCCCGAAAACCTATCATAGGGTTAGCTTCATCAAATTCAAAGCCACGACCACCCAATAAGGTGGCATATTCATTGGTTTTAAAGTCTGACATACGCACGACCACCGGCTTAGGGTAAAAAGCTGCGGCAATCGTGCCTACACCTTCAGACAATCGTTCTATAAAGAAATCTTCAGGCTTTGGGTAGTTGCGTGTTAATTCATTAAGTTGCTCACGTTCGCTGGTATCTTGCACGCGCTCAGGATGTATTAAGGCCATCGGGTGCGCTTTAATATATTCGGTAATAATAAATTCCATACGCGCCAATCCCACGCCATCATTAGGCAAAAAACTGGTTTTAAAGGCCAACTCAGGATTGCCAAGATTAAGCATGATTTTAGTTTTCGGACGTTTCAGTCCTGACAGATCGGTGGTCTTTATGTCGAAATCAAGAATACCGTCATAGACTTTACCGTTATCACCTTCTGCACAAGAGACGGTGACAGGCGTATTGTTTTTAATAGTTGTCGTGGCATTATCACAACCAATAACAGCAGGCACACCCAGCTCACGAGAAATAATGGCGGCATGGCAAGTACGCCCGCCCCTATTGGTGACAATGGCCGAGGCAATTTTCATGATCGGCTCCCAATCGGGTGTTGTAATATCGGCGACCAATACATCACCGGCTTTAAAACTGCCTAATTGACTGACATTCTCAATAATCCGCGCATTACCGGTCGCTATTTTACTGCCTACGGAATGACCCGTGACGATGGGACTGGCTTTGCTTTTTAGAGTATATTGTTCCAGTATCATTCCAGTTAATTGGGAGACCACTGTTTCTGGTCGTGCCTGAACAATATAAAGCGTGCCATCAAGTCCATCTTTAGCCCATTCCATATCCATAGGCTTTGCTTGCCCCGCTTTGGCGCTGTAATGCTTCTCTATCTTGATGGCATAATCGGCGAGGGTTAAAACATCTTGGTCGTTAAGACAAAAACGATTACGTTCTTGTTCCGACGTGACTACATTGTGAGTCGATTCACGAGTACACCCATCGCTGTATATCATTTTTATTTTTTTGGCGCCTAAACTGCGTTTTAATACCGCACGATAGCCTTGTTCAAAGGTCGGTTTGTGTACATAAAACTCATCTGGATCAACTGCGCCTTGTACAACATTCTCACCTAAACCATAAGCACCGGTAATAAATACCACATCGCTAAAGCCTGACTCGGTATCTAAGGAAAACATCACACCACTAGCATCAAGATCTGAGCGTACCATCTTCATAATACCTATTGATAAGGCTAGCTTAAAATGATCAAAACCCTGATCAATACGGTAATGAATAGCGCGATCCGTAAATAAACTGGCAAAGCAGCGCTTACAAGCTTCCAATAAAGCTGTTTCACCGCGTATATTCAGAAAGGTATCTTGTTGTCCAGCAAAGCTGGCGGTGGGCAAATCTTCAGCCGTTGCTGAACTACGCACCGCAACGCTCATTTCATGACCATATTGCTGTTGCAACAATGCATAAGCATTCAGTATTTGTGCTTCAAGATCAGCGGGGAAAGTTGCTTTATAAATAAGATCTCGGGCTTGACGTGCTCGACTTGCTAAGTCAGCCATATTATCTGCTTGCAGATCATCTAAAATCTGATGTAAAGGTTGCCATGCCTGAGATTCTGCCAACAAATAACGATAGCCTTCAGCCGTCACTGCAAAACCATTGGGTATCTGTATGCCTTGAGGCGTTAAAGCTTGGTACATTTCACCCAGAGAGGCATTTTTCCCCCCCACTAGCGATACGTCATCTATGGTTAATTCATTAAACCAGCGTATATAGTTTGTTTGATCAGACATAATAACAACTCCTCGATAATTATCGATACTAAACATGCACAGCAAAAATAGCTAATCCACAAGACATGCGAATAGGATGAAGATATAAATAACACTAAAAATAAGGTTATACCTAAACATATTCGTCACTAGAGTTCAAGAAAATTCGATTTCGCCAACATCAATTCAACGATATCAGTTATTCAAGATAGTTAGAACATTAATCATAGGAAAATATAAACGTAACGATGTTCGTTTAAACACCGTACTGCGGCACTAAGATATGCTTAAAACAAGGTATAATTAGCCGCTTTGCTATAGAGACCTTACCTGTGCTAATTTCCGATAAACAAAAGAAAATTTTGATGGTGTTGGCTGACGGACAATTTCATTCGGGTACAGAGTTGGCAGAAATACTGAACGTTAGCCGTTCAGCTATTTGCAAACAGTTTAAAGGCTTATCTGAATTTGGCATACAACACTCCGCTGTGAGTGGTAAAGGCTACCGATTGGACTATGCCTTAGAATTATTAGACGCGACCACCATAACCCAACTGCTTAGCAAAAACCATCAAAGCTTACTATCTACGCTAGAAATTCACGATAGCCTCAATTCAACTAATAGTTATTTAGTCGACTATGCTCAACAACACGCAGCATCGGGGATTGTCTGTTTTGCAGAACATCAATCGGCCGGAAAAGGCAGGCGTGGCAGAACCTGGGTTTCGCCTTATGGTAGCAACCTGTATATGTCGATACTCTGGCGCTTTCAACAAGGAGGCATCGCCGCTACCGCTGGATTAAGTCTGGCAATAGGTATTGCTGTCATCAGAGCTTTAAAACAGCATCATATCGATGATGTGAGCTTAAAATGGCCTAATGATATTTATAGTCAAGGTAAAAAATTAGGCGGCATACTCATCGAAGTCTCTGGTGAAACTGATGGTCCTTGCTCTGCCGTCATCGGTTTAGGTCTCAATCTATTTTTACCTGTATCAGAAGCACAAACGATTACCCAAGCATGGACTGACCTTACTAACGTAACAGGAATAGTACCGGTATCTCGAAATCAACTGGCTGCCACACTCATAAGTCATATACTGACTATTGTTAATGGCTTTGAAACAGTCGGCATTCAGACCTATCTGGATGAATGGCGCAGTTATGATTGCTTACAAGGACATCTTGCAACGTTATATATTGGTCAGCAAAAAATTGATGGCCTCGTTGAGGGCATTGACGATAACGGCCTCTTATTAATTAAACGGGCAGAGGGAACTACCCAAGCCTTTGCATCTGGCGAAGTAAGCTTTAGTGACGCCATTGTATGATTTTATTAATTGATAGTGGAAATAGCCGACTCAAATGGGCCGTTTTTCAAGATGGCAAGCTAGAAAATAGTCATATCTTAAATAATCAAGAGCTTACTATTAATAAACTCATCGATACATGGGGGAATTTACCAACACCTAAACAGCTAGCTCTAGCGTGCGTTAGTTCAACATCTTTATTGAATCTAGTTCAGACTGTAGCAACTAGGCTTTGGCCATGTACAACTATCATTCAGGTAAAATCTAAGTCTCACGCATTTGGTGTACATAATGCCTATCTACAACCCGATAAATTAGGCGTAGATCGCTGGCTAACACTAATAGCCGTGCATCATTACTATCAAAAAGCCGCTTGTATTATTGATTGCGGAACTGCAATTACCATCGATTTTATTGATGCCAATGGCAATCATCAAGGAGGTATGATCAGCCCAGGATTAACATTAATGAAAAAATCTCTAGCGACAAGCACCGATTTACTAGTCTTTAATGACTCAAGTTATGGCATTGGACCCGCAAACTTTACTGAAGCGGCTATTTATAATGGCACATTAAGCGCTGCCACAGGTCTGATTGAACATGTATTAAGTAAACAAAACCCATCACTAGCCGTTATCGTAACAGGCGGTGATGCCTGCCTGATTGCTGAACAACTCCCCTTTAAAGTCATCATAGACTTAAATTTAGTATTACACGGATTAGCAGTTGTAGCCTCTAAATCAGCGTAGCGGATTTAATCTTTATCTAAGACCTTATCTATTTTAGATGTTAATCGGCTTAGGTATTCGTTCATTCTTTGATTTAAAGCAATATTTTTGTTTTTCATTAACTGTAATTCATGCGCCAAATTAAGAGATGCCATTACAGCAATTCTATCCGGACCAGTAATTTTTCCAGAGTCTCTCATTTTGCGCATTTGTACATCAAGTTGTTGAGCAGAAACAATAAGGTCATCTTGTTCAGCAGCATCAATGGCAATTCGATACTCTTTGCCCATAATCATTAACGAAACATAAGGGAGGGTACTGCTCATAATTGTTGCTCCAATGCTTGTAAGCGAGTAATCATAATATCTAATCTAGCTTGAACTAAAGAAGTTTTCTCTAATAAGACCTGCTTCTCTTGAGCCAAGGTATCATGCTTAATCTTTAACTTAGCATTATCACGCTTTATATCTAAATATTTATCAATAAGTTGATCTAATCTATCTTCCAAATCTTTATATTCTGGTGTGAGATATTTTTCTATCATAGTGGCATCTATCTAATTTCAAGTAATCAGTAGCCTATACCCACCTTTCATCACTCAATGTAACATACTGTTATTAAAGTAAAATACTCCATGTTCAACAAGATTGTAAAAACACAATACGTTACTTTATCAAAGAGCGAATAATGGGATATAGGAAACTTATTCAGTAATAACTAAAATATAGGCTACCAACTTAAGACGAGGCACATACTAGGTTTAACCGTTCGCCCTGAGCTTGTCGAAGGGTAAAGGTTAAGCCGCTCATGGTTCTACAGTCTCACCACGAACAAATTAACCTCAAACTATCTCACCTTAAGATGGAAGCCAAAATATATATTGCCAAATAATTATGACTTTAGCTATTAAAGCGAACAAATATTAACCTAGTTAAATTTCAATGGTAGCATAAGCAATATTTTTCTTTCAATGATAGTGTAATTATTATGGCTTATAACGCCTGCAACGCAATTTTTTTACGATGTGACGCAGATCTTTCTGCTGCGGAAGCTCACGGTTTAGCAACGGGTATGCTCTGCGTCAGTGATCAAACAGAAAGTACCTATTGGTTAGCGGAGTTACTTCAAAATGCAACTCAAGTATTAAGTAATGACAACGATATCTTGATACGCCTATTTGAAGAAACAAGACGATTATTAGCCAGTAATGAATTTGATTTTGATCTTTTTTTACCTGATGATGACGTCGCCTTAACCGATCGAGTTGAAGCATTAACAAACTGGTGCCGTGGCTTTTTATTTGGTGTAGGTTCAGTAGCAACCGTAACTAACTGGTCAAAAGATACGCGTGAAATCCTTAAAGACATTACCGAATTTACTAAGCTAGATACTGAGGTTGAGGGTGAAGAAGATGAGCGAGATTTTGTTGAAATTACTGAATTCCTAAGATCAGCTATTTTATTATTACGTGATGAGTTAGCTAATAATAGCGACTCTTCTAACGATTTATGGCGAGAAGATCATGAAACAAACTGAATTTAAAAAACGTCGTAAACAATTATTAAACCATATAGGCAAAGGTAATGTTGCTCTGATCGCCAGCGCATCTATGTGCGCCCGTAATAGCGATGTTGATTATCCGTTTAGACAAAATAGTGACTTCTATTATCTCACTGGTTTTAATGAACCAGAGGCATTGGCTGTTTTTATTCCAGGTCGAGCTGAAGGCGAATACCTATTATTTTGCCGTAAATTTGATAAGAAAAAAGCCTTGTGGGAAGGTGCTCACGCTGGCTTAGAAGGCGCGATTAGCCAATATGCGGTCGATACCGCTCACTCCATAGATGAAGTCAATGACTTATTACCTAAGCTATTAGAAAATAAAGCTAAAGTATTTTATCTAATGGGACGTGATACCGTGTTCGATCAACGCGTGCAAAACTGGCTTAATATTATCCGTAACCAATTCAGAACAGGTGTAGAAGCACCTAGGGAATTAATTTCCCTAGACCATCAACTACATGAAATGCGTTTATTTAAAAGCCCTAATGAGCTTAAACTCATGCGCCACGCTGCCGACGTGTCTGCTATCGCCCATACTAAAGCCATGCAGGCATGTAAAGCGGGTCGTTATGAATATCAAATAGAAGCTGATATTGTTCATCACTTTATGCACAACGGCTTACGTGCGGTTGCTTATCCATCTATAGTTGCCAGCGGCAATAACGCCTGTACTTTACATTACACTGAAAATACGGGCTTATTGAAAGATGGAGATCTGCTATTAATTGATGCGGGTGCAGAATGCGATCACTACGCCGCAGATATTACTCGTACTTTTCCAATTTCAGGAAAGTTTAGCGAACCACAAAAACAACTCTATCAACTAGTCTTAGATGCCCAAACCGCAGCGTTAGCACAAATTAAACCAGGTATCCCTTGGAATAAGGCTCATGAGGCTTCGGTTGAAGTCATTACAGAAGGCTTAATCGTCTTAGGTTTGCTCAAAGGTAAGTTAAAGAAACTCATTAAAGATGAAAAATACAAACCATTTTATATGCACCGAATTGGCCACTGGTTAGGCATGGATGTACATGATGTTGGTGCTTACAAAATCAAGCAAGAATGGCGACTCTTAGAAAAAGGCATGGTACTTACTGTAGAACCTGGCTTATATATTCCCGCAGATTGTAAAGAAGTTGAAAAAAAATGGCGTGGTATCGGCATACGTATAGAAGATGATGTACTAGTCACCGCCGAAGGCCATGAAATATTAACCAATGGCGCACCCAAAACCATATTAGAAATAGAAGCTCTCATGCAGGACAACTAATGCAACAGGAATATGACATTGTAATAGTCGGTAGTGGTTTAGCAGGTAATTGCTTGGCACTTATGCTAAAAAACACAGGACTACGTATCGCTATTGTTGAAGCGGCTACACGCGAACAATTACAGGCTTCTCCTACTGGAGACCGTGCATTAGCTTTAGCTGCAGGAACAGTGCAAATATTAGATGCATTAGGATTTTGGCAAGGCATTAGTAAGGCTGCAACAGCAATAAAACAGATTCATATATCTGATCAAGGCCATTTCGGTAAAACACGTCTTTCGGCAGAAAAAGAACAAATAGAGGCTTTAGGTTATGTGATAAGTGCCCGTGATATAGAAACTCATATTGCCAATCTAGTCTCTGAATCAACTATTGAACTCATTGCACCTGCCCGCGTTGTTGGTCTGATGTCTAGTGATAATAAAATATTCATTAATCTAAAACAAGGCACTGAATCTTTAAACATAACAGCAAAACTATTAGTTGGAGCAGATGGCGGTTTATCCTCAGTCCGACAATTAATGGGGAATACTCAGAAAGTTACCGAATATGGTCAAACCGCATTAATAACAACTATTAGTTCAACACTCGCGAATAATAATACTGCCTACGAACGCTTTACAGCCTCAGGACCACTTGCTTTATTACCGATAAGTAGTCATGAATGTTCCGTTGTTTGGACACGTAAAGATGAAGATGCCAATGCACTTATGTTAGGTAGTGAGGCAGATTTTATTGCCGAACTACAGCAATGCTTTGGATATAAGCTAGGTCAACTTAATTTAACAGCACCTAGACGTGCCTTCCCTTTATCTCTGATTCGTGCAGAAAAAATGGTTGTTGGTCGAACAGTCATTATAGGTAATGCCGCACATCAATTACATCCAGTAGCCGGACAAGGATTTAATTTAGGTTTTCGTGATGTAGTACAACTTGCAGAACAACTTATTAAACAACATGAAACCAATAACGATATTGGTGATGCCAGTTTTCTAAATACTTATGCGACTACGCGTAAGAAAGATCATGATCGAACTATAGGATTTACCAACACTGTGGTTAATGTGTTTTCTAATGACTGGTTAGCACTCGTTACCGCTAGAAATGTTGGATTAACATTACTGGAATATTTTCCTTCAGTAAAATCGATACTTACACGTCATGCTATGGGTATGGAAGTTAGGTAGATATGGTTTCTAAATACAGCTATCACACAAGTTCCTCAGGCTCAAAATTCCACTCTCATCGTTAGACACACGCGTTAATTAAACCAACATACTGGCAGGGATGCAGGTAGCGTGTGTATAACAATGAAAGTGGAACTTGGGAACAAACAGTAACAATATGCCCAACTGGCGCTACCAGATTTTGATTATATCACTACTATTTAGGAAAGAAGTCTAGTAAAAAATATCTTTATAGAATAGTGTTTCTGAGCTATTAAAAATCATAGGCAAAAAAAAACCCAAGCATTAGGCTTGGGTTTTAATATTAAGAGCTTGGCAATTCCCTACTTTCGCATGGCAAACTGCCACACTATCATCGGCGCTAAACGGTTTCACTTCCGAGTTCGAGATGGG
>Ga0214235_1000172_pt1 | contig 34554 bp, 24 predicted proteins | sample TroBogypolimnion_2_FD_153073 | JGI IMG/M metagenome (GOLD analysis project Ga0214235, IMG submission 153073) | Freshwater microbial communities from Trout Bog Lake, WI - 15JUL2008 hypolimnion | ecosystem: Environmental > Aquatic > Freshwater > Lake > Hypolimnion/Profundal zone ... | reverse complement strand
GAGCTTGCGTTATAGGCACTTACAATAGCCAGATGATTGTTTTTGCTACTGGCGCCCGTAGCTCAGTGGATAGAGTATTGGCCTCCGAAGCCAAGGGTCGCAGGTTCGATTCCTGCCGGGCGCACCAGTCTTTCGGGCGCACAGTTCTTAAAGAACTGCATTGAAAGCTATTTTTTGCGGCTTTTAATGCTTTTGATATCTCTTCATTTACAAATCAGGCCAATACTCAAATGGTCTTTTGTGCCCAAACCGTGCCCATTTTGTGCCTGCTCTGTGCCCACCCTTTTTGATCTATGCTGGTTTTGAGTATTAGCCTCAAATTGGCACACTTACCGCCTTAATACCTAGATTTCTGTGCCCAAGGCGAATTGACTAGTCGTTTTGAGCATCTGGTAGGTATTCAAATAGATCTTCGACTTTGCAATCGAAAAATTTGCATAGCTTACTAATTGCATCTAAATCGACCCTTGCAGCAGTTTCATCGTAAAGCAGGGTGATGGTGTTCCGATGCAAGCCAGTCTCACGAGCGACATCTACCAACTTAAGTTTTCTTTCGCCCATAAGGGTCGATAAATGGCATTTTATCATTCTGAATAGCTTTTTTTAATATTAAATGTAAAAAGTGCTTGCTAAATGTCATTTACTCATGCATAATGTCATTCAGGATGGCAAAAGTTAATTAAGAATTACTTTTCGCCACTTTGATTGATTTTACTACATGGAGTTAACAATGGCACAGACCTATCTCACCACTGAAGAGCTTTCAGCTCGCATCAAATATGACCCCCGCACGATTCGGGATCAACTTAAAGATTCTGTCTTATTAGAGGGGCGTCATTATTTCCGCCCTTTTGGCGGAAGAAAGATTCTCTATATCTGGGAAGTTATTGAGGATGACATGACAAAGGCGATCTCTTCGACCCTAAATCAAATCCCAATGGCAAGAGGGGGCGTTGTTCATGTCTAACATTCGCGTCAGAAAAGAAACTGGGCGCCTCTTTCTGGATTTCCGGGTTTTTGGGATTCGCTGTAGAGAGCAAACGGAATTGGTTGATTCCAAGACTAACCGCAAATTACTGGCCAAGCTAGATGACAACATCAAAGTAGCTATAGCCAATGGCTCTTACCGCCATGAGCACTTCTTTCCAATGAGTAAACGCATTGCAGAAGTAGAAGAAGCGCGACTGGCCATTAGCGCCCCTACTATTAATAAGGCTCCCGCCAACTTGGCCTTAGCCATTGCTGGAACGCCACTCGACCGACCGCCATCAACCCATTCTCAAACCCCACTGTTTTCTGACTTTGCCAACCAGTGGTACTCAGAGATGGAAGTAGGGTGGAAGCGTTCTCATAGAACGACTACCCGTGGCGTTCTAGATAACTCCCTGATTCCTAAATTTGGCCCTAGACCTGTAAACGAGATTAAAAAGGGTGACATTCTGGCTTTTCGCTCCTCTTTGGCGAAGTTGCCCGGAATTAAGAATAAAGAAAGCCTTTCAGCCTCCCGCATTAACCACATCATGACCCCATTGCGGATGATATTGACAGAGGCTGCCGACCGATATGAATTTGCCCCGGCCTTTATCAATATCAAACCCTTAAGAGTAGGCAAGACTGATGTGCAGCCATTCACGATGCAAGAAGTCCAAGACATTCTTCGCACGGTTCGAGCTGATTTTCGCAACTATTACATTGTTCGCTTCTTTACGGGAACCCGAACTGGTGAGATCGATGGCCTCAAATGGCAGTACGTCGATTTTGAACGGCGCACGATTTCCATAAAAGAGACGATTGTCAATGACTATGAGGAAACTCCCAAAACCGGGGAATCCGAGCGTGACATCCAAATGTCCCAGATGGTTTTTGACGCACTCTTAGCTCAACACAAAGTGACCGGGCAGGGGGTCTATGTTTTTGCCACTAGCGCGGGAACGCCCATTTCTCATCGCAATATTTCTAAGCGAGTTTGGTATCCACTCTTAAGATTATTGGGCCTAAAAAAGCGAGTGCCATATCAAACTCGCCATACCTATGCCACCCTCATGTTGGCTTCTGGCGAAGCGCCAGAATGGATCGCCCGTCAGATGGGACACACCACTACCGAGATGCTCTTTCGGGTGTACTCAAGATTTATTCCAAACTTGACCCGTCAGGATGGAAGCGCCTTTGAAAGACTCATGGCAGCGCAGATGCAAGACCAGCCGCACCCCATTATTGACCCCCAACCACTCAATGAAGTAAGCGCCCACTCAGGTATAAATCCCAACAGCATTGGAGTGAATCATTTACCGAAAACTCAGAGTCGAGTAACTAAGGAGCCAGAGTCTCAGGCAATAAACCCGCCTGAGCCACCCCCTTCTGCTCCTCCGAATTTGCCAAATCAGCTACCCAACACCCGGATAAATCCAAGTGCCGATGCTGCACTGATCGCCAATCCTTGGCTAGAAATTGCCAAACATTCTGGTCTTTCTATGCCTCCTAAAGCCGACCCAATCCCACCCTCAGATCATCCAGCGGGAGACCTTTTATGAAACTGCCAAGCCTGCCCGAGCAACCCAAAAAACCCCAACGGCCGGATGATGTTTTGCCATCGCCGATACCAACCCTCCTACAAACCTTTGATGTTCAGGATCTTCAAAATCAGATTACGTTTACGGATGCCTCACTTTTGCCAAGGGTCATGCGTATCGTCACAATCACCATCGCGCCCAATAGCGCCACTAATGAATATCGTCACCAAGCAGTGCTTTATGCCCAAGGAGTGCACATTGCAGTCGAGTGGTTTGCCAAACAAAGATACGATCAGCTCACCTGCAATGGTTTGGTCACTATTGCTTATAAGGGAATTAAGCCCATCTCGATTGATGGCCACCTGCAAATCATTCGGCTGTGCCGCCTTGATCGCCCCGATTTGAGCTACAACCTTTTTGAAACCGCCCCTCCTGATTGGTTTATCAATAAAGACATTCTGACTAGAGCAATACAAGCCTGGGAGCAACTGGACGATAAAAACCAGCGTTTACTCAACGCCATTTGCTTTGAAGGGGACTTTTTTAAGCGCTTTTGCACTGGGCCAAGCTCAGTAGGTCACCATCACAATTATCTCAATGGCAATTTGGAGCACACCTTAGAGGTGGCCGACTTCATTACCAACAGCATTCAGCAGTACAAAACCGCGAATTTACAGCTTGCCCTGATCTATGGATGGCTGCATGACATTGGCAAAGCAGATGAATATCAACCCTGCAAGACTGGTGACCGCGAATTTAAGTTAACGCCCTCCGCTTATTTACACGGCCATAAGCTCAATGGACTGCACCTTGTTGTGAAGGCTCAGGCCAGATATGTTCCCTTGTACCCGGAAAAAACTTTTGATCATTTGCGGCACTTATTAGAGCCGCATCCAAATTCAACGACGCCCGACACGAGAAAACCGCAGATGCTAGAGCACTTAATCGTTCAGCAAGCAGATGCCGCCTCAGCAGCAGCCAATGTTTATGCAGCAGCTCACCGCCCCGGGTGTTCATTTGGGATAGCGCCTGAGTCCAAAAATGGAAAGAGTGCTAATTTCAGGTATGAAAAGTGAGTGGTGGGGCATCGCCCAGATTTAGATTAGATGTCTTTCAGAAGATTTCCCAGACAGATCTCTTAATCGAGGGCCACCACAGCCGCAATAATTATATTAAGCAGAAGGCTCATAGAGCGAGCTAGATAATCTTTTTTCAATATCCTAAAACGGTATGATTCTCTGATGCATAGGTAAGGTTTTAGGCAAATTATTAAATCGGTCTGTTAATTAATAAATTCTTTAAAATCAATAAGTTAGATAATTAAGGGCTTAAAATTAAAATAGTATGGGTATAGGTTTGTACGACACTGAAATATCTAGAGGGTCATTAATGCCTCTTGAAAGCAAAAGAATCGCAGCGCTACTCTTGACGCATCCAGACAAGGCCGCATGGATTAATGCAATTAAGGTGGAGAATATCCTTCAGAAAGACACCGTTACTACAGCTAGTCGTCAAGCAAAGCTAATACGCAAAAGGCTGGAAACCCTAGATGTATCGGCTTGGCAACTCATTACAGAACGGGATAGTGAGGTTACTAATCAATTGCTTTTTGCTGGAGCTGTAAAAGACAGCAAAATTTTGGGTGATTTCATGTGCAATGTGTATGCGACAAGTCAAAGGCGAATGGAGTCGGTGATTACAGAGGCAAATTGGGAAGATTTTTTGACTGAGTGTGCACATCAAGACCTCACGGTTTCTGATTGGAATGAATCTACAAAGTCAAAAGTGCTCAATGGGATCGTTCGCATTTTGGTTGAGGCTAAATACCTAGTGGATCGTAAAACCATGAGGCTTTCACCTCGCTCACTGCATCCGGTTGTACGGCGTTACTTGCACGACCGAAATGAAAGATTTGTTCTTGACTGCTTGGATCGTGTGAAATGACATTTACTCTTGATGAACGCCTAAATCAGATTATTCCTAGAATTACCTCGCGTGATTTTCTTGATAGCAAGGGATTGGGTAATGAAATTGGATTTTGGATTTTTGATTACCCGCCTGAGCGTGAAATGGATGTGCGTGACTTTCTAAATGGCACCGTTCTTCCCGCTCTATCAAAGCATGTGCCGACTATTCGTGCTGGAACAGTTAATTTATTAACGCTAGTGTCTGAGCTTTTAGAAGAGAGAAATCTCTTGGAAAAAGCCATGGAAATGCAGTTAGATAAAGGCGATGAGAGTGCTTTGGCTGCTCTACGCTCAGTTCTAAAAGAGGATAAGCTGGCGCAAAAAATAGCAGAACAGTTCGATATACCCAATCTTGATCTATTAATTTTGACAGGTGTCGGTTCTGTTTATCCCATGCTTCGAACCCACACACTTCTTTCCGCGCTTCATCCAATTATGGGTAAAACGCCGCTACTAATGTTTTTCCCTGGTAAGTACGATGGACATTCGCTTCGCCTCTTTAATGCTTTGGCAGAAGATCATTACTACCGCGCCTTTCGCTTAGTACCCGAAACCGAATAAGAAAAAATAACGAGCCTCAAGAAATCGATTCGAAAGATAAATATGAAAATTAATGAACTCTTCCTAAAACCAATTGATCGACCAATCAATGGTGTTATCAAGGCGGATCAGATGGATGAGGCCAGCGTCTGGCAAGAATTAGAAGAGTATGTCGTTACTAAGCAAATCAGTGACTACTTAGGAAAATTTTTTGACTCCTATCTAGCTGCAATAGATAAGCCAAATGATGCCGCCATTACTGAGCGGATGGGCGTTTGGGTATCTGGCTTCTTCGGTTCTGGTAAATCTCATTTCATCAAGATTCTTTCGTACCTACTGGAAAATCTTGAGGCTCACAATCCATTGACTGGCGAAAAACGCAAAGCAAATCTGTTCTTTGATACACAAAAGATCAAAGACATCATGCTGATGGGTGACATTCAGCGTGCCACGAAAGATACTGCAGATGTCATCCTCTTCAATATCGATGCCAAGGCTGATAGCAAGTTAGATCGCGATGCTATTTTGCAAGTTTTCTTGCGCGTCTTTAATGAAAAGCTCGGTTTTTCTAGTGATGCACCACATGTCGCAGAAATGGAAAGGTATTTAGTATCCAAGGGTGCATATGACGCATTCAAGACGGCCTTTAGTGAGTCAAATGGGAGTACCTGGAATAAGGAGAGGGATGCTGTTGATTTTTTGCGTGATGATATCGTGACTGCCTTGGCTAAGTCTCTCAAGATGACGCCTGAATCTGCGGGTACCTGGTTCGATTCTGCTCGAGACAGCCATCGAATTAATATTGAAGGTTTCGCCAAGATAGTTAATGACTATTTAGCTACTAAACCTGCAACTCATAGAGTGATTTTTTTGGTGGATGAGGTTGGTCAATTTATTGGATCAAACTCGCAACTGATGCTCAGCCTGCAAACGATTACAGAGCAGCTAGGCACCCAATGCAAGGGTCGCGCCTGGGTTATTGTGACGAGCCAAGAAGATATTGATGCTGCAATTGGTGAAGCCAACAAAGCTCGGTCGCAAGACTTCTCAAAGATTCAAGGCCGTTTCCATACTCGTCTATCGCTTGCTAGCAGCAATACCGATGAGGTCATCGGCGAACGTTTACTAACAAAAACAGATGCTGCTAAAGCCGAGTTGCGTAAAGAATTTACAGCCAAAGGCGATGTAATCAATAACCAGCTTTCTTTTGTCGGTAATTCTGTATCCCTCAAGGGTTACAAGGATGCAGATGAATTTGCAGCCTTTTATCCATTTGCTCCTTACCAATTTACTTTGCTTCAAAAGATTTTTGAATCAATTCGTAAAGTTGGCGCAACAGGGAAGCACCTTTCTCGAGGTGAACGTTCTTTGCTGGATGCATTCCAGTCTGCCGCAGTTCAAAATTTAAATAAGAGCACTGATGTATTAATTCCGCTCTATGACTTTTACCCCTCCATTGAGAGTTTTATTGATGGCATGGCCAAGCGCTCTATCGATGAAGCGCCGCTTAACCCTGCCCTGCAGAAATTCGACGTTCAATTGCTCAAGGCAATGTTTCTCATCCGATACATCCCGGACATCATCAAGCCAAATGTCGATAACTTAGCAGCTCTTTGCATTGATGAGATTGATGCAGATAAGTTAGCGCTGAAGCGCAAGATTCAGGAAGCTCTTGATCGATTAGAGCAACAACGCCTAGTGAGTCGTAACGGAGATCTTTGGTTCTTCTTGACCAATGAAGAGCGTGATGTTGCTCGTGAAATTGGGCATGTCGAAGTTTCGGCTGCTGAAAAATCGCGTTTGCTAGCTGAGCTGGTCTTTGATGAAATATTTAACGGTCAAACAAAAGTGCGCCATCGCGATACTAGGGCCGATTACGAATTTAATCGTTTGCTTGATGGAGCGCCATGGCGGCAAGCTAACCAGGTACTCAGCTTTGAGGTTCTCACCCCCTTGGGTGATGAATATGAAAGACTGCAAAGTGCCAAGTGTATTTTACGTAGCAGCGAAGGCAATGGTCGCGCTATCGTACGACTTGGCGAAGGAGATCGTTTAGATATTGAGTTGGCCCTTTACCAACAAATCGAAAAGTACATCATCAGCCCTAAGGCTGACCAAGCCTCAGCATCTCTTAAGCGGATCTTGGCTGACCGCAAGGAAGAGAATCGTGAACGCCGCCATCGTCTAGTTCTTCAGTTATCAAACTTGATTGCAGAAGGCGAGTTCTTTGCAATGGGCCAATCTGTAGCCATCAAGGCCGTCAGTCCTGACAAAGTGCTAGATGATCTTCTAAATTACCTCATTACCAACACGTACAGCAAGTTGCCCTACCTAAAGGTTCGCCAGGATGATCCGCAAGCAGAGATAAGAGCGGTCCTGACTGCTGATAGTGTTACTGCTCCAGGACTTGGGCTTGGAGGTGAAGAGGGCAATGCTTTAGCTATTAAAGAGGTACGTGATTACCTAAATCTTGCGGCTAGTCAGAACCGAGTTCTCTTATCGGATGTAGTTGATCGCTTTGCAGGAATTCCTTGGGGATGGAAGCCTGAATGGGAGACTGTTCTTCTTATTGCGCGACTATTTATGGCTGGTGAAATCAAGCTGATGCTTGAAGGTGCAGATCTTGATCCAGCATCTGCCATTGAGCCTTTAACCAAGGCAGCTCGTTTTAAGCAAGTCTCGATCCTCAAGCGCAAGACAGCTGACGCCACTAGCCTCAAGCGTGCTCGCGATCTCTACAAGGATTTATTCCACAAACTCGGACGTGAAGAAGAGGATAACTTGGTTGCTGACTTTCGCTCTCGGTTGGGCGACTGGCAAAGTGACCTCAATGGCTTTGTGCTCACTGCTAGCACGCCACATTATCCCGGTAAGGTAGAAATTGAGAATGCATTAGGTCGTATTGCACAGCAATTGGCGATTCGCGATAGCTTTGCATTTATCGAAGGTTTACTAGCTGCTAAAGATGACTGGCTTGATGTGTCTGAGGATATTCACGATTTAGTAAACTTTTATAAAACTCAGTTTTCAGCTTGGCGAAAACTGCTATCAGGACTTGAACAATTTGCGGATAACCGCGATGCACTTAACAGGGAGCCACAAGCAGCCAGCGCCTTAACTGAGCTCATTCAAATTCGTGACAATCTTAAGCCTTATGGGTTGATTAGCAAGATCGAACCTTTGCTGGCCACCGTTACGGCTGTAAATGAACAATTGGCAAAAGTTCAGCGTGAAAAAGTACTACAAGCTATCAATGAAAAAATTACTGAAGTGCAATCCAAGCTTGCTGCAGTAAGTGCATCCCCAGATCTCAGCAATAAAGCACTGCTAAATCTTCAGGATCTAAAAAAACAGATCTCCAACCAAGTGAGCATCGCGCAAATTTTGTATTTACAAACCCAGGCTGGCGAAGCAATGGATGAGGCATTTACCTTGATAGAGATTTCTCAGGTGATACCCGTCCCGCCGGGAGGAGGGTCTAATCCGCAGGAACCTGGTCAAACAAGTGTGCCTCCGCCTGTTAAAACCACACACGTTATTCGTGCGGCTGAGCTCTCTTCTAAAACATATTTAGAAACCGAGGCAGATGTAGATACTTATATTGAAAAGCTTAAAGCGGCATTATTGGAGGCAGTTAGATCAGGCCAGATTGCCCGTATTCAATAATCATTGATGCTCCCATAAGAAAAAATTACCATGAATAAAGCCAAGCTCAAGTCTTACGCGCCCCAAGCCCGCTTGGATTTTATTGCGGCTGTAACCGCTCGTGCCAATCTTCTAGGCTTATCTGAAAATGCAGGGCGACTTGAAGTTGCGTTCGCTCAAACTCAGGGCGATGTTACTTTGATTGCAGGACAAGCTTGGCCAGCCAAGGTCGAAGCACAGCGCGAGCAACTTGTTATTCGAATGCGCCGCGAGGGCTTTGCTCAAACTTGTGAAGCAATCGCCTACACCTGGTTTAATCGTTTTGCAGCTTTGCGTTACATGGAGCTGCACGATTATTTGGGGCATGGTCATAGAGCGCTCAGTAGCGCTGAGGGAGGGCTTCCCGATATTCTTACTTATGCCTCCGATTTGGCTCATGCTGGCGACTCAGGTTTGCCTGGCTTAAGGGCAGAAGTTATCACTGAACTTAAACTTGCTGGAAACCGTGACGGTGAGCTATACCGGATGCTTTTGGTGGCTCAATGCAATGCTCTATCTCGGGCAATGCCATTCTTGTTTGAGCGCATTGATGATGACTCAGAGCTTCTATTGCCTGACAACCTGCTGAGAAGTGACTCAGTTATTGCAAAGCTAGTTGTAGAAATTCCAGAGGAAGACTGGACTGAAGTTGAAATCATCGGTTGGCTCTACCAGTTCTACATATCAGAAAAAAAAGATCAGGTAATTGGTAATGTAGTTAAAAGCGAAGATATTCCTGCCGCCACCCAGCTCTTTACACCCAACTGGATTGTGCAGTATCTAGTTCAAAATAGTGTGGGGCGCTTGTGGCTCATGGCTAATCCGAATAGTACATTGGCCAAAGATTGGTCTTATTACATTACGCCTGCAGAACAAAGTCCCGTGGTACAGGCTCAACTTGATGCCCTGATTCAAACACGCGTGCGTGAGGATGGAGATACCCTCAATCCAGAATCCATTACCGTGCTTGACCCTGCATGCGGTAGTGGCCATATATTGGTTGTGGCTTATGACATTCTCAAAGCGATTTATTTAGAACGCGGTTATCAACCTCGCGCCATTCCTCGTCTGATATTAGAAAAGAACCTCTTCGGCCTAGATATTGATGACCGTGCTGCACAGATGGCGGGATTTGCACTGATGATGAAGGCTCGCGCAGATGATCGACTGATATTTAACTCCTTGCATAATGAAAGTAATTTTAAGCAACTTAGTCCAAATATAATTAGCCTACAAGAAAGCTTGGGATTTGATGCAGATGAAATTGTTTCGCATTTATCCTCCCTCAATATTCAACGAGCCAGTCTTGACGAGCTAATTAAATGTTTTGCCGATGCAAAATCGTTTGGTTCGCTTATAAAGATCCCGAATTCTCTCAAAGTGCAATTACCTATTTTATTGGAAATATTTACCCAAGCATTCCAAAGTGGTGATATGTACGTAAGAGCAGCTGCGAATGATTTGCTACCTTTAATTAAACAAGCGCAAATACTCGCGAATGAATTTGATATCGTAGTAGCTAATCCGCCATACATGGGGCGTAAGCACATGAACACCCCCATGAAAAATTTCACAAAGGATGTTTATCCAAGCTCAAAGGCTGATTTATTTTCCTGTTTCATTGAGCGTGGTTATGAATTGTCGAAAAGTTCTGGATTATCTGCAATGGTTACGATGCAGAGCTGGATGTTTCTTTCTTCAATGGAGGAGATGAGAAAGAGGCTGATAGAAGAAAAAACAATTAGCACCATGGTGCAGATTGGCTATAACAGCTTTCCATCCCTAAACTCAAAAGTTGCGCAAGCAACCATGTATTCATTGTTTAATTGCAAGATTAATAACTTTATCTCTAGTTTTGTTGATCTGAATAGTGCCGACCCGTCAGCAGATAAACAAGAAATATTTCTAGAACGCGATAATAATAATTTATATCAAATTGCAGCTGAAGAGTTCAAAAAATTCCCTGGAAGCCCTATAGCTTATTGGTCAACAAATGCAGCTCGTAATATTTTCCTTGTAGCTCCACCTTTATCAACTATTTGCGAGCCAAAGCAAGGGTTAGCAACAACTGAAAATGCAAAATATGTTCGTTTTTGGGCTGAATTAGACTTTGAACGCATTGGCTTCGGCATCCCCTCGCTCGAGCATGCGGCTATTAGTCGAAAAAAATGGTTTCCGTACAACAAGGGGGGCGAATATCGTAAGTGGTATGGCAACCAAGATTATGTTGTTAATTGGGAAAATAATGGATCAGCCATCAAGGCTGACATTCTTCGGAAGTATCCTTATCTTAAGACGCCTGACTTTGTAGCAAAAAATACAGCCTCCTACTTTCAGCCCTCTATCAGTTGGTCATTTATTAGCTGGTCTTTTGGAGTTAGAGTGTATCCAGTTGGTTTTATTTTTGATGTGGCTGGATCTTCAATTTTTGCAGACCAAAATACTCTTGATGGATTGGCATCGTTACTTTGCAGTAAAGTAGCTGAGAGTTTATTGGCTTATCTAAATCCCACTCTTAATTTTCAAGTTGGGAATATAGCTTCAATACCAGTTCTTATACCTAAAGACATCCAGTCTATCTCAAAAAGATGTCAGGAAATTGCAAAGGCTGATTGGGATATTTCTGAGCTATCTTTCGATTTTTATCGGCCATATTTTTTGCAATCCTCCTTAACGCCATTTAAGTCTTTAGAGTCTAGCTATAAAGCATGGTTATTGAATAACAGTGAAGTCGTTGCTTCACTACAGAAGCTTGAGGAAGATAATAATAAGATCTTAATTGAAGCATATGGTATGACTAGTGAACTGTCTCCAGCAGTTCCTTTGGAGCAAATTACTCTTTCGGTAAATCCTTTTAATCGCTATTCCGGCGACCTAACGGCTGAAGACCGTTGGGAACGCTTCAGGGTAGATTCTGCGGAAGAATTGATTTCCTATGCCATAGGCTGCATGATGGGTCGCTACAGCCTTGACGAGCCCGGCTTGATTTATGCTCACGCAGGCAACGCCAACTTCGATCCCAGTCGATACGCAGCCTTTCCAGCCGATGTTGATGGCATCATTCCAATTACCGATGAGTTGTGGTTTGACGAAGATGTATCAAGCCGTATTCGGGAATTCGTGGCCACCGTTTGGGGGCATGAAACCCTCGAAGAAAATATAGCCTGGCTGGCCGAGAGTCTTGGTGCTAAGCTGGGCGAAACATCAGATGAAGCTATTCGTCGATACGTTGCCGATAAGTTCTTCAAAGACCACTTACAAACCTACAAGAAGCGTCCGATTTATTGGTTATTTAGCAGTGGTAAACAAGGCGCATTTCAGGCTCTGGTTTACCTGCACCGCTACAACGAAGGTACGCTCGCTCGATTGCGCGCTAAATACGTCATCCCACTTACAGGCAAGATCCAAAGCCGAATTGAGATGCTCGAAAAGGATGTAAATGCCGCTAGTAGCACTGCCGCTCGAAATAAGCTGACTAAGGAAGTTGAAAAGCTCAAGAAAAAACATGTGGAACTTTTAGCCTACGATGAGCGGCTTCGTCACTACGCTGATATGCGTATCACTCTAGATCTAGATGATGGAGTTAAGGTCAATTACGGTAAGTTTGGTGATTTATTGGCTGAAGTGAAGGCTGTTACCGGAGGCGCAAGCGATGAATAGCCTCCCTTTGCCATGGTTACTGACTTCAGCTCTAAAGGTATTCAATGAGTAATACTAGAATTTCTGACAGCCTCAATGGGTTATTTGCGAACTACTCTATTGTGTTTTGGCATGATGTTGACGGCCAGTTCTCAAATGTCATAGATAGTTTGTCTTTGGATGGCGCCAAACTAATTCGAGTGGATGAGCAGCCAAACCTGCGAATCAAAATGCAGATTGAAGAGTCACCCAATCAGCGCTTACTTTTATATAGCAATGAGCCAGAACCTGAGCCATCTAAAGATTGGCTGCTAGATGTCCGTCTGCGCTCAAAAGTGTTTCGGGCTGATTCTGCATCGATTCTCCTGGAAGATTTGGGGCTCACTACATTATCTTTGCGCTCCCATATTAAAGAGCGAGCAAAGTTCTTCAAGGCTAAAGATCGGGTTGATCGCCTCAAACGTCTCATTTCATCGGGTGATTCTGCAGACGATATAGATCGAAAAATGATTGCAGTTTTGACGCGCGCCGATCTGCCAGAGTTATTTTCCATATTGCAAAGAATATATGGGGCCTATGTTGTTGATGGAGTTGCAGAGTTATCTGCTCAACCTAAATCATGGCAAGATATTGGCAGCAATGATTTGGAGCCTTCCTTTTGGAAGCTGGTTCAGGAGCAATTTGGATACATCGATCCCAATCCAAATTTGCGTGATCTATTAGTTCGAATTCTGGTGACCGATTATTTCAGGGGGCTTGAAGGTGATGGGCCAAAACAACTTGCGCACTTTATGTTGCCTGAGCGCTCGCTTGCGGCAAACGCGTCTGTTTTTGTTTCTAGATGGCGCTCAGATATTGCCCAGTTTGGTAGTTACAACGCTTTGGCGACAGTTGTTGCTGATGAGCTTGATCTAACGAGTTTGCTAACCATCCAGTCGGTCGAGCAGCTGCTCGAATGCATGACCTTTGAAGAAGTCGAGTTACGCATTATTCAGGATCTCAAAAAACGCATTATTGATAGCAGCGGTGCAAATATGGATGTGGTTCGGTCTTATATTGCCCGTCGTCGCGATGGCCATTGGGCGAACCCCCTCTTTGCAAGTGCAAATGAGCGCACTAAAGCGCTAGCAGCTTGCTATGACGCGTTAACCGCTGCAGTGGATTTTTTCTCCCTAAAAGCGGCCCATGGATCAGGTTTTAGTTTTGTTGATGGAGCAACAGCATTTACACAATACCGCGATGAGTTGTTTCAATTTGATCAGCTATACCGGTTCTTTCACACTGCTGCAGATGCGGTTGAGCCTACTGGCTGGGCTGTACTTCATGGTTTGCGGGAGACGATTGAGAATGTTTATTCGGGCTGGTTTATTCCGCAGATTAGCAGTGCCTGGGGCAAAGTGGTGGAAGGGCCAAATGGGCTTCTAACGAATTGGACTTTACCCAACGTCACTTCTCAGCAGAATTTTTTCAAGCAAGCAGTTGAGCCATTGTTTGAGGGTAATGTGAAGCGTATCTTTGTTGTCATATCAGATGCTCTGCGCTATGAAGTTGCCAGTCAACTTGTTCAACAAACAAATAGCAAGAACCGATTTAAAGCTTCCATAGCCGCAATGTTGGGCGTATTGCCCAGTTACACCGCTTTAGGTATGGCCGCCTTGCTACCGCATAAGACGTTATCTTACAAAGTGGGTAATACAGTTGAAGTTCAGCTTGATGATCACACAGTGGCTACGCTTGATCAACGCAATGAGCACCTTAAGTCTGTCGGTGGCTTGGCTATCAAGGCGGAGGATCTTCTGTCTTTAGGTAAGGAAAAGGGCCGCGAACTCGTAAGCGACTATCGCCTGGTTTATATCTATCACGATCGGATAGACATGATTGGTGATAAGCAGGCTTCAGAGACTAAAACATTTGAAGCAGCAGAGCAAACGGTACAGGAATTATCTAGCGTATTGAGCTTCATCATTAATACACTTAATGGCTCTACCGTCCTTCTCACTGCCGACCATGGATTTATGTACCAAGAGTCTGCCCTGGATGTAGCGGATAAATCTGCTTTAGATGAAAAGCCCGCTGGCACAGTGATTGCTAAAAAGCGTTACCTCATTGGAAAAGATCTTGGCAGCACGACACAAGCCTGGAGTGGAAATACTGCCATTACAGCGGGTACAACTCCCGAGGGAAGCTTGGATTTTTGGGTGCCCAAGGGCGCAAGCCGTTTCCACTTTGCCGGTGGCGCTCGCTTTGTCCATGGCAGTGCAATGCCCCAAGAGGTAGTGGTGCCACTTGTAACTGTGCGTGTGAGTGAGGCAGAAGGGGCAAAAACAAGATCAGTGAGCATCAGCTTGCTAGGATCAACAAACAAAGTAGTGACCAATACTCAGCGCTTTGAGTTCATCCAAACCGACTCAGTCACGGAGCGGGTGCTTTCCCGAACGGTTGTTGTCTCCCTTAGGGATGGCGAGTCACTTATTAGCGATGAACAGACTCTCACATTTGACAGTGCCTCCCAGTTACTTGATGAACGTAAACGATCAGTCTTTCTAACAATACTTAGCGGCACCTATGATGTGCAAAAACGTTATGACTTGGTGATGCGTGATGCAGTCACTAAGGTTGAGGTGCTTCGTCATCAAGTCAATATTGATTTGGCGTTTGGAAATGATTTTTAAAATAAATATCACCGAATTTGAATAAGAAATTCACAAGGAATAGTCTATGAGTCAGCTTGACGAGAAGATAAACCAGCACTTCGCAGGGTTAGTGGTTCGCAAAGACCTTGTAAAAGCTGTAAAGGGAAATGCCATTGTGCCGTCTTACGTGCTCGAGTATTTGCTGGGCCAGTATTGCGCCACCAATGACGAGTCGACTATTCAGGCGGGTATTGATACAGTCAAAGAGATCTTGCGAAATCACTATGTGCATCGCAATGAGGCTGGATTAGTCAGATCAACCATTAAGGAAAAAGGACGTCACAAGGTTATCGATCGCATCAGCGTGTCATTAAATGACAAAGAGGATGTCTATGAAGCTGAGTTTGCTAACCTGGGCATCAAAAAGGTTTTAATTGATTCAGCCACCGTCAAAGCACACCAAAAGCTGCTGGTAGGCGGCGTTTGGTGCATTGCTGATCTGGAGTATGAGCACACCGAAGAAAAAGCAGCAACGCCTTGGATCTTGGCTTCTCTTAAGCCAATTCAGATTTCACGCTTTGAGTTCGATGGGTACGTTGAGGCACGCAAGCAGTTCAGTACTGAAGAATGGATTGATTTGCTTATTCAGAGTATTGGCTTTAACCCACAAATGTTTGGTAAGCGTAATAAGCTTTTGCAACTCATTCGATTAATTCCATTTTGCGAACGCAATTACAACTTGATTGAGTTAGGCCCAAAGGGAACGGGTAAATCCCACGTCTACTCAGAATTTTCACCGCATGGCATATTAATTTCTGGTGGTGAAGTGACTGTGCCAAAGTTATTCGTAAGCAATTCCTCGGGCAAGCTTGGATTAGTAGGTTACTGGGATGTAGTTGCCTTCGATGAATTTGCGGGCAAACAAAAGAAGGTCGATAAGGCCTTGGTCGACATCATGAAGAACTATATGGCTAATAAGTCATTTTCTCGTGGCGTTGAAACACTGGGGGCCGAGGCTAGCATGGTATTTGTGGGCAACACAGACCATACCGTGCCATACATGCTTAAGCACTCTGACTTATTTGATCCCTTACCAGATAAGTTTCACGACTCAGCATTTCTTGATCGGGTCCATAGTTATATCCCAGGCTGGGAAATCGATGTCATTCGTGGTGAGATGTTCTCTAGTGGCTATGGTTTTGTCGTCGACTACTTAGCTGAAATTCTAAAATTTTTGCGTAGCCATGATTTTTCTGATCGCTACCAAAAGTATTTCAATTTATCTGAGGATATTTCAACCCGCGATCGCGATGGCATTAACAAGACCTTCTCTGGCCTCATGAAAATTTTGTATCCTCAGGGTGAAGCGACGGAATCTGAGCTTGAGGAATTACTTCGCGCTGCTATTGAAGGTCGTAAGCGCGTGAAGGATCAATTGCTTCGTATTGACTCCACTTATCCAGAAGTTCGCTTTGCGTACGTGGGCAAGGATGGCCAAGAAAAACTGGTTCACACCCTAGAGGAAGATGAGTACCCAAATCAATATCATCGTCAGGTTCCAATTGAAGGGCAAGATCAACCAACTGATGACGGCCTGACTGGAAATTCGAATGAGGTGCCAGCTACACAATCCCCTGAAAGCGAGTCTCGTAAAGTAGACATTAAGTCCGCCCCTGTTTTTGAGTTAGTCCCAAAGGAGCAGCATCTATCTTTTCAGGAAAACCAGCGCGGCGTTAGCTTTGATGCTTTGTTTGGATCATACTTAGCTGGTGCTAAGCGGATCGTCATCACCGACCCCTACATGCGCATGTTTCATCAATTGCGCAACTTAATGGATCTGATGGAGACGGTCAGTAAATTTAAAGGCTCCGATGAAGAGGTAGCCGTACATGTGGTTACGGTTGAAGATGAGTTCAATGGTGAGCGCCAAACTGAGAACTTGCAAAAGATCGCCGACGCTTGTCAGGGCGTAGGAATCCAGTTCACCTGGGCGTATGACACCACCGGAACAAAGCACGATCGCGACATTACGACGGATCATGGCTGGAAGATTGTTTTGAGCAGGGGGTTGGATGTATTTCAGCGATTTGAATTGAATGACGCATTTAATTTTGCCAATCGACTTCAGCAACATCGGCAGTGCAAGGAATTTAACGTTACCTTTGTCCGCTTGAAATGAAAGGGGTGGGATTGCCCCTGACAAATAGCATTTGATCTTATATACAACCAAAGTAGCCATTTCCAACCTATTGGTTAACAAATAAGTTATCGGCATCACGGCCTTGCTGCACCCGTACTAACTTGAAATATCCATAGGCTCACTATATGAGCCCGCCACTCCTTAAGCTTAATAAATAGAAATAAACCCGCTTAAGGAGATCGCCATGAAATACCTTATTTCCCTGCTATTGATAGCCCAGATTGGATTGTTTGCTCGCAATTCCAGCGCCCAAGTGATGAATTTAGATAATTCCCCTTACAGCATGCAAAACAGTCCATACAACATGGAAAACTCATCGAACAATATGCGCAATAGTCCATACAACATGGATAACAGCGCTTATAACGTTAACTCCAAAAATGGGGTTTATGACAATACTGGCAATAGGATTGGATATGAGGTGAAGGCGCCTAGTGGAGTCACTAATTATTTTGATAACTCAGGCAATCGGATTGGTTATACGCCAGCCAAGCGATAAAAGATGATCTTTAGCGCCATCATCCTCAGCATTGTGATGCCTTTACAAATCGCAATGAAGAATCCTAAATTCGAACCCTTTATTGTTCAGGCCACCCTTGATGCCGCAGTCATTGCTGGCATTCCAGCCTCTAGATCAGCAAAAAAATATGCATTGCAAGCGCAAAAACCCGACTTCTTAATGGTAGAGGCTCATCTAGCAGCAGAACCTGTCGGCTGGAGAAGGCTTTACTTTAGGAAGCTTTTTTCTTGATGAGGGCGTGCGTGGTCAAAAGATTACTAATTGGGCTCTGTTTCTTATTGTGCTCAAACTTACTCCACGCTTATCCAAAATGTAGCCTTTATGAACCATATCGTTGCATCCCCACTTATGGCAATAAGATTGTTTGTGGCTGCGGACTTTAATCACCTCCATCAAAAGCTCATTTCATGAGCCAGTACGGTAAGATTCAAATACAACCACCAATAGAAAGCCATCATGGGTGACATGGAACGACTGCATCGCATCAAATACATGATCCAAGCACGTCACTGTGTGCCGCTTGAAGATTTCTTAAACGAACTAGAAATATCCAAGGCCACTTTCAAGCGGGACTTGGAATACTTGCGCGGTCGTATGAATGCCTCCATTATTTATGACCGATTTAAGGGCGGCTATAGTTTTGATGGGCAAAGCATTGGTGAAAAGATCGAACTACCAGGTCTTTGGTTTTCTGAAAAAGAGGCTACCGCCCTTGTTCTCATGCAGCACCTTCTTTCTGGCCTTGATAAGGGCGGACTGATTGAACCCCACATTGCTCCACTTACCTCAATCATTGATGGAATTTTAGGGCAGGGCAATACACCCGCCAAAGAATTGCGCAAGCGGCTCAGAGTATTTGGTATGTCAGCTCGTAAAGGCTCTATCGAGAGCTTTGAAGAGGTGGGGAGCTCCTTACTAAAACGCAAGCGCTTGCAAATTACTTACTACGCTCGCGGAACAAATGAGACAACCGAGCGAGAGATCTCTCCACAACGACTCATCTTTTATAGGGATAACTGGTATTTAGATGCTTATTGCTATTTACGCAAAGAGTTAAGAAGTTTTGCTCTGGATGGAATTAGCAAAGCACTCATCACCAACACTAAGGCTGATGAGATTTCAGAAAAACAGTTGCATGAGCACTTTGCAGAAAGCTATGGGATTTTCTCGGGTAAAGCCAGCCAAAGAGCCAAGCTCAAATTTTCACCCGAAAAAGCCAGATGGGTCAGTAGTGAGACATGGCATGGGCAGCAAGTAGGCAGTTTTGATAAGGAAGGCAACTACCACTTGGAATTTGATTACAACCAAGATCCAGAATTGGTGATGGATATCTTGAAGTATGGGTCAGGTGTTGAAGTATTGGCACCAGCGACTTTGCGCACAAGAGTTAAAGATGAACTCACCAAAGCACTAGAAAGTTATTAGGCAAGCCTCTTAACTCAATCTCTGTAGCATATTTTTGTGGTTTAAACGAGGCGCAGATGAAAACACTTTATATAGACATGGACAATGTTTTAGTGGATTTCCCAAGTGGAATTCAAAGAACGCCGGAGCATATCCAAGATGAATTTGATGGGCGCTTAGATGAAGTTCCTGGGATCTTTTCTTTAATGGATCCCATACCAGGGGCGATTACTGCCTACGAAGAGTTATCCACTTTATTTGATACCTACATTCTTTCTACCGCGCCTTGGGGCAACCCAAGCGCTTGGTCCGATAAATTGCTTTGGGTAAAAGAATACTTGGGCAAGCCAGCCTATAAACGCCTTATTCTGAGTCATCATAAAAACCTCAATGACGGAGACTTCTTGGTAGATGACCGCCTTAAAAATGGGGTTGATCGCTTTAAGGGTGAACATATTCATTTCGCTACACCGGAGTTTCCCGACTGGGCCACTGTTGTCAGTTATTTAAAACTAAAGGCTTAAATTTACTTATGGGCTTACGCTTTCGTAAAGTCTTTTCACTTGGCGGGTTGCTGCGTTTGAATATCAGCAAAACTGGTATTGCGGTTGGCGTGGGCCCCAGGGGGTTTAGCTTGAGCATTGGCTCAAAAGGAATTCGCAAGTCAGTTGGCATCCCCGGTAGTGGACTCTCCTATCAAGACACTACGAGTTGGAAAAAATTAAATGAAGCATCGGATGCCCCCGCCGAGCAAGTCGCTTCAGGCACTAGCGACGAGAATCATGTCACCGGAAATTCCGCTTCCACAATTAACCCCTGGAAAATAGCATTTGTACTTTTGGTGGTGGCTATTTCTGTCTGGTATTTCATTTCTTCGAATCAAAGGGCAATCCAGCAGCCCGAGGCATTAACTACTATTGCGCCGGCACCAAATCATGCGCTGAGCTCTCCTGAAGTTCGTGAAGCGCAAACATTACTTAATCAAAAGGGTTACAAAGCGGGCCCAGTAGATGGAGTAGTAGGACCAAAAACAAGGCTGGCAGCAAAGGCTTTTCTCAAGGCAAAAGGTATGCAGCCAGCAACAGACTTAGACCTCCATTTTCTTAATCAACTGCGCGCACAATAATCAAAAACTATTTATCTAATGCAGTAGCCTCTGCAATATTAGAAAACTCCCTTAAGAAGTCTGGGTGGTTCTGCGATAAAAAGCGAATCACCGTCTCATTTTCAAGCAACTTAGCTAAGTAGCCTTTAGCCAGCACAAGATTGAGAACGTCTTGTCCATAAGATTGCTCTATTAACTTGTATTGCCCCTCTAGGTTAGCCATCTCTTTTTCCATCTTGACCATCTGCTCTGGGGTCACCCCAGTAATTTTTTTGACGCCATTTTCTTGAACTAGCATGTTGTTCGAACTTGCTGCCAAAAGTGCCTGTGCATACGGTACGGTCAGATTGTTGGTCGCAATCATCAACTCCACACATTCAATTTGCCGGGTGGGTTTGAGTTTGCGCAAAACAGGGCTCAAGTTCGCCGAGAAGGTCCTGTCTTTTAAGAGCCCGATGGCTTCTGGGCAAATTCCGTCCAATAACTTAATCTTCTTGGTGATGTGCTCAAGATCAAGCTCTAAAGACCTGGCCAAGCGCTCAGGGGTTACTCCGCGCTCGACAGCGCGCCGAATCATGTAATGCTCTTGAATTGTAGAAAGTCTATTAATCCGATTATTGTAGGTATATCGCTCATCATCCTTGGCAACTAAGCAGGGCGCATCACTAAACCCAAGCTCTTGCAGGGCAAGAATGCGTAGATGCCCATCAAGCAATAAATGCATACCGCTAGCTTTATTGAGCTTGGTGATCGTTAGCGGCTCAATCAGACCAACAGCATTAATCGATGAGAGAATTTGTTTGAACTTTTTGGAGTGCGCAAGACGCTCAGGCACTTGATGTGAGGGGAGCAATTTATCGAACGGTACGGTAATCGGCTCTGGGATGAATCCCAAATGAGAATCTGTCATATCGCGTGGCTCCCTTCCCATACCCGCTCGGCAAGATATTGCGGCAAGGTATCTAAGCTCTCCGCCCTTAATAAGTTAGTGAAGTTCTCATTGCCAAGAAGTTGGCGCAATGCCTGGGTAACAAATAAAAGGCGCTGCTGCACTAACTCCGCTTTTTTCACCATCAGCTTTTGACGCTCCACTTCATTTTGATAAGCCCTCACTAAACTAGAGGAGGTCACCCCCGGCACTTTACGTGGGCCTGTTTTAGATACTCCTCGCCCTAAAGAGCGTCTCTTCTCAATGAGTCTGCGTGCATAAATGAGGTGATTGCCTCGTAAATTTCCATTCTCATAAGCTTCTTGTAGCGCGGCCTGAACATCTTTGTCACTCCCACCAGCCCCGCAAATCGTTAGCGCTGCGTTTAAAGGAATGCGGCCGCTTTCCACCGCAATCAGTAAGCGCTCCTCTCCATTTTTTAATAATTGCAAGATCCCCTGAATGTATTCCCGGCTTAGCCCCGTCTTTTGAGCAATCTCTATCTTGTCGTAACCTTGATCGCGCAATTGCTCAATGCCGGCCAAAAGCTCCATGGTGCGAGCTTGCCTGCGCGCAATGTTTTCAGCCAAACTCATGATGAAGGCATCCTCATCACTCACATCAACCACAATTGCCGGAATGGTCTTCTCACCCAAAGACTTAAATGCTTTGAGCCTGCCTTCACCGCAAATGAGTAAGAACTTACCACTGCCATCGGCATTTTTGCGCGGCGTTACAGTGATTGGTTTTTTAAGTCCAATATTTTTGATGTTCTCAACGATGTCATCAAAAGTACGCGCATTTCGATCCCGTGGGTTAAGTACCTCAATCTGATCAATCGCAATGATTTGAAGATTACTCGCTGGGTAGGTTTTACTCATCTAGGGTCTCTTCTGGTTTTATGCGGCACGTTTAATACGGGCACGTTCAGCCATGCCATATAAATAGTGAAGGTCATCAAAGCGATAACTCTCAAACTCAACCCCATTGTGTTCGGCCAAGCTAACGCGCGAGGACCCAAAATCAAGGTAGGGGAGAAGGTAATAATCGAGCGGTCTTTGATTTGTCTGATCTAATCGGACGGCAATCGTAATATCAGGAGCCAAACTTGTATCAAATCGGATTTTCCAGCGGTGGCGACCACTCTCGGGGGTTTGACATCTGGCAATCACGATCGAAATCGTAAATTCACGGTTTACATTGATCAGGTCCGTCGCCGGATCCCGCTCCACCGTTCCGCCCAGATCAAGAATGGCGCTCTCTGTACTTCCGACTATTTCAGGATGAAGTTTTCGTAAGAACTTATTCACCTCCAAAAACCGATAATCTCGGTCTGGCGTAAATCCCACTGTTTCATAAGCCCGAATGAGGCTGCCAAAGCGCTGAATGTAAGCGGCAGCAGAGGGCATCCCTTCAGCCTCATCAATGATCATTCCTGATAAAAAGCCTTTATGTTGATAAAGGTTGCGTAGCTTCTCGATTAGCTCTTCGTTGCTAAACCGATGGGCTCTTGCCCTGATGATTCCTTGGGCCACATAGAAAGTCTCTGGCGGAACAATCGCCTCAAATGCCCCTTCCTTCTTAATCCACATATCAGCCTGATTGGCGATCCGATGCTTTTTCAGTTTGAATGAGATCCGGTTGTACACATTGTTCCCAATGTATTTCTCATTCGTGAGAATCTCGCGTACCGTGGAGCGCGTCCAGTCTCGGTCTAAGTCTGTGCGAACGCCGCCCTGATTTAAACGCTCAGCAATTTCTGTCTCGGAAATCCCCATCTCAATGAACCATTGATAAATCTGATTGACCGTGTCCACTTCAACTTCTGGTCCCGGCATCAATATCACCCGATCGGTTTGCAGGCTTTTATGTTCCCCGCGAACTAGCTCACTCTTGATCGAACCATTCTGATCAATCAACACCCTACGCAATCCAAACCCGGCCGGACCACCTTGGCGATAACCCAATTCAATGAGGCGGCATTGCCCAGCAAAGACTTTGGCCGAAAGCTCACGGCTATATTCACCAGCCATGGCCCGCTTAACCCCTTTGACGATCGTGGAGACGGGCGATCCATCATTTTCAAACTGCTCAGCAACATAGGTCACCTGAATTCCAGCGCGACGGCAGATGTATTCGTAATAGGCACTTTCATCGGCGTCCTGAAAGCGTCCCCAACGACTTACGTCATAAACCAGTACCAATTGAAAATTAGCAGCGCCAGTTTCTACGTCTTTAATAAGTTGCTGCAGGGCTAAACGCCCGCCAATGTTTAACCCGCTCTTACCCTCATCAGCATACGTATGCACAATTTCAATCCCACGCTGTGCAGCATATTCCCGAATCTTATCCGCCTGATTCTGAGTTGAATACTGCTGATGCTCGGTGGACATCCGAACATATTCGGCTGCCCTAAAGAGTATGGGCTGATCTAAATCTTCTTCGTTTGAGTGGTCGGTTTGCATAAAACATCATCGTGAAATGTTGATAGTTAGATGTCACGCTAAGGGCAAAGCAGGGGAAGCGCCATTAAGTGATCTCTTTGCAGGCGTTGCATTTGCAAATTCAAACGCTATCGACAGGGGTAATTTCAACGATCCATACGTCACTCTTAGCGGCTCCTTTATTGGGTATAAACCGTATTTGATATAAGCCAGAGAGTGGTTGTTCGACACTAATTCGATCTCCAATGGACTTCGACTCTGCTTTGATCTCCTTATTTTTTCGATACTCACGCCAATAATCAGGGTTTCGATCTAACCAAGCACGCTGCGCTCTTGACTGGTTAAGACGGTAGTCTGGATCTGCTTCCATCTTCTTTTGACGCCAACGCTTACGTCGTGCTTTTTGACAGGGTCCATGTGAGCAGAATTCTTGATCCGGGCTTTGTGGACGAGCAATAAAGCGGTTGCAGCAGTTAGTACATAGCTTGGTGACCATCATTTTCTCCATATAAAACTTATATGGAAACTCGTTAGAGGGTCAAAGCATGAGCTACCCTCATGCTGCTGATTAACTATATCGTCATAAATTGAGAGAGATTGCTGAAATTAATCAAACCTGAGAAGATGGAATGGTGGCCAATTGCACAACCTCTAAAGCAAAAAATGTCCAATAAAAAATTGTTTTCCAATTTAGTAGAAAATTCCCTAAGCTTTCTAAATAAAGCTATCGATGAGATAGAAGGCGAACCAGTATTTTCACTAATTCACTTCTACACAGGCCTGGAGCTTCTGTTAAAAGCAAGACTTATGCATGAGCACTGGTCTCTAATAGTCCACAGAAAACATATTCCAGATATTCAAAAATTTACCAGCGGCGATTTTCAGTCAATAAATTTAGATGAAATTTTAAATTCCCTTGATAAGACTCTAGGAATAAAAATTGCAAAGATGCATGCCGATGCATTTCATGATGTCAGAAAGCATAGAAATAGAATAATTCACTTTTTCCATGATGCACAAACCAAGCCAATTAAAAAGGAGCTCATCATCACGGAACAATTGGTTGCATGGCATTTTTTGCAACAAATAGTTACAACACAATGGTCAAAAATATTTAATCTATGGGCCAAAGACATTGCAGATATAGATAAAAAGCTAAGAAAATATCGGCCATATCTAAAAATAGTTTTTGATCAAAAGTCTTCAGTCATTGAAAAATTAAAGTCTTCTGGCTACAAGGTTGAAAATTGTCCGTCTTGCAAATTTAAATCATTAGCATGCGAACAGAACCTCGAAATTCTTTACGAAACCAGATGCGAGGTGTGTAATTTATCAGAGCCGAGAATCAACATTGAGTGCCCCCACTGTAATAAAGTCCTAGCATATGAAGGCAGTGTTACATCGCATTGCAAGCATTGCAAAAAGAAAATATCTATAACGGATATTGAGGATGTCCTCATAGATCATGGCACTTTACATATTAGGGCCATGGAGGGAGACTTCTCAGATACAGAGGCAAGTTGCGTTGAATGCGATGGACATAACACTGTAATTACAACCAATTATGGTCAATTAATATGTGTCGCATGCCTATCAGAATTTCCTGCAATCTATTACTGCGAATGGTGCGGGGAAGGACACACAAAATATCTTGAAAACACTTACTACGAAGGTTGTGGTGAATGTGGGGGTGCCTCTGATTGGCGTAGGGACGATTAATCTTTTACTCAAATTGCAACAAGGGCTCGCCAAAGGTAGAAAATGGTAGGCAATATCGCGATTCCCAACCAAGCTAGCCGACACTAACTCAGTCGCCTCCATTTAAATCCAATCTACAAAAGAAAATTCAATTAAAATTACATGGGGATATCAATTCATTAGGAATTTTAGGGGCGATCAAAACATGTACCAAGGAACTGGGGTCTACTCTCCAACCGATGCCGCTCGATTAATTAATGTTCCAGCTTATAAAATTAAGCGCTGGTTGTTTGGCTATGACTTTTCTAGATCTATTCGCGGCGAAAAACAAATCTCTTCATCCCCGCCGCTTTGGATGCCCCAAATAGCACCCACCGAATTTGATACAAAAATAATTGGCTTCAATGATTTACTGGAGATCAGGTTTGTAGATGCATTTGTCAGATTTGGATTACCACTAACAGTAGTGAGAAGATGTCTTAATACAGCAAAAGAGCTCTATAAAATTGATTTCCCCTTAACTTCAGGCAAGTTCAAGACTGATGGCAAAACAATCTTTGCGCAGGCCATTGAACAAGCTAGAGATGAAGATTTGCTTGACCTTAGAAATAAGCAATTTGCATTTAATGAAATTTTTAAACCTTCTCTTTATGCTGGCATCGAGTACGAGGGCAATCTTGCATCTAAGTGGTACCCAAATCAAAAAGATCATGAGATAGTTTTAGACCCAAAGCGACAATTTGGCACGCCTATTATTGATGAAGTAAATATACCCACCTCAGCAATCTACTCCTCCTATCTTTCTGAAGGGGCTGATTCAGCAAGCCTTAAGACCACCTCGAATATATTTGATATTCCTGAAAAATTAGTTGCTTCAGCTATCAAATTCGAAACTGGTCTTTTAAAAAATTTACATTGAAATTCTTTATAGATAACAATCTCCCCCCAAATTGGGCCAGGGGGCTTAAGGAAATAAGTAATAAACAATTTCCTCATGACCAGGTTAATGAGGTTATACATTTAAGTGATAAATTTTCATTAAATACCCCAGATCTTGATTGGCTTAAAACATTAGGGCAGGAGAAAGATTGGGTAATTATTTCGGGCGATAACTTTCGAAAAAGAGACGGTGCCGAAAGAAAAATTATTCAATCTTTTGGGCTATCTGTTTTTGTTTTGCAAAAGTCCTGGTCATCGCAAAAATATTGGGACAAAACCACTCAGCTAGTTAGATGGTGGCCAAAAATTGTTTCTCAAGCAAATTCGGCTCAAAGATTAACCTTTGAAGTTCCCTGGAGGCCTACTAGTAAATTCAAGCAAATTTAATTTGTCATGCGCCTATTTAAATTTATTGATTTCTACCCAGATTGATCACTAAGCGCTTACTTTAGATTGATCTTCAGGAGTGCGCTCCAGGCAATTGGAGAGCTCTCTAAATAGACCTTCTAGCATTTGACCCAAAGTAGTTTCACAACTTCCTATCATTTCAAAATTCTTCACATACATGCCAAAACTATCCATTTCGAATAACCAAAGTTCTTTTTGGATCCGTAATGGCAAATCAAGCAAGCTGGAGATCGGGTTAAACCAAGGGTACATATGATCGAATCGCTCCCCTGCTCTACAGAGAATAGAATCGTCATCCCCTAAAACGTCTTGCTTCTGAATAAAACCCATCGCATGAAAACGTGGATGCCCCATAAAATAATATGCACGAGTTTCTGGGTTGATGTGCCAATTCCAGTAAAGCTCTAGGTACTCATAATCTTGAGGGGCTGGCTCAGCTAAATCCTTAGCAGCATTAGCAACCTCGCTTAACAACTGATCAATACAGTGGTGATGCAAAAGCTCTTTTAAGAATGGGACTCTCACAACCAATGCAAATACGTCACGCAAACGAATTTCAGGGGTCAATTCAACCGCTTCAAATAAACACGCAGCAGCTTGTTCAGTTACATTGATCCCTTGGTAACCACTCTTACCTATATCGTCATCATCCCAACGAGTTCGAAATAAATCGCCGCCTGGATGCAAGACAAGTCTTGATGTTATAAATTCAGCTTTCTCATTCGTCATACAGGGCAACCTTAAGTAAAGAGGCAAGCCTTAACGCTCACCAAAATTTAATTTGATTGGAAATTTTTCCAGCCAAACGCAGCAACTTCTTTATAGACCTTCCCAACAGCCTCTGCTTTTGCCATCACTATCCTTAACCTATTAAGATTGCGAGCACTCAACTCAGGAAATATCTCAAATCATTCTAGTTGCTTGAGGTTGGATTTGAAAGCATTAGATTAAACAAAGTGATAGAGGGCGTGGACACGCTCTCACTTTCCATTAGCTGTCGAAGATTTTTTATAGCCATCTGACATTCACTTCGAATTAATTCTGAGCGATATACGCCATCAACATCAGATAACGAAATGCGGGTGAGGGGCCCTTAAATTTGCCAGGCGTCTCCTTACGGATTTTCGTTTTTTTGATTCTGACGTTCTCCCCTTGAAAAATGGGCGTAATGCACAACCAAGGCGGGGACCAATCTTTTCTGCCAATCGAAGGTTTGGTTACTTTAATTTCTGGAGCGTCTGGCCCCAATGCTTTTTGCCACTGGTAGATCGATCCTGAAGTCGGACTCTTAAAATCGTAAGACTCAATTCGCACCTCTTCATTAGTAAGCCCCAGATTTTTAAGCCAGCGCAAACAATTAATCGCCTCTTGCGGCTCCTCCGGATTTTCAAAATGAATGCCGCTTAACCTGGGGTGAGCATTGTGCGCAAAATAACGCAATACACTTAAAGACAGCTCAGGCTCTAATTGCATCACCTGCTCAATATTGGTGAGCAACTTCTCTAAAGCATTTTTATCATTCTTGCCCGTAGGCTTTACTGGGCAGGCAAGCCACCCCTTTGGAGATCCATCATCTCCAAGTTGCAAAGGGTCTTCCATAAAGCGATGCCGAGGGGTCTGGCTCTTTGCGCTTAATGTAATACTCCGCAAATAAAGGGCATTGTGAATCAACCGCTCCACCTTTGGCACATCCTCTTTTCGTTGATTAACTAGCTGATAAGCGCTTTTGCTTTGCGTTTGATTTAGAAAAAGATAGCTCCAAATATTCTCGATCCCCGCCATGGTCAAGCCGATGTTGACATTCTGACTCTGGGCTTTAGGGGCCCCCTCTATGGCGATCGGATTTGGTTTATGAATTTCTTGATTGGCTTTTTCCCACAAATGGTTGGCCCATCCATGCATCCCCATAGCGCCTTGATGGCGATAGGCAGTAGTGCGCTCCCATCCGGACGCTTCAATAACGGTGCTCGCTTTTGGCGCAATATCGGATCGATCTAAATACCAAGCAAGGCCCAGATCAAAGGTATGTATGTAATGCTCCAAACTCACATCTGGACCAGAATGTCCTAGCAAAGTAGCCAGCGCCCAAAGATCACGGCGCGTCATATTTTTATTGCGATAAAGTCTTTCGCGCATCTCAACGCACTGCGCCATCTCCGTTTCAGACTGGGGTAGCAAGGCATAAAGGGGGTTGGGTTTTCCCATATGACTAGCCATTAAGGTGGTATTCATATGACTAGCAAAACTATGGCGTAGGTGATGAAAACGAATTGAGATATCACCTGTCACTTCACGCATTAATGCATGCAGTTCTTCTAATAACTTATCTTCAGGGATGTGACCTTGATTGGTGGCCTTACTAGCAAAGAGATGGCGTGAAAATTGGCCTGCAGCCTCTTGCGTTTTACGATATGCCAACCACTCTTTTACGTCTGTTAACTCTTCAGGCTTTAAAAGCGCGTAGACCGGAATCTTCCGTGTGGCACTTGGAGTCTTTAAGGTATGAGATGAAGAGGGGCGAATCAAAATCTCCGCAGGATGCTCTAGCAGTAAATCGACTCTATCGAGCATTAATACTTCTGTTCTTCTTAGGCCACATCGATAAGCCATCGTAAACATCAAGCGCTTGATTGTTCTGCGCTCTTTTTGAGCTGGGGTAACCAGTTGTTCGGCTAATGAATTGCTGGAGCCCGGTACGAGCTGCGCGCGCACCAATTGATACTCTGCTTCAGCGAGGATATTGGCATCGACCGGAACCAGCCCGCCCGGGGGGCCTAAGACTTCACCAGCCTCACCGGTATCAATCTTTTTTTCTTCCTGCAAAAAGCGCAAGAACTCGCGCAAGACCCGAACAAGCTTAGTGCGAACTCCTTTGGTATTAGCATCCGCTAAAACCTCCTCAAAAATAGCCGCCCATCCTACAGCGTCAAGATCATCAATCCGATTCATACCCAATAGGCCGCCTACGCGTTTACTTACTGAGATTGAATAATCTTTAATCGTTGCTAAGGCCAGCCGTAACTTCTGATCCCGTGTAGAGGCAATTAACCATAAGACAAATTGCGCAAATAACTCTCCCGCCTCTTTATCCTCAAAGCCAATCGCTTTTTGCTCTAGCAAATCTGTAATACGCGTCTTCACCTGATCACGATCGGTCCCATCAAAAGCAATTCGCAATACGCTTAACCAACGAGGCTCAATTTCAACCTGGTCGATGACATCCCCCGTAATATCAATCGCCCCTGGCAACTCTCCTGCTGCTTCATCATTTGTCTGTCGTATTAGATGGGGCGCATGAGAAACTCTTTCGCCATTAATGCGCCTCCATACATTGGGCTTTAAGGAATGGGAAACGAAGTCGCGCGAAGCGTAGTTGGCCAGCACGATGGGCATGCGCGTAGTGAAATCTAAATGGGTGGCAACAAACAACTGATAAATGCTGGGAGGCTGATCGATTGAATCTGTCGCATGATGAATAAAGCGATCAATACAATAAGTCAGAGTGTCCCTGCGATCTTTCGCCGACATCTTTTTGTCATATTGATGATTTACCGCACGCGCCACTTGCTCTTGGGTGAGGTCCATCAGTAGCACTGCCGTTAAGGGATCGACAAACCACCTTCGAAACTCAGCGTCCTCATGCTGACGAAATGCGAGTGAAAACTCTACATACAAACGCCCGCCTGAAGATTGCAAGATCGGCTCATTATTCAGCAACATAAAGACCAGGCGATCGAGAAAACTAAAATGTAACAAACCACCATGCACAATGCTAGACAGAAGCAAACGCCCCAAGGCAATGGCATCTTTGGCCCTGGCATTTTGCAAAAGAATTAGTGGCTCACCGGCTTTTCGACGCCGCTTGCGAATCTTTTTTTTACCCTCTTTATCGATGAACTCTTCTGGAACATAGGGAACCTTAGGCATTTGCCAAGTAAATTCCTTGTGCTCTGATAACAAGGCTCGCATCTGAGGCGCTACCGACAATAAGGGCATGCGCTCTTCCCTAAACGGGCTAGGCTCCCGTTTTTCAATATGAACTAGTGGAGGAGGGCACAAGGCAAAAATACCCAAGGCATTTCCTGCATCGACCACCTTACCCAATGCTTGTACCGCATTAATTCCGCTTTCCATCGGCGTAATTTTGCTTAGGAGAAAAGCCGTAACCGGCTTAAAGCTTTCTCCCAGCCCACCAATATCTACTGGCTCGCCAATTAGAAACTGCGATAGTGCGCAATCTTTCCTGGAAGTTAAGCGCGCCTTTAAAACCTCAATAACCTCTTTTTGCTTTTTAGAAAAGTGAGGCTCTATATCCACCCAAATTTTTTGGAGCTCTTCTGGAGTCAGTTGAATCAAATCACTCATGGGCTAGCGAGCTAAAGGACTTTGAATAACAGCGCTCAGACCAATGTGGGCATGCAATTTTTGCATCGCCTCTTTCAAGATGTGAATGTACTGACCAAAATTAAAGCTGGAATATTGCCCATGCGGCGCCTCACCAATAATCCAGTGACCCATGCAGGCATCTACCGCCTCAGGCAAACACCCTCTTTCAATCAGCTCGGTACGCAAGAAGCGCCGATGGGTATTGGCCTTCACGTTGAGATAGCCCTTTAAATGCTCTTCAATTACTTTGGGCCTTGCCTCTATTGGATTGCCCTCTTCATTCAAGAAAAAACAGGGGAGCGCAAGAATGCGCTTGTTGCTATTTTGTGCAATAGAGCGCTCTCGCACTCTGTGCAAATGCTTTTCATAAAACTGCATCTGCGCAATGAGTTTTTCTGGCAACCAGACCAAGCGTGACTTGTGATGCGTCCCATCGTCTTTATCGGTTAAAGCGGCCAACCCCCTTTGAACATCAATGTGTTTTAGATCTAGATAGGGGGTTTTGATCGCCCGGCAAGTTGTTGAGTACGCAAAGTACTGCAAGACATAAAGGGTATATAGATTGTGAAATTGGATATACCCCGCAAGATCAGCGTATTTTGAAGCGAGCTTGATATCGGCAACTAATTTAGAAAAGAGCTCTTTCACCGCGCCTACTGTAGGGCACATACGTGCACCTGAAGCCAAGGACTTTGCCTCTACCTCTGGCATCCACAACTTTGCGAGTGGGTCGGGGATATGGGCTGCTGCTTTTGCAACGGAGGCCATCTCCATGAGGACCTTTTCATAGGCGGCCTGCAAATGCCCAACCGATGCGCTGGTGTAGTAAATGCGTACCTTTGCCAAATGATGCACGCGTCCCGTAGCGCAACTTGCCATTGTCGGATCGCCATAGTGCAAAGCCATGTTTTCCCAAATGGAATTGGCAACTCGCTGTGGGTTAATCCGGCCATCAGGATAGTAGTGCTTAAACCATTGATCGACCGAATCTAGCAATGCCTTTGAAGGGGTTTCAAAGAGTCGGACCGTTTTCTGATTCGCGCCCCGTGTTCCTAAGACATTCTGAAAATAGGGCGACATCCAAGTCCAACACGGCAAATGAAAAGAGTTCGTTAACTCACGCACCTGACTTGGAGTGACTTCCAAAATGGATCGGTAGGGCGGAGAAAATGCGGGAATGGCCCAACAGTATTTATCGCCTTCACAAACAACACCAACTTCGTCTAGTGGGTTGGGCACTGCCCCAAAGTGCACTTTAATATTGACCGCCTCTTTAGCTGGGGTGCCTACCCAGAGCATGGTGTAAATCAGCAGAATCGTTTCTGCCCGCAACTGATCTTCTTTATTAAATGGCAGTTTTTTCTTGAGCACCCCCATCTGCTCGCGTAAACACACGCGCAACTGCGCCATTTCTTCTACAGCCAATCCTAGGTAATCCCAGGGTAATTTTTGATTGGACTTTTCAAGATGCCGGCTTTTGGCTTTAGCGATCCGGGCTAGGGTGCCCAAACCCTTTCTAGTATCTTTGCACTCTAAATCGCTGAGCACCGTGTACTCATCCGAATCATCTTCATCAGGTGATAAGTCGCTATCGAGCAGGGCTTTGCGCTCACGGTGCGTGCCCGTTCTAGAGCTAACAATATCGATCTCGCCCCAGCGATCGCTTGGATCATCGCCTTCATCAAACAAAATAGACTCGCCTATATGAATGCGGCTTGTAAAGATACTTCCGCCCACCCACTTTCCGCCGCCACCTCCGCCACCGCCAGCGCCCCCATTTCGCTCAACCCAATCTTTTGCTCCGTAGGCCTTATCTAAAAACCCTATTAATCCTTCTCTCTCATTTTGAGTGGCGTTATCTTCATTAACGGGCAAGGCCTCCAGCACATATACGAAATGCTCCGGAGCTACTGCCAGATTTAGCTCGCCCAACTCTTGATTGAGCCTTTCTCTTAGCTCATCCTTCTTTTTCTCATCTTCATTTTTCGCTTTGCCGTCGGCTTTCTTTTCTTCTGAATAGCGGCGCACTGCTCGAGCGGCCACCTCAATCCCATTGGGTAACGCTTTCCAGGGTCGCTCGATAGCCGCCTCATATGCCAAGCGGCCAGCAGACTCATCCTTTAATGCATAAGAGTGAGCAATTAATAATTGCCCTATTAATAAGGCGAATTGATCTGCGTTTTGCCTTGGAAGTATTTCACAGAAAACCGCGTAAAACGGGTATTTCGATAAAGTGGTTCCCGATAGGGGATTCTTACCGCTGGTGTTAACTTTTTTCCCAAAATGTGGGCCAATTTCTTTAGTGAGCTTGGCCTCGTTATTGATGACCCAATCTAACAATGGTCGCCAATCAAAAATGCCTAACTCGTTTAAGTCTTTGTGCCAGATCTCGGGAGCTAACTCTAATATGCGCCGAATGGTTCTAAAGGCCGAGGGCAACGCCTCTAAATGGTCGTGGGCAAGCATATGAAAAAGAATGTCTCTGAGCAAACCAACATCTTGGTTTTCCTCCTTAGCCAGCTTTAGCAAAATCTTATGGCTTGGGCTCTCTTTGGGCGCAATTGCTCCAGTTTCGGGCAACTCTGGCCAAGACTTTTTCATACAGCTCCACCCGAAGGATTGGCGGGATCTAAGGAATCGCCGGCTTTAGTTTTCTCAGGAATACTAGGGGGCGACTGAGGTGATGATTTAACTGTGCGCTTATCAACACCATAAACATCTGCCACCCATTTTTCAGCTTTGCTTTCGCTGATATTTAGTAATTGTGCACTTGCAGCATTTTTAGCTAACCTGCCAGCAATACGCACATCACTTACGTTAATTCCATTAATTACTGTTCCCAGTATTAATTCTTCTACCGCTCTTTTTTGCAAGGTTTCCGGCTGAGCCGTTTTAGTCAAAATGCAAAGTAGCTCCACTTCGTCGCGAAGTCTTTTCTTGGCTAACTCAAATAATTGGATACTCCCGACACAGCAAAACGTTTTTTCATTTTTCTGAATACTAATGGGATGGACTTCTAAAAGTCTTAGTAAGGCCTCTTGCGATAACACCTCGTTTGGCACTTCGCGCCGTGGAGCTAAATCTTTGAGCAATTGCGTAATCGCAGGATGAAGTCCCTCAATCTGCCCAATGGTTAGCCTTAGGAGCCGAGGCAATTGATCTTCTTCCAAAAAATATTTTTGGGCCAATTTCGCTGGTTTTGGGGCTTTATTCACTTTAGGCCAGTACTCAAGCTAACAATTATGTAATTAGTTATTGTTGCAAAAGTATTTAAAATATTCACTTATAAATGATGTTAATGGTGTATATTCTATCCTATAGTTTTTAGATTTTCCTATTTAAAGTGATGATTTATAAGGTTTATTGCAATAATTGTCATTTAACACCAAATTACATATTGTTGGTGTCGAGGACTCCGAAGCAGGGTCGCAGGTTCGATTCCTGCCGGGCGCACCAAAAGCAAAGGGTTTTTGACCTACGTCATGCGACAAAACGCAAAAACCGCTATCATTTGCACCTAACTTATTGATTCTTATCGTGTCTAATTCT
>Ga0214235_1000171_pt1 | contig 34876 bp, 32 predicted proteins | sample TroBogypolimnion_2_FD_153073 | JGI IMG/M metagenome (GOLD analysis project Ga0214235, IMG submission 153073) | Freshwater microbial communities from Trout Bog Lake, WI - 15JUL2008 hypolimnion | ecosystem: Environmental > Aquatic > Freshwater > Lake > Hypolimnion/Profundal zone ... | reverse complement strand
ACTAGGACAAGCCATATTATTGGAAGAACCTCAAGCGGCTTTATATAGCTGGATAGAAAAAAGCCAAGGTGACTGGCGCAAACAAGCACGATGCGGAGATATTATTTTAGTCGTTGATATCGGTGGTGGAACGACGGATTTATCATTAATTGCCGTCACTGAAGATAACGGTAATTTAGAGTTTACGCGTGTTGCAGTAGGAGATCATATTTTATTGGGTGGTGACAATATGGATTTGGCTTTAGCTTATACGGTTAAAGCTAAGCTGGAAAAAGAGGGTAAACGTTTAGAGCCTTGGCAAGTGCAAGCCTTAACGCAGAGTTGTCGTGAAGCTAAAGAAAAAATATTAACGACGCAGAACCTTGATAGTATGCCTATAGTCGTGGCAAATCGGGGTTCTTCATTATTATCGGGTAATTTGCGTACCGAGTTAACGCGAGATGAAGTCAATGATGTCTTGGTTGAAGGTTTTCTACCTAAAGTAGCGGCTAGCGATAGGCCGATCAGTCGTACCCGTACTGGATTAAGAACGGCGGGTTTACCTTATGCACAAGATGCGGCTATTACTCGTCATTTGGCGGCATTTTTAGCTAAACAACAAAATGCCACCGATGATCTTAATGACATTGCTTTACCAGCACATGCGAGTTTCCTACATCCTACAGCGGTCTTATTTAATGGCGGTGTATTAAAAGCTGAGGTATTAGCTGAGCGATTAATGACGGTATTAAATATGTGGTTGATAGCCGAGCAAGCACCGGTAGCGAGATTATTAACCGGCGCTGACTTAGATTTAGCCGTTGCCAGAGGCGCGGCTTATTATGGCTATGTACGCAAAGGTAAAGGCGTTCGAATTAAAGGCGGTACAGCAGCCGCTTATTACGTAGGTATAGAAAGTGCAAGACCTGCTGTTCCTGGCTTACCACCCGAAATTGAAGCCCTATGTATTGCACCCTTTGGTATGGAAGAAGGTACTAGCGAAGAACTGCCAGATGATGAATTTGGTTTAGTCATCGGTGAACCCGTTAGATTTCGCTTCTTTGCCTCGACTATTCGTCGTGAAGATACTGTGGGTACACGTTTAAATTATTGGTTGGATGACGAGTTATCTGAGCTTGCAGAGGTTGAAATTACTTTACCCGTAGAAGGTCGTAGACCCGGTGAAGTGGTGCCAGTACATCTATGCGCTGCGGTTACCGAAGTGGGTACGCTGGAATTACAAGCCGTGTCACAAAAAGACAGTGGACGCTGGAAAATAGAATTTGATGTTCGTGCTGGTGAGTAAAGATCTATGGAGTGCAAAGCTTCAGCTATTGCCTTGTAAAACATAAAGCAGTTTTACTCCAAGTACACAGACTTAATGCCGGTCGGGGTTTGTAACCCCGATCGAAACGTTTGGAAGGTTCAATAGCTTTCTAAACGTGAGTGACGGGGTTATAACCCTGTCACGCTTCAGAAGAAAAGCTCGTAGGCCGGATAAGCAACGCGCATCCGGCACAATCGGTGGATGCGCGTTGCTTATCCCTACAATGCCGGTCGGGGTTTGCAACCCCGATCGAAACGTTTGGAAGGTTCAATAGCTTTCTAAACGTGAGTGACGGGGTTATAACCCTGTCACGCTTCAGGCGAATACAGTATAAAACTTGGAGTGCTGAGCTTCAGCTATTGCTATGTAAAACAGCTAAAGCAGTTTTACTCCAACTACACAGATAACTAAATTGAATTTAAACATAACTGACCTATGACAGCAGAAAATAGCACTAAAGAAAGTAGCCAAGCGCAGTTACTTAAATTAAAAAACTACATTAATCAGGAAATTATCGGTCAGGATATTCTGGTCGAAAGAATGCTGATTGGTTTATTAGCGGATGGTCATATCTTGGTTGAAGGGGCTCCTGGCCTTGCCAAAACTAGAGCGATTAATGTCTTAAGTAAAGGCATTCAAGGGGATTTTCATCGGGTACAATTTACCCCCGATTTATTACCCGCTGATTTAACAGGCACTGAAATTTATCGTCCCCAACAAGGCACATTTGAATTTCAAAAAGGCCCGTTATTTCATAATCTGATTTTGGCAGATGAAATCAATCGCTCGCCTGCAAAAGTGCAGGCGGCATTGTTGGAAGCGATGGCAGAGCGACAAATTACCGTCGGTCAGGCTACTTATCCCTTGCCGCAATTGTTTATGGTCATGGCCACGCAAAATCCTATTGAACAGGAAGGCACTTATCCCTTACCAGAAGCGCAGTTAGATCGATTTTTATTGCATGTAAAAGTCGATTACCCCAAGGCTGAGCATGAAAAAAGCATCTTGCATTTGGCGCGCAGAGAGGCGCGTTCAGAATCATCAATAAAGCTAGATAAATTTGAAGCCATTAGTCAAAGCACTCTGTTTGAAGCACGTAATCAAGTGCTAGATATCTACATGGCCGAAAGCCTAGAAGATTATTTGTTGCAAATAATACTGGCAACCCGTAATCCTGCTGCTTATGGTTCAGATTTAGCGTCTTGGCTGCAATATGGCGCAAGTCCTAGAGCCAGTATCGCCTTAGATCGTTGTTCCAGAGCCAAAGCGTGGTTGTCACAGCGAGATTTTGTCGGCCCAGAAGATATACAAGATATGGCTTATGATGTCTTACGTCATCGATTAATTTTGTCTTATGAGGCAGAAGCAGAAGGTATTACGACCGATCACTTTATTAAAGAGTTGATTGCTAGGATCGCTGTACCTTGATGTTAGCTAGTAAAGTGGCTGATCCTGCTAAAGAACTCGTTTCGGTATCGTTAAAAACGTTGATTGATTTGGCGAAACCTGCCGGTCGCTTGGATTTACAGCACAGTAAAAATCGAGCTCAACAAAGTGGTGCTTATGTATCGCGCTTTAAAGGCCGAGGCATGGAGTTTGATGAAGCCAGATTGTATCAACCGGGTGATGATATCCGCAGTATAGACTGGCGTGTTACCGCGCGTACCGGCAAAACCTATACTAAAGTCTTTAGAGAGGAGCGTGAACGCCCCGTGTTTATTTCTGTAGACGATCGCTGTACTATGCACTTTGCAACACGCGGTGTCTTTAAGTCGGTACTCGCGGCAAAGTTGGCAGGCTTATTGGCTTGGGCGGCTGAGCATCATGGCGACAGAATAGGGGGGCAATTATTTTCTGAACAGGACTGCTATGAATTAAAGCCACAAAACGGTAGGCATGCGGTATTGCGTTTTTTAAATGCTTTGGTTAAGCCTAAAAAAGCCACAGATAAGCATTTTGGCTTATCTGTGGTATTGGCAAGATTAAACCAACATACACGCCCCGGTAGTTTGGTTTATATCGTTAGTGATTTTCGTGGTATCAATGACGAATCTGAAACTTATATTGCTAAGCTGGCTAAACATTGCGAGGTCGTGCTGATATTTATTTATGATCCCTTAGAAAGCAGTTTGCCGATTAAAGGGCGTTTTAGATTCACCGATGAATTTAACGATGTAGTGGTTGATGCGGGTAATCAAAAGGCGCTATCTGAGTATCATCAGCGTTTTACTGAGCGTCAACAGCGCGTAGAATGTTTAGCTAAAAAAAGAGGCCTAACGTTCATTCAATGCAGTACGCAGGACGATCCTGTGCACTGTTTAAGATGATGCTTATTGAGAGCGACGTGCCTTTCCTTACCATGCTGTTGTTAATTAAATAAAAATGCAAGCGACTGAACTTCCTCTTAAAGACATACACCTACCTGATGCAATTAGTTGGTGGCCTCCGGCTATCGGTTGGTGGTTACTGGCCTTGTTGATTCCAACACTGATAGTGTTTTTGTACTGGCTTTATAAACGACTGACCCAGAAAACGGCATTAAAAACCGCTAAAAAAACCTTGGCAGTGATCAAGCGTAATGTCGAGCTGGATAATACTCAAAAACTAAGAGAACTGTCCAAGCTATTGCGCCGTGTCGCTGTGAGTCTAACACCTAGGGCAGAAGTAGCTAGCTTAACAGGGCAATCATGGTTAGCCTTTCTTGATGAATCAGTAGCTGGAGCACCATTTTCTGAAGGTAGTGGTCAATTATTGGTGACTGCACCTTATCGTAACATTGCACCTAGCGATCAGGAAATAAGCTTACTCATCAGTCTTTGCGAAGACTGGTTTAAAGCTCAAACTAAACCGGCTAAAAACAAACAAACATCATGATTCATTTTGCATGGCCTTGGCTGTTAACACTCTTGCCTTTACCTTTATTGATACGCTGGCTGCTGCCCGCTCAGCACCCGTTAGAACAGGCAGCTTTAAAAGTTCCCTTTTTGGCGGATTTTTCCGTAGGCCAAACATCGGCCAGTTCTCAAGTTAAGCAATGGCCTTTATTATTAGCCGCTATTGCTTGGTTGTTATTAATACTGGCCTGCACAAGGCCGCAATGGCTAGGTGAGCCCATAGAACAAGCCGTGAGTGGTCGAGATTTAATGCTGGCCGTAGATTTGTCGGGCAGTATGGAAGAGCAAGATTTCATGATCAACAATAAGCCGGTAGATAGGCTGACGGCTAGCAAATGGGTAGCCGGTGATTTTATTAATCGCAGGGTAGGGGATCGTATAGGTTTGATACTCTTTGGTACCCAAGCGTATCTGCAAACCCCGTTAACTTTTGATAGAAAAACCGTATTGACCTTGTTGAATGAATCGGTGATTGGTCTTGCCGGTGAGAATACAGCAATAGGTGATGCCATCGGTTTAGCGGTTAAACGACTTAAAAATCAAGCCGCCAATAGCCGCGTTTTGATCTTGATGACAGATGGCGCTAATACCGCAGGTGAAATTTCCCCCTTAAAAGCGGCAGAGTTAGCGGCAGCTAGCCATCTAAAAATATATACCATCGGCATAGGTGCGGATGAAATGATCGTGCGTAGTTTGTTCGGTAACCGTAAAGTAAACCCGTCGCGTGACCTAGATGAAAACACCTTAGTTAAAATTGCCGAAAGCACGGGAGGTCGTTATTTTCGTGCTAGAAATGCCGATGAGCTCAGCTATATTTATCTGTTATTGGACAAACTTGAGCCGGTAGAAAAAGACAAACAATACTTCAGGCCGCGTAGCGAATTGTATCTATGGCCGTTATCACTGGCATTGGGGTTAGTGGCTGTTATTTGTTTATCGCGATTGAGGTGGTCATGAGTTTTGCTGAGTTTCATTTTATTAGACCGACTTGGTTGCTGGCGATGTTTCCTTATTTAGTCATCATCTTATTAATGCTGAGAAACAAGCTGAGTCGCGGCAACTGGTCAGCGGTGTGTGATGCGCAATTGTTGCCTTACTTATTGCAAGAAAAGGCCGGTCAGAACAAACAGTGGGCATTGACTTCTGGAGCTATCTCTGCTTTTTTGGTGATTATTGCCTTAGCTGGGCCTAGTTGGCAGCGAGTACCCTCACCGGTTTTTAGAAATGAATCGGCCTTGGTGATTGCCTTGGATTTATCGCGCTCTATGGATGCTGAAGATATTAAACCTAGTCGCTTGATACGTGCGCGTTATAAAATCGCCGATATTTTAAAACGACGTAAAGACGGTCAGACGGCGCTGCTGGTTTATTCGGGATCTGCTTTTACCGTGACGCCATTAACTGATGATACGGAAACTATAGTGAGTCAGTTAACAGCACTGACTACTGATATTATGCCCAGTGAAGGCAATAATGCTGAGATTGTGCTAAATAAAGCCGTGGACTTATTTAAACAGGCCGGTTTGCAAAAAGGCCAGATATTATTAGTGACCGATGGCGTTGATGTTGATAAAACCAAGGGCGCGGTCACAGAATTGGAAAGTTACAGTCTATCAATTTTGGGTATAGGCACGACTGAGGGTGCGCCCATAGCCGCGCCCGAGGGCGGCTTTTTAAAAGATGAACGCGGCTCTATCGTCGTTCCTAAATTAAATGCAGCTGATTTGGCAAAACTGGCTCAGCAAGGTAACGGTATTTATCAAACTATTAGTACCGATGATAGTGACATACTCGCTTTGTTATCAGCGCTAGAGCAACCGCTACAACAGCAAGGTAAGGAAAATAAAAGTCTATTACTAGATCAATGGGAAGATAAAGGGCCGTGGCTGTTGTTGCTAGTATTGCCGTTGGCTGTTTTGAACTTTAGAAAAGGCTTGTTAACGATAGCCTTTGTATTATTGTTGCCGTTGCCTAAAAACAGTTACGCTGTTGAGTGGCAAGATTTATGGCAAAACAAGGATCAACAAGCAGCGCAGGCTTATAGAAACAAGCAATTTGATCAGGCTGCGAGCTTATTTGAGAATCCAGATTGGAAGGCGGCGGCGCTATATAAAACTGAGCAACAAGAGTTAGTTGAAATGAAACCGCCAAAAACAGCGACTGGGTTTTATAATCAAGGCAATGTTTTTGCTAAAAATGGTAAATATGAAGAAGCTATAAAAGCTTATGATGAAGCCTTGAAAAGAGCTGTTAATAATAAACAACTTATCGACGATGCCAAATACAATAAAGACCTAGTAGAAAAAGCGCTAGAAAAACAAAAGCAAGACCAAGACCAGAAAAAGCCAGATCAACAAAAGAAAGAAGATAAGCTGGATAAACAAGACCAGTCTGATAAAGATGATCAGCAAAAAAAAGAGGGTGAGTCTTCAGATAAATCCGAACAACAAAAAGCCTCTGATCAAAAGCCTGAGCAGTCCGAAGAAAAGAAATCTCAGCAACAACAAGCCGATGAGCAGGGTACGCCTGATAAAAAAGAACCAGAAAAACAACCGGTAGCCGATAAGGCAGAGCCAGCCGCTAAACCCAAAAAAGCTGATGCCAAACAATCAGCCAAACCTGCTACTGAAATAGCTCAACCAACGACTGAACAGCAACAAGCAAATGAGCAGTGGCTAAACAGAATCCCCGATGATCCGGCAGGCTTGTTAAAACGTAAGTTCAAATATCAATACGGACAACAGCGAGGGCAGTGAGTAGTCATCGGATTAAATTTTTCTATCTTGCCGGGATAGTGATGGTGAGCTTGAAGGGGTTAAGTCAGAAGCATACCTAGCGATTAATTGGTTAGTGCTTTTTCGCCACAGGTCGACTATAAATTGTGTTGAGTGTTTATTATGTCGACCTTGAACGGTTTCAAGCAAAAAGCTGACTACCGCCAAATCATCTAATAATCGAACGGATAGATTACGGATAGTAAAACTTTTCTGTTGTTTAATTGTTTGCAACCATTCTGACTTAGATTGCCAATCACTACCTTGACCTGTCCAAACTTCAAATTCATCGGCTAATAATAGGTAGGGTTGGTTTTCTTTAGCGATGACCGATGTCATCAGGTCTTGTTCCTGTGCTGTGTATGTGGCAACATCGCGCGTTACCATTTGGGGATTTGATCCCAGAGGCATTAGCGCCATGTCTTGGCTTAGAGCAGGATCTGCTAACAGCAGCATCATTGTGAAAAGGTAGTTATGTATAGCTTTTTTGCACATGTTTATCACTCCAAATAAGGCATAAAAAAATTGCCCGAATCATTCGGGCAATTTGTCTGGCTATTATTGCCTCAAACTTATGAACCGGTAACGCAGCCTTTTAACGACCCCGTTGTTAGGTATCCAGTTTGGTTGATTTGAGCCTTATTTGACCACTCGCCTTGAAGTTTCCAATAGTAGCTACCGATTTGCACGGTTCCTGAGGAAAGACCTGTATTTGACGGGCCGAAAGTCCATGCACACTTATCACCATTTTCAGCGCCAGTTGAGTCATACCATCCGCCCCAAATGCCGCCAATTCCAGGATCGGTTACTGTTTCCATTAATTCATGGGCGCTGACATTCACTAAGGCAGCGAGGCCTTGTGACTGTTGGTAAGCCGATGAGCCGCCTGCAACTAAGCCGGGGTTCTGTGCGTTGGCAGCTCCTGCGACTGGCGCATAAGGGCTAGCAGGGTCACACCCAGGGTCATTATTGAGGTTGAAAAAGAAAGCAAATTGAATCTGCGTTCCTCCGCAAGTACCCGCGCTGTGATAAGCGCAGTAATTGGCGGTTCCGCGTGGTAAATCAGTATAAACAGGGTAATAGCCATTGGATTTGACATTTGCAGAGCCGACAGCCGTGCATACTTGTGTAAGAACATTACTTGGATTACTACTACTTACAGATGTTGCCGAATTGACAAATAAAGGTGCTATTGAAGAGTGAATTAAGGTTGTATATTCGCTGACGGTGCTGTTGTAATGCGAGCTATTAAGATTGCTATACCAATAATTTAATCCGACGATTTTGTCGCTGGCAAGTGTTGAGTTTGCCCAAGAGCTACCCCAAAAAATGGGTGTAGTAATGACAGTTGACATCACAGTAACAGGATTTGTATGAGCAATCATTAAAGAGCTTACCGAGGGAGGTGGATTATGTCTGCGTGACTTGCGTGAGCTATGAGCTTCTTTTGTCCATTGATAGCTAGTGATTGTGGTGTTGGATGTCGGATCTGGTGCTAGATCTTCCACTTCATTATGGGCATTATTTTTTTTTTGTGGTTCAGCAAAAGCATTCAGTGTGAATGCTTGGATAATGAGTAGTGGCAATAGGTACTTTTTCATAATGAATCCTTACAAGGGGGGGGGTATAAAAAGTAACGACATGTATATTTTTAGGTCAGATTATTTAATAGAAGTGAGTAATAAATAAAACTATCTCCGCATCTCTTATCGACCGATGTTTATTAAACTTTAATATTTTTTTGTGGATATTTTGTTTTGGTTAACGGAGACTATAGTATCTAAATTTTAAGTGGCTTTGTATTTATTATATGAATTCGGGTAATTAATTTTTAACACAAAGGCGTATTTGATGAAGATAGTGGCATTATATAGTATCAAAGGCGGAGTCGGAAAAACCTCAAGCGCGGTTAATTTGGCATATATTTCTGCCAGCAAAGGTTATCGCACTTTGGTTTGGGATTTGGATCCTCAGGGTGCTAGCAGTTATTATTTTCGTATTAAACCTAAGATTAAAGGCGGAAGCAAAGACCTTATAGCAGGAAAGCGTGATTTGGAAGGCTTGATTAAGGGTACTGATTTCGAAAATCTAGATTTGTTACCTGCTGATTTCTCATTTAGAAATTTAGATCTAGTGTTGGATACCAAGAAGAAACCTACCTTACAAATTAGAAAATTACTTAAACCGTTGGCTGAAGACTACGACTTTATTTTTCTGGATTGTCCACCGAGTATTTCTCTATTATCTGAAGCTGTTTTTGCTGCGACCGATATTTTATTGACCCCTATTATCCCAACGACGTTGTCTTTAAGAACGTTAGAGCAACTGAAAGCATTTATAGCGGAGCATGAACTAGATAATCTTGCTTTGATTCCTTTTTTTTCCATGGCTGACCGACGAAAAAAGCTGCATAAGGATATTATGGAGAGCTTGGTTAAGAGTTATCCTGAAATATTATCAACAGCGATTCCTTATGCCTCTGATATAGAACGTATGGGGCTAGAGCGTCAGCCTTTAGGTGGTTTTATGAATAAAAGTCGATCTATGGATGCTTATCATGAGTTATGGCAAGAAGTGATGATGCGTGTTGACGCATAGTAATGGTTGATAAAGTCATTGGAAAAGTGAAAATATGATCACTATTATTCAGCGGGTGACTATGGCAAAGGTGACGGTTAATGATCAGGTTATAGCTGAAATTGATGTAGGCATTATGGCGCTGGTTGCTGTAGAGAAAGACGATACAGGCAAAGAGATCGAGCGCTTACTGGAGCGTATAGTAAATTTTAGAATTTTTGCAGATGAGCATGATCGCATGAATCTAAGTTTACAAGATATTCATGGAGGATTGTTGATCGTTCCACAGTTTACTTTAGCAGCAAATACCCAAAAAGGTAATCGTCCTAGCTTTATTTCAGGTGCTGCTCCAGAGCACGCTCAGCAATTATTTAGTTATCTGCAACAAGTGGCGTTAACGGTGTATCCTGCGGTGCAATTTGGGCAGTTTGGTGCCGATATGCAGGTGTCATTAATCAATAATGGCCCTGTTACCTTTACCTTACGAGCATCTAAATCACAGCCCTAATCGTAGTCATATTATTATTTAAAGTAGATGTTGGTTATGGAAATAGATCGCCGTATAGATGAAGCATGGATGCGTTATGCTTTTAGATTAGCGCAGCGTGCTGAACAGCAAGGTGAGGTGCCAGTGGGTGCTGTCGTTGTAAAGGATGAGCAATGTATTGCTGAAGGTTGGAATGCAGTCATTGATCGTCATGATCCAACCGCGCATGCTGAAATAGTCGCCTTAAGAACGGCAGGGTTAGCGTTGGAAAACTACCGTTTAGGTGCTGTTACGCTTTATGTGACCTTAGAGCCTTGTGTTATGTGTATGGGAGCTATTAGTCATGGGCGTATTAATCGGCTGGTATTCGGTGCTTATGATACTAAACGAGGCGCGGTTTGTAATGCCTTGAGCCTTGCCGACGCCAGCTTTTTAAATCATCGTATTAGCTGGGTCGGTGGGATTTTAGAGCACGAATGTTCTGAGTTGTTACGTGACTTTTTTAAAGCTAGGCGCTGATTAATCTTCTCGTAAGTGTTTATAGTGGTTAATTAAAGCATTGGTAGAGGAATCATGAGTAGTAATGAGTTCATCATTTTTAAGTTCTGACAAAATGACTCCAGCGAGTACTTTACCTAACTCCACGCCCATTTGATCAAAGGAATTAATATTCCAAATGACACCTTGTACAAAAATTTTATGTTCGTAAAAGGCTAATAAAGAGCCTAAGTTTTTAGGTGTCATTTTATTAAAGAGAAAAGAGTTTGATGGTTTGTTACCGTCAAATACTTTTGACGCCACTAATAAACTATCGGCTTGTTGCTCTGGGCTTAGTTTCTTTTTGACTTCTTCCTCGGTGAGGCCATTCATTAAGGCTTCAGGTTGAGCTAAAAAGTTTGAAATTAAAATATCATGATGCTCAGGGAGTTTGTAGTGACTGTTGACGGCCGCTAAAAAATCACAAGGTATCAATTTAGTGCCTTGGTGTATTAGTTGAAAAAAAGCATGTTGACCATTAGTGCCAGGTTGTCCCCAAATGATAGGGCCGGTGTTATAGTCGACTTTTTCGCCTTGCAAATTAATGCCTTTGCCATTACTTTCCATGTCGCCTTGTTGAAAGTAGTCGGCAAAGTAACGCATAGATTGATCATAAGGCAATAAAGCATGCGACTCGGCATCAAAGAAATTGTTATACCAGACGCCGAGTAAGGCCATGATGACTGGTATGTTGTCTTCAAAAGGCGTGTTAAAAAAGTGACAGTCAGCTTCGTAAGCACCCAGTAAAAGTTCTTCAAAGTTATCCATGCCTATATATAAAGCAATGGATAAGCCTACGGCTGACCATAGAGAATAACGACCACCTACCCAATCCCAAAACTCAAACATATTGTTAGTATCAATACCAAACTCGGCGACATTTTCCGCATGAGTTGAAATGGCCACAAAGTGTTTGGCAACAGCTTTTGAGTCTTGTGCTTCAGTCAGAAACCATGTTTTGGCTGATTTTGCATTCATCATGGTTTCTTGAGTATTAAATACTTTGGACGCAATGATAAAAAGAGTGGTTTCTGGTGAAAGGCATTTTAAAACTTCAACAATATTGATTTGATCAATATTAGAAACATAATGTACTTTTAAAGAGGCAGAACTATAAGGCGTTAACGCCATCGAAACCATTTTTGGGCCTAAGCCTGAGCCGCCTATGCCAATATTGACCACGTCGGTGATAGCTTTTCCGGTATATCCCTTCCATTCTCCTGAGCGTACGGATAGACAAAAAGTCCGCATTTTTGTTAACACTCGATTTATGTCAGGCATAACGTCTTGCCCATCAACATAAATCGGCTGATTGGATCGATTGCGTAAAGCAGTGTGAAGAACGGCTCTATGTTCGGTGGTATTAATTTTTTCACCGGAAAACAGTGCCTTAATTTTTTTATCTAGCTCTGCTTGTTTAGCAAGATCTATTAATAATGTCTTGGTTTGCTCTGTTATTCTATTTTTTGAATAATCAAAAAGAATTTCATTAAACTCGATAGAAAACTTGTCGAACCGACTGATGTCTTTTTTGAAAGCATCACGCAGACTATCATTTTTGGTTAGCTCATAATGATTTTGTAAGGCAATCCACGCTTTTGAGGTTGTCAAAGACGACATATTTAATGCTCCGTTTAAATTAATTAGCTTAAGTCTACGAAAAGCAAGGCCGGATAGCAATAGCACAATAACTGTATTGCTATTTATGGGCTACCAAATTAAGATAGGATAAGTCATTTTATAGCACCGTCATATCGGCAGGGATGCCGGTATCTAGTGTTATGGATGGTAGCTTTCCGATAATGCTGCTCAATGATTTAGGCTCAATGCCAAATCACAGTTTCACATCCTTTGTCACTGGATTCCCGCATCCCTGCCGGAATGACGGACTTTGCTGCTCTGGTGAATCATCTTGCTGCGCACTGTCCCGTTTAAAGTTGGTAACTTATTACTGATGGTAAACTAAGCATTATTGATCAATTTCTTTATTTAGCCTGAGGGGTATGCTAGAGTTTGCAGTGCTATAGCTCCGATCCATAGCTGTGCACATTATTTTTGGCTAAATCAATCGTAATGGCGCATAAAAACTTTTATATATAATAATAAGTATTTATCGAAACGGGAAGGTATTATGAACACAGCGCAGTTATTAAAGAAGGTTTACCTTGTACTTTTGGGGGTGTTTTTCTCAGCATCAGTATGGGCGCATGGAGGTGCAGCAGGTACCGATACGGATCAATGTAAATTTGAATTACAACCTACACATTGGATTCATTACACCGCTTATCAACCTAAGGCATTCCCAGCCGAAGAGTTTTGCGGTAATTTACCGGGTACGAATACCTTAACTCAGTTGGTTTTTGATTATCAAGACATGAAATACAGAAACATGTTAGTTGAATTCGAAGTTACCAAAGAGCCAGAAGGTACGCGCGTATTTTTCTTACCTAGTGCTAAGCATAAAAAAGGCTCTATTAACTTAGAGTTGCCAAATGGTGTGCCTGAGCCAGGTCAATACTTGATTCATATTACGTTGGTGCCTGATGCTGCTGATACTGAAAATCGCACGCAAGGTGAGCGATTAGATGTACACATGGGCTTTAAGGCCGGTGGTGGTCAGCAAGTTAGCAGAAACAGTATGCTACTTTATGCATTTTTTGCCTTTGCTGGTTTATATGTAGTGTATCTGTCAAATGCTGGTTTTAAACGTAAAGTCGATGAAATCATTGGAAAAGTTAAAGATTGATTAAATCTTCGCATATTACATTTGCGTGATTAACCCTGAGAGGTCAGTTGTATACACTGCTTAGTCGTTGTGTACAGCTGAACCTGTCTTTAATGGGTCGCCGATTTTGTTAAGAATAAAGAGGAAATAAATAATGGTAAAGTTATTGTCGGTTGGCGTGCTGTTAATGCTTTTTTCTGTGCCTGTGTTGGCTCAAGATTATGAAGATCATGACGGTATGCTTATGAATCACGGCGATGGCCATCTGATGGACATGGCGGGCGGTATGGTAATGGGGCAAAATGCCGATATTTTACCTGGCGGCTGTGATCGCATCTCAGAAACTAAAGAAATTACCGTACATGCAGGACATAAATATGCCGAGAAGTTTCCTGGCAGAATGTTCGCATTTGATACTCAGGAATTTAACTTCAAACCTTGTACCAAATTAACGGTGCATTTTATTAATGAAGATAATATACGTCATCAGTGGATGATGCATGGATTACCCAAATATTTATACCCTAAAGGCATGTTCCACCTAGAGGCTTCAGGTCCTTCAAAAATATCAGGAACTTTAATTTTACCGCCGGGTGATAAAACTTATTTAGTGCATTGCGATATTGCACAGCATATGGAAAAAGGCATGAAAGCCCAGCTCAAAGTGGGCAAAGGTGATGGTGATTTACCGAGTATTCCCGGTGTAACCGCATATATCGTCGCAGATGATTACACGGCTACCTTGCCTGAGTTAGCTATTAAAGCGGAGGCAGATGCAGCGACTGCCGCTATTGCCGTTGCAATAGCGCCGCCGGTAAAATCCATAGTGAAAGCCCCCGCGCTAGATGATTCAAGTATTACCGGCGTAACGGTCATTGGTTTAGCCATAGGATTACTGATGGCACCTTTTTTAGCACGCAAATTTAAAGGGATGAGTGCTTCAGAAGTGGTTGCTTATGTTTTTGATTTATTAAGAACAAGTTTTGATTCAATGGTAAAGTTTCTAGCTAACTTAATGACGATCATTATTGCCAATAAGCATAAGATTTTACCGAAGAAATAAAGACTAATAACGTGAAGCCCTGTTATCTTTGGTTGCAGGGCTTTTTTTTGAGAGAAAAATGCAAGAAACATTAACGGGTATTTGGGGGCTGTTTATTAGTGCCTTTATATCTTCTACGGTTGCTCCCGGTGGTTCAGAAGCTGTTTTGGCTTATTTGGTATCAGAAGGTCAATATCCCATTGTTCAGTTGTTAGCGATTGCCACAGTAGGTAATACCTTGGGTGCTATGACGACTTGGGGTTTAGGTGTTATGGCGGCTAAAAAATTTCCTGTCGCTAAATTATTACCAGAAAAGAAACAAAAAGCCTTGGCATTGGTTCAAAAAAGAGGGGTTTGGATACTATTTTTTTCTTGGTTGCCCATTATAGGTGACGCCTTATGTTTTGCCGGTGGCTGGTTAAAGCTGCCTTTATTGCCTGCTTGTTTAGTTATTTTGATAGGAAAGTTGGGGCGGTATGCTGCTATTTCATGGTTTTTTATATGAAATTAGAGCTGGGTGAATATAGTGGTAGTTTTACTACCATCTTTAACTTTTAAGCAAAACATAATTATAGAAAATGAAATTAAAATTTTTATTCAATGACGATCAATCTTCTTGGATTGAAAACTTACCGCTAGCTTCGGCTTTGTCACTATTTCCGTTGTTGTATTTGACCTTAAAAGGGTGGACAAATACGTTAACATTTGTGCTGCTTGCCATATCAGTATTTCATTTTCTTCGTCAATCAAGATCTTCATGGACTATAAAAAATATTAGTAGCTCTCAGTGGTTAGTGATCCTGTCGTTGTCTTCAGGGTTTTTGGCTATATTGATTAGTCAAGTGTTACGCCAAGATATGACTTTTAAACCTTATGATGGGGCGCTTAGAATGTTGGTAAGCGCACCTGTTTTTCTATTGCTGATAAGGAAAAAAGTAGATTTTGTAAAAGTATTTCAATATGTATGCCCACTTTCTTTATTGATTCTAATTGTGTTTGTGCATTTATATCCAATGCCTGAATCTACATGGGGTGGAAGACTAGGTACTTATTTCGTTGATCCTAATACCATAGGTATCTACACGATGTTATTAGCTTTTTTATGCCTATTTTCTATTGATGCAATTAGTAAAGACAATATGGCTTTACGATTTTTGAAATATGCAGGGTTCATGGCGGGGGTCTATTTAGAATTAAAGGCTCAAACAAGAGGAGCTTGGATTGCTGAGCCAGCCATGTTGGCTTTATGGATAGGAATTCATTGGAGATCAAAAAGTAAGGCGATCATATTTGTATCTACTTTAATGACTATACTAGTTATATTGGGATTATATTTTTTTGTAGATGCCTTTCATGTTCGAGTGAATAGTATTTATATCGATCTTGTTGCTTGGATAGATGGCACTAATACTGATACCTCCGTTGGATTAAGGCTGTCGTTTTGGCAAATGTCTTGGATATTATTTAAGCAAAGTCCATTTTGTGGTTATGGTGATTTAGGTTATCAATCACAATTATTGATACCTCAGATTCAATCTGTATTTTCTCAAGATGCTATTATTCAGATGGGGCGTATTGGTTCGCATAGTGAATATCTTGCAAATATGGTTAGATCAGGCATCTTTGGTTTACTAGCTGTTTTGTTTGAGTTTTGTCTTCCGGGATTAATTTTCATTCGTGGTCTTAATTCACCTATTAGGGCAATTAAAGGTACGAGTGCAATGGGTCTTTGTCTCGTTATAGGGATGATCATTACTGCTATAAGTTTGGAGGTACTTACATTGAAATATACCAATTCATTTTATGGCTTAATGATTGCATCTTTATGTGCTTCAGTATTGTGGGTAAGACCTAATGAAAATATAGAATGAAACATAAAAATCATGATGTTTTTGAAAGATTAACCAATAAAGCTCTAAAGAGGTTGTAAGTGCTACGCCATTTCCCTATTAAAGGTATTCTTTATCCCCATAAAAAGCGTGATTATATTATCGCAGCCTTTACTTTTTTTTGTGTAGCGGTGTGTTTAATTAGTGATGCCAATGCCAGTATAGAAAAACAAAACGCACTGGGAGTGAGTGGTTGGGTTTTTTTAATAGGCTTATTGCTGGGCGAAAACAGAGAAGTCAGAATGCAGGTCGTTATTGCAGTTATTTTTGCGACCATTGGTGAACATTTTGCCTCACCTTTTATGGGCGGCTATACCTATCGTTTTGGTAATGTACCCGCTTATGTGCCTCCGGGACATGGTATGGTGTATTTAACCGCAGTGGCCTTAGCGCGTTCGGGTTTGTTTTTACGCTATGCCAGAGAAATTACTGTATTTGTTCTAGCCGTATGTGGCTTATGGTCATTATGGGGAATTAGTGGTATCCCCGAGCAAGGCGACTATGTTGGAGCTTTACTCTTTTGTGTATTCTTGATTTATCTATTTAAAGGCCGTTCCCCTATGGTTTATCTAGCGGCTTTTTTTATTACCACTTGGCTGGAACTCATTGGTACCGCAGTGGGTACATGGAAGTGGGCGGCAATTGATCCGGTATTACACTTGCCACAAGGCAATCCGCCTAGTGGTGTTGCGGCTTGGTATTGTTTAGTCGATGCGGTGGCTATAGGTGGAGCGCCCATTATCTTAAATGGTTTCAAAACGGCACGAGAAGGTTTGCGATCGGTCAAAGCTAGAAAGGCCGCTTATCAGAGCTTAGGTAATGATTAGTATGTGATACGATAGCGACAACATCGATTGTTCAATCGAACTGACATTAACGTTTAACAAAGAGAAAAAAATATGGAACGTCGTGATTTTATACGTTTAAGTACCGTAGGCATAGTGGCTGGCGTAGTGACTCCTACTATGGTGTTAGCAAATGCTGATAAACCTGTCAAAGGTACCAGTGATATCTATTACACCAAGGAAGATGCGGGGCGCTGGAGTGGTAAAGTAGCCACACATTTACCTAGCATTGATATAGAAAAAATCGGCAATGTGGTTACGGTAAAAGTAGTGACTGCTCATGAAATGAAAGGCTACGAGCACTATATTGTTAAGCACGTATTATTAGATAGTCATCATAAGTTCTTAGATGAACATCTATTTGATCCTACTAAAGATAGCGCTGCTTTATCGACCTTTACATTAAAAGATTATAGCGGCACACTTTATGTATTGAGTTTATGTAATAAACATGATCTTTGGTTGAATTCAGCTGAAGTATAATATTTTTAAATGAAAGCCTCCCAGCCATTGAAATTAACGCCGTCAAAAATATTGGTTATTACTATGCATTACCTAGGTGATGTGTTGTTAACAACGCCATTAATATATTCATTGAGACAAGCTTACCCTGATGCTCAACTCGATGTTTTGGTCTATAAGAACACTGCGTCAATGCTCGAAGGTAATACAGATATTAATCATATAATCAGCACACCTAATAGGCCAAGTCGTGTTGAGTTTTTTGGATTGGTATGGAAAATATTTAGGCAGTATGATTTGGCGGTAGTTACTCAAACGGGAGATCGGCCTTTTTTATATGCTCTAATTGCCTCGTCATTTCGTGTGGCTGCTGTGCCTCAGAAAGTATTTAAGGATTGGTGGAAGCGTTTTTTTGTTCAGCGCTGGATTGAGTTTGATAATCAAGATACTCATACCGTATTGCAGCATCTGAAATTATTGGATTTAATGAGTGTTCAGCCTTTCTTTACACTTATTCCACCAAAAAATATTAATGATCAAAGGTTATTAAAGCAATATCCTTTTTTAACTCAGGCCGAAGATTATGTCGTTTTACACCCGCACCCTCAGTGGGCCTATAAGCAATGGACGGTTGAGGGATGGGTAGCCTTAGCTAACTATCTTCATGGTTTAGGTTTGAGGGTAGTGCTTTCTTGTGGCCCTGCTCAACAAGAAATGGAATATGTTGCCAGTATTCAAAAGCAATTACCTGATAACACAATCAATTTGGCAGGTCAGGTATCATTAGCAGAGTTAGCTTATATCATCACTCAAGCAAAACTGTATATAGGGCCCGACACAGGAATTACGCACTTAGCTGCTGCAACGGGCATCCCTGTTATTGCCTTGTTTGGGCCGACAAACCCAGTTAAATGGGCACCTTGGCCTTTTTTATATCAGAAACGGACCAATCCCTTTTATAAAGTAGGTAGTCAAACGGTAAATAATGTCAGTTTGATTCAGGGGATGTCAGAGTCTAAGTGTGTTCCCTGCCATTTAGAAGGTTGTGATCATCATAGACAAAGTCGTAGTCAATGCCTAGATGCATTAACCCAGCAAAATGTTATAGATTTAGTAACTCAAATATTAAAAATTTAGCTAGGTTCATTAATAGTTCTACAGGCAGTTTAGCGATAGAGGAATTGTGTATTAAAAGTGATTATAAAAAATTTAAAAAAACTTAAACAGTTTCGTAAGAAAATGTGGCGTCGTTTAATGGGGCGTTCTGATTTACAAGATTTTAATCGACAACAAGTTAAGTTTCGACAGCGTTATCCGGATTATGTTCTAGGAGCAGGTACTTATGGAATGCCTATAGTTCATGATTGGAATGAAGGGAGCACTCTACGAATAGGTGCCTATTGTTCAATTGCAGCTAATGTACAAATATTTTTAGGCGGTCAGCATGCTATTAGTTGGGTGACAACTTATCCGTTTCCGGAGTTTTTTACCGAAGCAAGGCATATTAAAAATCCGGTTGCTACTAACGGTGATGTAGTAATAGGTAGTGATGTTTGGCTGTGTGCTAATTGTACTGTTTTATCGGGTGTTACAATTGGACATGGTGCAGTGATTGCTAGTGGTGCAGTTGTGAGTCGAAATGTTGAACCTTATGCGATTATGGCCGGTAACCCAGCTCAAAGAGTGCGATGGCGATTTGATGAGTACACAAGAATGAGTTTATTAGAGTCTGCTTGGTGGAATTGGTCAGTGGCAGAAATTAGACCGGTGGTTGGTATGTTATGCTCTGATAATATCGCTGAGTTTATTGCCTACGCGCATTCGCGTAAAAGTCATTAGAGCTATGTAGGGTAAGTTCTTTAGAATCCTGCTTTATTACGACTTTTTTATATGGTTATACAATACCAGTGGTTATGATTAATCACTGGTTCAAAAATTAAGAATTACATTTATCATGAATAAAATAGACTACGCCATAACATTTGCTTGCTATAACCAAGTTGAATACACCCGTCAGTGCATAGATAGCATGATTAAACATGGTGTTGATTTGGGGCGTTTAGTTGTTGTGGATAATGGATCTACTGATGAAACTCGGGCTTATCTTGAAACATTACCGTTAGGTGGGTGTATTCTTAATAAGGCGAATTTGGGTTGTGGTGTTGCTTGGAATCAAGGTGCATTAGCTTTACAAGCAGAGTGGACCATTATTATGAATAATGATGTCTTGGTCTCTAAGGGCTGGATTGAGAATATGATTGCTGTTGCAGAAGATAAGGGTTTGAAAATTATTTCTCCTGCTTTGATAGAAGGTCCATTAGATTATGATTTTGACACATTTGCTGATGAAGCCTCAGTTAAATTGAATTCTGCGCTTAGGGTGGGTGGACGTCATGCCGTTTGTTTAGCTGTGCATAAATCAGTCTGGCTGGAAATAGGTTATTTTCAACCTATCCCTAAGTTATTAGGTTATGAAGATTCAATGTTTTTTCATGAGGTCGATAAGGTGGGTATTTCTATAGGAATGACTGGGGCTTCATGGTTACATCATTATGGCTCTATTACTCAGTCCGCGATGAAGCAGGAGCGGGGCTTATCTGAAAAACAAGGTTTGGGTTATCGTTATAATTATCGTTTATTACAACAAAGTTGGTTGGCGCGAAAATTAACTAAGGCAAAGAAAATAAGACAGAAAAAATCATGGTGTACAGCAGAGTTAGCTCAATTTAGTCAAACGCTACATGGAAAACGAGAAAATAATGGTTTTTATTGGGAGTAGTTGTTTGATATTTTGTATGTTTTCTCTGTGTTAGTTATTTCCTGCTATCAATAAAATTTAATAAAAATGCTTAGTGTCATTATCATTACAAAAAATGAAGCCGAACATATTGGTCGATGTTTAGCTTCTGTATCATGGGCTGATGAAATCATTGTTTTAGATTCCGGTAGTGAAGATGACACGGTCTCTATTTGTCGACAATATACCGATAAAGTGTATGAGACTGATTGGCCTGGTTTTGGGATTCAAAAACAGCGAGCTTTAAATAAAGCGACTGGTGATTGGGTTTTATCGATTGATGCTGATGAGGTAGTCACCGCTGAGTTGCGTGCAGAAATAGAGCTAGTATTACAGCAAAATCAATTTCAAGCTTTTGAAATACCTCGTTTATCAAGTTACTGTGGAAGAGAAATACGCCATGGCGGTTGGTGGCCTGATTATGTGTTGCGGTTGTTCGTAAAACATGGGGCACGGTTTTCAGCGGATATAGTTCATGAGAGGGTTATTGTTGATGCTCCTGTAGGGCGATTAGTATCCCCCTTCCTTCATGATACCGCTGTTGATTTAGACGAAATCTTGGTTAAGGTAAATAGTTATTCAACGCTAGGCTCAAAAATGCTTTATGATCAAGACGCTAAGTCGTCAATCATTAAAGCCCTTTTGAAAGGGATATGGACATTTAATAGGACTTATTGGTTTAAAGCTGGTTTTTTAGATGGTGCGCAGGGTTTGATGTTGGCTGTTTCAAATGCTGAGGCAACTTATTATAAATATATAAAGTTATGGCTGTTGCAGCAGAAATAAACTCAGTTTTTATTAAAGATACAATTAAAATAACTTTATAGTCGATCTCACTCTGTTTTTATTATGCCTTCATTACAATTTCTTGTTAGTGCGCCTCATATTTCTCTTCATCCAGCTACTTCTGATTCTGTAACCCCTTTATTTTCGATTATTATCCCTAGTTGGAATAATTTATATTTTTTGAAAATGTGTGTTGAAAGTATCCAGAAAAACTCGCGATATCACCATCAAATCATTATTCATCTTAATGAGGCTAATGATGGCTCAAGAGCATGGGTAGCGGAAAATAATCTCGATTATAGTTATTCTGAGAATAATATTGGTATCTGTTATGCCATGAATATTGCACGCACTTTAGTTAAAACTGAGTATTTAGTTTATTTTAATGATGATATGTATGCTTGTCCTGATTGGGATTATTGGTTGCATGAAGAAATAAAAAAGCAAAAAGATAGATTCTTTTTTATTTCGTCTACAATGATTGAACCTCGTGAGACAGGCAATAAGTGTGTGATTGCGCCGTTCGATTGTGGATCTAATCCGAGTGAATTTGAAGAAACTAAGTTATTGAAAAACTTTTCTCAATTAGAAAAAGCAGACTGGCAAGGTTCAACTTGGCCGCCTAGTGTAGTGCCAATCATGTTATGGGATATGGTTGGTGGTTATAGTATTGAGTTTTCGCCGGGAATGTATTCTGATCCAGACTTTGCCATGAAGTTATGGCAAGTGGGGGTGAGAAATTTTAAAGGCGTAGGAAAAAGTCGTGTCTATCACTTCATGTCTAAATCAACTGGGAAATTAACGTTTAAAGCTAATGGTTCACGGATGTTTTTAAATAAATGGAAAGTAAGCGCTAAAGTGTTTGCAAGATATTATTTGTTGCGAGGTGATAGTTGGGGCGGTGAATTGACTATGCCTATGCAAAGCATAAAATTAAAATTAAATTTTTTTTTAAATCAAATAAAAAGACGCTTGGGTTAAAACATGAAAAAAAAATCTCTTGATATTTATAAGCGCTTACTGGTTTACGTCAAACCTTATCGTGGCTTATTTGCCATTAGTATAATAGGTTTTTTTTTATATTCAGGTACACAAACTCTATTTGCAGCTTTAATTAAACATATTATTGATACTTTACAGACTGAAACAAGAGAAGGCATGAACTATTTGCCACTCTTATTTAGTGGTCTAATTATTATTCATGGTATAGGTGCTTATATAGGAAATTATTTTCTAGCTAAAGTTTCTGTGAATGTGGTTCATGCCTTAAGGTGTGAAATTTTCGACCAATATACGCGATTGCCTACCAGTTATTTTGATGCCAATAACAGTGGTTATATGATTTCAAGAATCACTAACAATGTGGGTCAAGTAACCCAAGCTGTTACTGATGCGGTGCGTACCTTTGTACGAGAGGGTTTTACCGCCATAGGCCTATTAATCTATTTGTTCTATTCAAACTGGATGTTATCGTTAGTTTTTGTGGCAATTGCGCCTATTATTGTGGTGCTTGTGGGGTATGTCAGTAAGCGTCTTCGTACTATCAGCAAAAAAATACAAGAGTCCATTGGTGATATGACGCATATCACGTCTGAATTAGTCGGTGGTCATCGTGTGGTACGTAGTTATGGTGGTGAAGCTTATGAGCAGAAGCGCTTTTTAGAAAGCAGCTTATATAACCGTAGCCAATCATTAAAGTTATCGACGACAATGGCTATACATAATCCGATTATGCAATTCATTATCGCCATTGCCTTATCCGTTTTAATGTATATGGCCTTGTTTTTTATGAAGCAAGCCAGTGTCGGTGAGTTTGTCGGGTATTTAACCGCAGCTTTTTTATTACCAAAACCTATCAGAAGTTTAAGTGATTCAAATAGTGATATTCAAAAAGGAATAGTAGCTGCTGAATCTTTATTTGAAATCTTAGATGAACCCGGTGAAGAAGATTCCGGTAGTTATCAAGCAGAACGTTGCCAAGGAGCTTTAGAATTTAAAAACCTATCGTTCCAGTATCCAGGAACTAATGAGTTTGCGCTTAGGGATATTAGTTTTAAGGTAGAACCAGGCCAGACGATTGCCTTAGTCGGCGCATCGGGTGGTGGTAAAAGTACCTTGGCTAACTTGGTTTCACGGTTTTATCCTCATAACAGTGGCGAGATATTATTAGATGGCGTAGAAATTAATAGCTATCAATTGGCTAACTTAAGAAAGCAAATTGCCTTGGTTAATCAACAAGTCACCTTATTCAATGATACGATAGCCAACAATATCGCTTATGGTACGCTGGCAACGGCCACTAAAGAGGAAATTACCACGGCAGCTACCGATGCTTATGCCATGGAGTTCGTCAGTAAATTCGAGTTAGGTTTAGAGACTGAAATTGGTGAGAATGGCGTTAAGTTGTCTGGCGGACAGAGGCAACGTTTAGCCTTGGCCAGAGCGTTACTCAAAGATGCGCCTATATTAATATTAGATGAAGCAACATCAGCATTAGATACCGAATCCGAACGCTATATACAAGCGGCTTTGCAAAAAGTGATGGGTAATCGAACTACTTTGGTTATCGCTCATCGCTTATCAACGATAGAAAATGCGGATGTCATTTTAGTGATTGATCAAGGACGAATTATAGAGCAGGGTTCTCATGCAGAACTGATAGAAAAACAGGGTGCTTATGCTAGGTTGCACCACATACAGTTTAAAACACAGATTGAAAAAACAGAGCGGCCACTTGAAGTAACGATGCCAGATTAAATGTAATTATTCAGATCCCCTCTTTGTTAGAGAAGGTTTAGGAACACAGTCGTTAAGTTAAAAACTTGGAGTGCTGAGCTTCAGCTATTGCGTTTAAAACAGCTGAAGCTGTTTTACTCCAGGCGCATAGATTACTCAAATTAATGACCTTAATGCTTACATTTAAACAGGTGCGCTAATAATCACCTAAACACTATCTCTCTTTAAGAACCTAGGAGAACTATTTTGAAAACATTTGTGACCGAGCTTGAGGAGCATCAATCGATGATCGCTAACTTAGCAGAGCAGTCTGGCGCTATAGAAGCGGCAGGGGCTTTATTAATTACCACCTTAAAGCAAGGCGGCAAGATATTACTTTGTGGTAATGGTGGCAGTGCGGCTGACTGTCAACATATCGCCGCTGAGTTAGTAGTGCGCTATGAAAAAAAACGTCATGCTATGGCGGCTATTGCCTTGACGACAGATAGTTCTATTTTAACAGCCCATGCTAATGATTTTGATTTTGAAACAGTATTCTCGCGTCAAGTTGAAGGCTTAGGAAATGCTAAAGATTGTTTGATTGCTATTTCCACGTCCGGTACCAGTAAGAATATAGTAAAAGCTACGGAGGCTGCAAAAGCTAAAGGCATGACCGTTATTGGTTTGACCGGCAATGAGGGCGGCGAATTAAGTGAGCTGGCAACGCTTGCTGTGGTTGTGCCTTCAAAAGTAACAGCAAGAATACAAGAGGCTCATATATTAATTGGGCATTGGTGGTGTGGAGTGATTGAGGAGGCATTAAGTGATTGTAGTAACACCTGAGTTTAGCGCAGCTAGAATTATTGTTATTGGGGATGTGATGCTGGATCGTTATTGGTCTGGGCAAGCTACCCGTATTTCTCCTGAAGCTCCCGTGCCGGTAGTTAAGGTTAAATCCATTGAAGACCGTATTGGTGGCGCGGCTAACGTTGCACTTAATATTGCTAAACTAGGCGGACAGGTTACTTTATTGGGCGTTATTGGTGATGATGCTGAGGGTGAAATAGTCCAACAACTATTAGAGGCCGAAGGGGTTGTTTGTGATTTTGTGGTTGAAAAGTCTCTGCGTAGTATCTGCAAATTACGGGTGATGGCGCAACATCAGCAATTAATACGTTTAGACTTTGAAGATACGCCCATACAGTTTGATCAAGCCGCCTTACAATCGGCCCTAATGCGTCATTTACCTAAAAATGATGTCGTGGTGTTGTCAGATTATGGTAAAGGTACGTTAGTCGAAGTATCGAGTTTTATTGCCGCTGCTAAGCAGGCCGGTCTTAAAACCTTAGTTGATCCTAAAGGCGTTGATTATCAGCCTTATGCCAAGGCCGATTTAATTACGCCTAACTTATCAGAATTAAAAGCGGTGGTTGGTGACTGTCAAGATGAGCAGCAACTTATTGCAAAAGGCCGTGCTTTATTAGCGCAATATAATATTCCTACGCTGTTATTAACGCGAGGTGAAGCGGGCATGACCTTGATTGAAGGGGATCAAGTCCATTCTCTGCCAGCAAAAGCCAAAGATGTTTTTGATGTAACAGGGGCTGGGGATACCGTTATTGCCGTGATGGCCTTATGTGTATCTTTAGAGTTGCCTTTAGTGGAAGCGATGTATTTAGCTAATTTAGCCGGTGGCATTGTCGTCGGAAAACTAGGTACGTCTACTGTTTCACTACAAGAATTAACCCGTGCTATGCATGGTGCTAGAGATTCTTTCTATGGCGTAGTTGAAGAGCATGAATTAGCCAAGCTCTTTGCTAGAGCTAAAGCCCATAATGAAAAAATCATTATGACCAATGGCTGTTTTGATTTATTGCATGCAGGGCATGTCGCTTACTTAGAACAAGCAAAAGCACTCGGTGATCGTTTGTGTGTGGCCGTGAATTCGGATGCCTCAGTTAAACAGCTTAAAGGTGAATCACGACCTATTAATGCCTTAAAAGAACGCATGACTGTTTTAGCCGCTTTAGCCTGTGTCGACTGGGTAGTGGCTTTTACAGAAGAAACCCCCGAGCGTTTATATTGCAATTTATTGCCCGACGTTATTGTTAAGGGCGGTGATTATAGTGCCGAGCAAGTGGTCGGTGGCGATTGTGTTATTAAGGCCGGTGGCGAAGTTAAGATCTTACAGTTTGTTGATGGCCAATCAACGACAGCGATGATAAATAAAGCAAGAGGTGATCAATGATTATTGTTACAGGTGGTGCAGGTTTTATCGGTAGTAATCTGATTCGAGCCCTAAATAAGCGTGGCGAAAGCGATATATTATTAGTTGATCATTTAGTGAATGGTCGAAAAATGTTTAATATTGCGGATCTTAATGTCGCTGATTATATGGATAAAGCGGAGTTCATCAATAAAATGGACTCGCCTACCTTTTTAAATGGCGTTAGAGCGATATTTCATCAAGGAGCTTGTTCTGCAACCACGGAATGGAATGGCCAGTATGTGATGGAGAATAATTACAATTATTCCAAGCATCTATTGCAAAGTTGTCTTGCCAAGAATGTAGCCTTTATTTATGCCTCTTCAGCCTCTGTTTATGGCAATGGTGAGCAAGGTTTTCGTGTAAATCGCAGTTGTGAGCAGCCCATTAATATGTATGCTTACTCAAAGTTTCAATTTGATCAATATGTGCGGCGAATATTGCCGATAGCTGATTGTCAAATTGCCGGTTTTCGTTATTTTAATGTCTATGGTCCCGGTGAGCAGCATAAGGGGGCAATGAGTAGTACGGCATTCCATTTTAATCAGCAAGTCATTGAGCATAACAAAGCAAAGTTATTTGAAGGTTGTGATGGCAGGGCCAATGGTGAGCAACAGCGTGATTTTGTTTATATCGATGATGTTGTTGATGTCAATCTATGGTTTTTAGATCATCCCGATGAAAGTGGTATTTTTAATGTCGGTACAGGTAGGGCAGAAACCTTTAATACGGTGGCCAATGCCGTTATTGCATGGCATCAACAAGGAAGTATTGACTATATTCCCTTCCCCGAGCATTTAAAAGGTGCTTACCAGAGTTATACGCAGGCCGATATTTCAGGATTAAGACAGGCAGGGTATAGTAAAGACTTTTTAACCGTTAAAGAGGGTGTTAGCCAGTATTTGGATTGGTTAAATTCAAAATAAAGCTAATGGCGTAGGTCGGGTTACACTATCGCTAACCCGACCTACAAAATCAACTCACGTTAAGAAAAGGTTTTATTGAAAAGTGATTCCTTAGCTTAAGCCATTTTTTGTTTAGCAGAGGTAGGTTTCTTAGTATTTCTATTTTCGAAAAAGCGCAAGCCAAAGAAAGTTAACCAGCCTATTAGAAATAAACCTAGGGTGAAGCCTGCATAAGCGATAGGCCAAGCAACTCCGCCGGCCATCATGGTGAATTCTGACATCCCCCCTATGCCAGCCAAAAGATTGAGCGGCATAAAAATAACGCTAATAATGGTCAAGCGTTTAAGGTCTTTGTTTTGATTGACGTTAATGAAACCAACGGTAGCATCCATCTGGAAGTTGATTTTATTAAACAAGAAGGCGGTGTGGCCATCTAACGATTCGATGTCACGTAAAATTTCTCGGACATCGGCATGTTGCTCATCGGATAAAAATTTGCCACGCATTAAAAAAGATAAGGCTCGCCGTGTGTCCAGAACATTGCGGCGTATGCGTCCGTTAAGATCTTCTTCTTCAGCAATAGCCGCCAGTATATTTTCGGCTTCATCATCAGTCATGTGCGATTTAAACACTTGCCTGCCTACCGCTTCTAGTTCGGCATAAACATCTTCTAGGGCATTGGCCGAATATTCAACCTCGGCGGCATATAAATCGAGTAAGACATCTTTAGCTTCTGATACATAACCCGCTTCTGCTCGTGCCCGTAAGCGCTGTAAACGAAAGACCGGTAGTTCTTTGTTACGTACTGAAAATAAGGTGCCTTTATTGAGAACGAAAGCTACGGCAACGTTGCGTGACTCATCTTTCCTATCGAGTAGAAAGTCGGAATGTAAATGCACTTCACCATTTTCTTCTACGTAGAAGCGTGCGCTAGTTTCTAAGTCGGTTAAGCTTTTTGGATTAGGGAGATCTACGTCAAATATATCTTTTGCCCAAGCGAGTTGTTCGTCTTCGGGTCTTACCAAATCAATCCAGATAGGATTCGCTCTGGCTAAATCTTCTTTGGTTTCAATAGGGATTTGTCGTAACCGCCCTTCGTGTAAATCAAATACACGAATCATCATATTTCGATTGCGAGATTTAATCTCGACAATAAATTCAGAGCGTAGTACTTCAGCTATTTCTCGACGCACATCTTCTTTTCGATCATCACGCAGTAATTGCCAAGTTATTTGCCGGTCATCGGTAGATAGCGACTCAAGTATCCTCGCGATAATTTGGCGATCCAGATTGTCCAGTAGGCGTTGTAACTCTACTCGATTTTGCTTGTGTACTAGAGTTTCTACCAAGTCATGGTGGGGCATGTCTTGGCGTCGGACTAAATCTTCGATGAGCTTATGCTTGGCTAGTAAGTTTTTAACAGTAGCGAGATGATTTTGAGTGTCTAGGTAATTATTCATTTTTTGCTTCCTGTGGGCGCAGTGGGCTATTAGATAAGCTAAAAATCAATTAGTAATCACTAAGTAATTTAAACAACAAAAACATCTCCGCCGCTATTGCGAGCACTAGCCGTTATAAAGCTTAAATTATCAAAGTGAGCGAATTTTTCTTTTGCCTGATCAGTAATAGCATTCGCTAAGGCTATGCCGTCTATTGCACAAAATCCGGTGGGTCCCCAAGAGGTTTGGCCAATCGCAACTGCGCCTTGCGCGGCTAACCAGTCCATCGCACAAGCAACTTCTGGACTGGTAAAAACACCACCTTGAGCGGATGCAAAATGCTCACCAACTGAGCGTTGTAATTGACTAATAACGTCACCAAACTTGCTAAGGTCATTTTCGGCCACGGCAGGTAGCCCTTGCATCAACAATAAATAACATAAGCGTGCTGCTTCTTGCTGAGGGAAGGGTGGTAATTCTTTAAAGGCTTGGATTTCTTGTTGGCCATGTAAACCTTGTCCGCGTTGATCCAATACTAAAATAAAGCGCCAATCATTAGGTATATCCATATGTACTAGCACCGGCGGCGTAATGGTTTTTTCTCCACGACCCCCATCTACCACCAAGCCGCCTTGTTCAAAGATGCCGATGCCAATACCCGAACGTAAGCCTCTATCCATTAATGCGGCAATATCCCTCACAGTAAGCCCAAGACCATAATAGGTATTTAAGGCCATACCAATGGCTAATGACATTTGCGTACCAGAACCTAAGCCTACATGTTCTGGAATTGCGCTTTCAATAGTGACCTCAAGTTGGTCGGAAACCTTTAATGCCTGACACAGCAAGCTTAAACATTTGTCTGCCCGTTGTGCGCAAGGGCCACTAATAGTGCGTTGTGCGGCATGGCTAATGCTTAAACGTGTGGCCTGTTCATTAAGGGCTACTCCTATACTGCCAAAATGACGAGCTAAGGAGCCACTTAAATCAATAAAGCCCATGTGTAACCTAGCAGGAGCAATAACTGAGACTTTAGAATATTGGGCTATCACAAGAGGAAAAAGAGGGAGTTGCAAAATTTCATAAATTATACAGGATTAACGGAAAAATGAGTGAGCTTGAGCATGGCTTTTTTAGTGCAAGTAATCTAAAGTCATCGCAAATCTATTCTACAGATGTTTTTACTACTCGCGAGACGGGGTTTATAACCCCGTCTCAACCGTTTGATATTGTCATTATCGTTGAAAGATCACCGAAGAAACAGACCTACTTTTGGTTATATAACGCGGTTTGGGTGCATCTAAACGTTTCGATAGGGGGTTGCAAACCCCGACCGGCATTGTCATCATCGCAATGTGGTGGACTTGGCTTGATGTGTATGGGTTGCAAACCCCGTCCAGCATGAAGATCTAAAGTCATCGCAGATCTAGTCTACAGATACTCGCGAGACGGGGTTTATAACCCCGTCTCAACCGTTTGATATTGCCATTATCGTTGAAAGATCACCGAAGAAATAGGCCTACTTTTGGTTATATAACGCGGTTTGGGTGCATCCAAACGTTTCGATAGGGGGTGCAAACCCCGACCGGCATGAAAGTAAGCATTAAACATTAACTTGTTGAAAAATATAGCCATAAAAATAATACAAAAGTATAAATGGGGGGTGCGGAATGTCGGTTAAAACATTAAGGACCGGGTTGCAAACCCCGTCCAGCATGTGGCTTTTTTAGTGCAAGTAATCTAAAGTCATCGCAGATCTGGTCTACAGATGTTTTTTACAGTTAACTAACTCCGCTAAACTATTCATTTTGGCATCACAAAGGCTTAATGTAACAGGATCAAGCGTTTTTGTAGCGGGTATCCAGAGTGCATAAGCACCGGCACTTTTTGCGGCGACAATGCCCGCATGAGAATCTTCCAGAACTAAGCACTGTTGTATGGGAATATTTAAAATAGCTGCTGCTTTTAAAAAAATATCCGGCGCAGGTTTACCATGCAACACCTCATCGCGACTAATGATGGTAGAAAATACATGATCTAACTTAGCAAAGGCTAGACATTCTTTAGCATTCATAGCACTGCTGTTAGTCGCTAAACAATAAGGAATATCTTGTTGTATCAGTGTCTCTATGAGTTCGTTAAAACCAGCTCGACTATGAATACCATAGCGATTAACGTGCTCATACCAACAGTAACCACTGAGTTCATTAAAGCGCTGTAGATTAAAGTCAGCACCACAATAGCTTAGTACTGCTTCAGTGACGGCTTGATAATGCAAGCCAGAGAGTGATTCACAGAAGCTCGCTGGCAGCTTATAACCCATCATTTGTGCGGCTTGTTGCCAAGCAATGAAATAAGTAGGTTCAGTATCCAGCACCAAACCATCCATATCAAAAATAACCGCTGCAAAATCGCTTAATTTAACCACGCAGCACCTTAATATATTCACCGTGGGCTTCACGGTTAGAACCGACCACTATGCGTTTAACGCCTAGTTGATTTTGTTCGACTATGCCCGATACTAGAACCGTTTCGCCCTTAAGTGCTTGTCCGGTATACGTCGCTGTAAAACTGACGATAGCATCAATCTGTTCATGGGCTATTTTAAATTCAGCTGGATAATCAAAGGCATGCGTATCATCAATAATAGTGCATTGCAAAGTAATCGCCTCAGTTTTCTGATAACGAGTTAGATCAGGAGTCCAGATGTCATCAATAAAGTTTAAATCAAATTTTCGGCCATTAATGACGGCTTTATTATATTTACGGCGTTCATGCCAGACATAATCGCTATAGCTTAAATCGCAAGATCGGCGCTGATAAGAGGCTTGCCAGTCATGTTCATCTAATTCATGTAAGTGCTGTCGCTCTATTAATTCACGAGTAATGTCTCGGCATTGATGAAAGACTGCTCGACTGTAACAGACTAAATCGATATCCGAATTGGCTTGCTGAGCCCCTATTAATAATGAGCCTGTAATGCCAGTTTGGGATAAATCCAAACCACCTTGTTGTAATAAGTTACAAAGCTGAAATAGATCGCTTTCTATCGCATCATGCTGGGCTGCCTGCATAAGCGCTTGTAAGCGCAGTTTAGGTCGATGATGTTTAACAATGCGCTTTAAGGGTACTGCATGTAAATGTGCATCTAAAACGGCTGAATAATGCAAATAATCAGGATGATGTTGCTTTAAGTAGGCGTTAGCAGGGTCGGTGCTGAGCTTATTCCAAACAGCGTCTGTTTTAATATAACGTAAAAAACATAAGACCTGATCTTGCTCAGTACCCGAACTGACGACAGCGAAAACAAGTCCTTCGCTAGTTTCTATAAAATCTTTGGCAAAAATAATGAGCTAACTCCTATGGTTTTATCGTTCTTACGTTTGTTATCGAGGCCGACAACATTCGCCCTGTACATTTGACAATTGAAGCTGGGCGAATTTGTCGTTTTTTAACTTAGCATTGAATGCACTTGGAGTAAAACAGCTTTAGCTGTTTTACAAAGCAACACCTATTAGATAACTTTTCTATTGATTAGTTAAGCAGAGCGCAAGAGTAACATCAGTTAATTAAATAACTAAGATAGAAATGGGGTTTTTGCGTTTTTTATTGAAACTGAACACTTAATCGCCTATCCTCCGCTGTAGTTTTGATTTAAAACTGAAACCTTAAAGTTTACTACCCTAAATCACGCCCACAGGAGACTGTATGAAGATTGGTATCCCAAAAGAAATACACCACGGTGAAATGCGTGTAGCCACGACACCCGAGGCTGCAGCACACATAATAAAACTAGGATTTTCCATTAGTATTGAAAGCGGAGCAGGGCTCGGCGCCAATATATCGGATGAGGCTTACAAGGAAGCGGGCGTTGAGATCGTCGCAGATACGCGAACCTTATGGAAACAATCTGATATTATCATGAAAGTGCGAGCGCCTGAGCTCAATCTTAAATTAGTCATAGAAGAAACAGAATTGTTATCACCCGGCGCAACCTTAATTAGTTTTATTTGGCCCGCCCAAAATGAAGACTTATTAAAGAAGCTCGCAGCTAAAGGCGTAACTGTTTTGGCTATGGACAGCGTGCCCCGTATGTCTAGGGCGCAAAAACTAGATGCCTTAAGTTCTATGGCCAATATTGCGGGATACCGTGCCATTATAGAAGCCGCCCAACATTTCGGTCGCTTTTTTACGGGCCAAATTACCGCAGCGGGTAAAATTCCCCCCGCTAAAGTCTTAGTGATTGGTGCAGGGGTTGCAGGTTTAGCCGCTATTGGTACTGCAAAAGGCATGGGGGCTATTGTCCGTTCCTTTGATACGCGTCCCGAAGTTAAAGAACAAATTGAAAGTATGGATGCTGAATTCTTGATGTTAGATTTCAAGGAAGAAGGCGCAGGCGCAGGTGGTTATGCTAAAACCATGTCCAAAGAATTTATTGACGCTGAGATGGCTTTATTTGCTCAGCAAGCCAAAGAAGTCGATATTATTGTCACCACGGCCTTAATTCCAGGTCGCCCCGCACCTAAGCTCATTACCGCAGAAATGGTCGCCTCCATGAAAGCCGGTAGCGTTATTGTCGATTTAGCCGCAGAACAAGGTGGTAACTGTGAATTGACTGAAAAAGATCAAGTCGTGGTTAAGCATGATGTTACTGTCATAGGCTATACCAATTTACCGAGTCGTTTAGCTAATCAATCTAGTCAGCTTTATGCGACTAATCTTCGTCATTTATTGACCGAACTGTGTCCTGAAAAGAACGGTTTACTCAATGTTAATATGGATGATGAAGTGATACGTGGTACCACGGTCATTAAAGACGGCAATATTACTTGGCCAGCGCCCGCGCCTAAACTTTCCGCAGCGCCAGCACCACAAACAGAAGCACCGGCTTATGCCGAAGTGCTCGCTTTACAAAAGAAATCTTTTTTACCGCCGGTCGTTAAGCAATTATTGCCCATCGTCATTGCTGGCTTAGTGTTGTTTGGCATTGGTGCTGTCGCACCCGAATCGTTCATGACTCACTTTACAGTCTTTGTCTTAGCCTGTTTCGTTGGTTATCAAGTGATTTGGAATGTTTCACATTCGCTACATACGCCCTTAATGAGCGTCACTAATGCCATCAGCAGTATTATCGTTATTGGGGCTGTGGTACAGGTATCTACGGCTAATAATACCGTCACTATATTAGCGGGTTCCGCTATCTTGCTCGCGTCTATTAATATCTTCGGTGGCTTCTTAGTCACACGTCGTATGTTAGAAATGTTCAGAAAATAACAGGAAATTATTATGTCTCATAGTTTAGTTACGATGTCATATATCGTTGCCGCCATTTTGTTCATTTTAAGTCTGAGTGGTTTAAGTAATCAGGAATCGGCTCGTAAAGGTAATTATTACGGCATGTTAGGTATGGCGATTGCTATTGTCGCGACCACCTTTAGTGCCTCGGTCAGCGTTTACGGGGTATTGATTGCCGCTATCACCATCGGTGGTTTGATCGGTGCTAAAGCGGCCTTAAAAGTTGAAATGACCCAAATGCCCGAACTCGTTGCCATCATGCACAGTTTGGTCGGTTTGGCTGCTGTTTTAGTAGGTTATGCCAACTTTATGGACAGTACCATTACCATCACTGGTGTGGAAAAGACCATCCATGAAGTGGAAATTTATATCGGCATCCTGATTGGTGCGGTGACTTTTTCAGGCTCAGTTATTGCTTTTGGTAAGCTGAGTGAAAAAATCAATGGCAAGCCGTTGTTATTGCCGGGTCGTCATTGGTTTAATCTAACGCTGTTGTTTGCAGTTATTGGTCTAGGTGCGATGTTTTTACATCAAACTGAAGTCGGTGGCGATGCGATTATTCCTTTAGCTATTATGACGGGTATTGCCATCGTCTTTGGTATCCACATGGTCATGGCCATTGGTGGTGCGGATATGCCTGTGGTTATTTCTATGCTCAACAGTTATTCAGGTTGGGCGGCAGCAGCAACCGGTTTTATGCTCAGCAATGATTTGTTGATCGTAACCGGCGCCTTGGTGGGTAGTAGTGGTGCGATCTTGAGTTACATCATGTGCCGCGCTATGAATAGACATTTTTTAAGCGTTATTGCCGGTGGCTTTGGTACTTCTTCCGGTGGTGAAGCGGCGGCTATTGAAGGCGAAGTACAGCCTATCGAAGCTGAAGAAGTGGCTAAGTTATTGCAAGATTCAAAAAATATCATGATTATCCCAGGTTACGGTATGGCCGTAGCCCAAGCGCAACATACCGTGAATGAAATCACTAAGCTGTTACGTGATAAGGGTAAAAAAGTCCGTTTTGGCATTCATCCGGTTGCCGGTCGTATGCCTGGCCACATGAACGTATTATTAGCCGAAGCCAAAGTGCCTTATGACATCGTTTATGAAATGGATGAAATCAATGATGATTTTGCTAATG
>Ga0214235_1000169_pt1 | contig 35316 bp, 29 predicted proteins | sample TroBogypolimnion_2_FD_153073 | JGI IMG/M metagenome (GOLD analysis project Ga0214235, IMG submission 153073) | Freshwater microbial communities from Trout Bog Lake, WI - 15JUL2008 hypolimnion | ecosystem: Environmental > Aquatic > Freshwater > Lake > Hypolimnion/Profundal zone ... | reverse complement strand
AAATGGATATTTATAATTTTTCTACGCCCGTTGAAAAAATAGTACCTTGAAATGGCTGGCTACCCACTTAACACCGAACAAAGCGGTTGCGTAGGTCGGGTTACGCTGTCGCTAACCCGACCTACATTCTAAAAGTAAACGATTAAGCTAAACTGTCCTGTCTTAAATTGGTAGCCCCATTTGGCTACCAATTTAAGACGGGACAGTTTGAATATATCTCGTTGCCACGCAAAGCACTCTGCGTGGCAACGATGAAAGAGAGTGGAAGCATTAAACGTTTCGATCGGGGTTGCAAACCCCGACCGGCATTGTCATCATCGCAATGTAGTGGGCTTAGCTTGATGCGTATGGGTTGCAAACTCCGTCCCGCCTGTGGACTTTAGTTAAAAGAATACTATACTACGGGTTCAAGAAGATAGGTGGATGCACGGAGCTTTCTACCCGACTATACAGTGCATCACTAGAAAAAAGCCGTTATCAGCCAACACGTTCGTCAGCCACCTGCCCTAAGCTCGCCAGCACCGTCAAGTCACGACTACGCTGCTCAACTCGCCTAAGATAACTGGCCTGATTTTTAGTGCAAACTAAGGTATGGGGACTGCCAACGCGCAAAGTACTACAAATCACATCACTTTGGTGTTTTTGTATTGTTTGCTCAACATGCTTTCGCCTAGCTTCAACAGCTTTAAGCTGCCATTTTGGTTGGGTTGGCTCGTCCAAAAATAACTTGAATGCCTTACAATCTGAGCAAAGGCAGTTGATTTTATTATCTCGTCGCCAATCTGCAGGCGGCTCCAACGTCATCATCACTCGCACATTGATATGCGCGATCACGGCTGCCTGCAATTTCGTTACAACAGGTCTGCCGCTAAGCTCGGCTTGGATGAGCAACAAGGCAGCTGCCACTAGAACATTATCAACATCATAAACCGTAGGCCAAGCCAGAAAATAAGTTAAGGCATCGTCAGCTAATGCGTTATTAATAGCACTAAAACTGGTCAAAATAGCTGACACAAATTCACTGCTGTTAGTTATTCTGGGGCTCTGCCAAGACGGTAGCTCTGGGAAATGCTGTGGATCTCCAGGTAGTACCGCAAATAAGATTTGTGCCGCTTTATTGAGATCTGTGGCATTACACGCTTTTGCACTACTTAATCCAGCCAATAATGCCGCACAGGCTTCTTGAGCTTTAATGGCACTTAAGGTGAATGCTTGTTCCACAGCGCTAACGACAAAATCCCAAGGTATCAGTGTTGAGCTTTGTACCAATGCGGCACTGTCGGCTTTTTGATAAAAACCATATTTAGCGATACCCTGCCAATAACGATTGATGCCATCAATGTCACCTAAACGAAATAGGCATGCTAACAATTCACCACCCGTACGGCGGTTTCGGTACTCATAGGCATTCTCAGTATTTTCATAGAAGGTATCGCGTAACAAATAACCAGCCAAGGTATGAGCGTCTTGCCAGAGGCTTGACTTTAGATCTTTGCCTTGCTTTTCCCAACGCTGACAAAAATCTTGTAACACCGGCAAGGTCTCACTTAGCCCTGCTTGGCCAATAATGGACAAATGCAAGGCTTTAGGCCACACCACCAAAGCAGCGGCTTGATAGCTACGTTCAAAAGAGGCACCGGCATTGCCCGTAGCTTCTTGAAACTCGATATTATCAGGCTCAATATTTTCGTAAGCTGATGTTGGGCAAAACTCATATTCGCTAAACGGTAGCTCTGGCAAAGGACATGGTTTGCCATCCCTGCGTCGCCATTCAGAAATGCTTTCGGTGCGCTCCGTTACTTCGTCAACTTCAAAGCCTTCATCCTCAGGCTCATCATCCCAGTAATGTCCACGACGCCCATAGCTGCCCTGATATTGCGCACTGCCACTTTCTTCTACCGATACCAAGGCTAAGTGGATATCACAATCGGCTAGATCAGCCGCTGACACCAATACATCGGCCACGGCTTGATCGGTATTTTTTAGAGCATCAAAGCCTAATTCTGCAGGCGTATAAGCATGTTCCAATAGGTAAATGAGTTTTTCTGGTATTTCGTCGTTAGGATTATCCTTGAGCGAGGCTGCCCAGTTACTTAGCAAGGCCGTCACCAAAGCTTGCTCTTGGTGGTAATCTGGTGGTTTGGGCACAGGCAATTGTTTGTCGGCGCGGAACAGATTATAGATTAGGGTAAGGCGACAGCCTTCGGTAATGGGTAAGATTTCATGCACACAATCGGCATAAAACGCGGCATAACCCATTTCAGCCGCATCATCACGATGTAAATCTAAGGTAACGGCTTGTTGCTGATGCTTGACTACCAATTCGCCACCTTGGTATTCCGAGGGCAACACAATCACTAAAGTGGCGAACATGCCGGGGACTTTTTCGGTGTCGCGGTGACTGATAAAAAAACTACCCGCATCGTAGACCAGTAACTTATATAACTCTGCCTGTACGTCTCCGATAACCCCTAAGTCTTCGGCACATCGACTGACAATCGAGGCCAAATTTTTAGACCAATGTTTACCCTTGAGTGTGACCTGCTGCGCATCAATTTGCCAAGTGCGTCGCACCGTTGTGTCGATCAAGGTTTCTGAGCCACGACCATAAGGTGCTTGTTCAGCGATGGCCACTAATTGTTCTAATTGCATGGGCAACAAAGGCAAAGCAATTCTACCCACCCCTGCAACCTCCAATTGAGGTAAAAAGGCATCTTGAGTGCCAGTCGCATAAAAGTCACCGGGACGTTGTACCGTTTGTAAGCTATCGAATATTTGGTCGGTTATTGAGGTCATAAATTGAGTGTCTATGGTTTTTAGGTTAAATAAGGCTCTGGTGATGACATTAATGCAAGACCTTATCTGCTAATGGTTTAGGATAGTCTTTGAGTCCACCGCTAATGACTAGAGCTTTTAATGTGGCAAATTATAAACCAAATAATCAAAAGTGTTGGAGACTATCTAACAGTTAAATCAGAATTGAATCATACGCCTAATTTCTAAGTACCTGCTCGATGACATCCGCTTCCTCTGCACCAATCGGGGACTTGGCGTTCCAGCATCATAAACGATAAGTCGCGCATTATGAGGTAACTCCGGCATTTGCTCAAAATATTAAGAGACCTAATTATATTGAAGCTGTCAGACTAGAATAGTGTCCATTAAAAATACAGGACAAATTTGGTTTAGCTTGTATAATTAGTGCTTGCATAACATAAAAACAACAAATTCGATGGGATAATAAGTCCTGTGCATAGATTTGAGAGGACGTAAATAATGGCTAATTTGCACGAGAAAAAATACGAATTGGTAGTATTGGCGGGTCTATCGCCAAATCAAGGACTGATAAAAGTTAATCGCTGGTTAATGGCAATGATTATTTTCTTAATGACGGTCATTGTTATTGTCGGTTTCTTTTTACTACCTAGCAATGGCCTTAGTCGTTATAAAAAATCTGATGCTACTGATATGAATCCAGTTTTGTCTGCTGAAGTGAATACTTTAAAAGGTCAATTTGTGGGTATTGTGAGTGGTTCAATTGAAAGCAAATTAAGATCATTAGAAGAGAGCGTACGCTTAGGTACGGCGGCTAATGCCTTAGGAACCATCGAAGATATTAAAAACGACGTTAAAATTCTACGCTCTTATTCAGAGCCGTTAAATAATGAGCATTTAGTGATCGGCAATGAGCAAGTGCTGCGCGAGATGTCACAGTTAAAACGGCTTATTTATCTGACCTTAGGTTCATGTGCTTTAATGTTTGCCGCTTTTATGGGGATATGGCTTAAGAAGCGTTATCGCTTACCTTATAAAGAAACAGTGATTCGTCATTTGGGTGAAAAATAAGGCTAGCAACTTAAGGCGCCACAGATACTAGGCTTAACCCTTTGCCCTTTGTCTACGCTTAGGAGAACCCTGTCTAAACGTGAACGATTAACTAAACTGTCCCGTCTTAAATTGGCAGCCTCTTTAGTTAATGAGCTACAAAAAAGCCGCTACAACCTTCAGGTTGTAGCGGCTTTTTTTATTCCTGGTGCTTCGCTAAGCTTATTTGCTGCTAATATATTGATATAAAGCATCTACAGCTTGATCTTCTCCGTAGCCCGCTTTTTCAACAGCTTTATTTTTCATGATTTCAGCGATTGCAACCGGCATACCACCTTTGCCTTCTTTTAACATTTTTTCAAAGCTAGCTCTCGTTAAGGTACCGGCTTTGATGTTTGCACTTAATTGTGGGTTTGAAGCGATATCATGGCATGTACCACAACCACGACCAAAAGCGCGTTCATAAATTTTTTGACCAATTTCCAGTTGTTCATCAGCAACTGCTGATCCGCTTAATGCAACTAAAATAAGACTTGCTGCTATAGCAAAAGATTTTTTCATAGTGACCTCATTGTTGTAAATAAAGAAAGCAACTGCTTTCTTTGTTGGAAAAATCATTATTGATTAATAATTAAGTTGAAGAAGAATAGGTAATTTAACTTAAAAATTCAATCTTTTATTTCTGTTTGATCATATTAGTTACTGATATTTTAAGCATCAGAGCTATGACAAACTGGCCGTTATTATAACACCCGAATTCAAATAGATGAAAACGCCTAATCAATAGATTGAGTATGATACCAACTTAATTTGTCATGTAAGGTGACGACTGTACCAATAATAATTAACGTGGGTGGTTTGATTGACGAATTTGCAATAATCGCCGGCATAGTAGCCAAGGTGCCAGTAATGACACGCTGATGACTGGTTGTGCCTTGCTGTATTAAGGCAATAGGCAAATCACTAGCACTACCATGAGCGATTAAAGACTGACATATTTTTTCTAGCCCTACCAACCCCATATAGATAACAATGGTTTGATTAGGAACTGCCAATTGTGTCCAGTTCAAATTGATAGAATCATTTTTTAAATGACCGGTAACAAAAGTACATGACTGTGCATGATCTCTATGGGTAAGCGGAATACCCGCATACGTGGCGCAACCCGATGCCGCAGTAATACCAGGCACTACTTGAAAATTAATACCTTGCTGCATCAGCGTTTCAATTTCTTCACCGCCCCGACCAAAAATAAAAGGATCGCCGCCTTTTAAGCGCACCACTCTCTTACCCGCTAGAGCAAGATCTGCGAGCAAGGTATTGATAGAATCTTGAGCTAAGGTATGTTTTTGTCGCTCTTTACCGACATAAATCTTTTCTGAATCTCTACGCGCTAAATCAAGAATTTCTGGTGAAACTAAATGATCATAAACAATGACGTCTGCTTGTTGCATCAAGCGTAAAGCCCGAAAGGTTAATAAATCAGGGGCGCCCGGGCCGGCACCCACTAAATAAACTTCGCCATATTTAATCGTATCTTTTTGCTTTATTAGGCTTTGCTGTAATTGTTCTTTGGCTGCGGGCTCGTTGCCTGCGAAAATCAATTCAGCGATGGGGCCTTGAAAGACACTTTCCCAGAAAATTCTGCGTTGTGCTGGTAATTTAATATGCAATTTAACATCCGCTCTAAACTTTTCTGCCAGTTTAGCAAGTTGACCATAAGCCGGCGGAATGATACTTTCTATTTTAGCTCTCAGTAATCTAGCTAAAACAGGGGCGGCTCCTCCAGAAGAAACCGCAGCAATGATCGGCGAACGGTCAATAATGGCAGGAAAAATAAAACTGCATAATTCAGGATTATCAACAACATTAACCAGAATATTTTGTTCATCAGCACTTTTAGCAACTAATATATTGGTTTCTTTATGATTGGTAGCCGAAACCACTAAGCGATAATGACCTAAATCAGTAGCAGCAAAGCTTTTTTGAATGAAAGTGAGCTGACAAGAGTCTTGTAGGCTTTTTACCTGGGGACCGAACTGTTCAGCAAGCACAGTTATCTTGGCATTAGCGCGTGCTAATAACTCTATTTTACGAGCCGCTATTTCACCCGCGCCGACTACCAAGCACTCTTGGTCTTTTAGTTTTACGAAAACAGGAAAATAATCCATTTTGTTTCGGTGATTCTTAGATTCATTAGGGGGTGGTATTATAAGCATTCTGACGTTAATGAGTTACTAAAAAACAATGATTGAATTTAGCCTAGAAATTGATGCTGCCGGATTGATGTGTCCTTTACCATTATTGCGTTTAAAAAAAGCCTTAATGACACTAGAAAGTGGTGCTGTGGTAAAAATTATCGCGACCGACCCTGCCGCGCATTTAGATTTCGGTGTTTTTGTTAATCAATCGGGCCATCAGATCATTGATCTGACTAAACAAGATGATAGACAGACTTTTTATATTAAGAAGAAATAAGACCTACGCACAAACTTGATTTGGTTTTGTGTAGCACCTGCCTTCACCCTCTTTTCACCTTTAAAATTACTTTACTAACCTTTATAAATTATAACTATGTCTACCAACGATAACCTTGCCACTGCAAATTTTATTAGCCAGATTATTACTAATGATCTTAACGAACTCAAAAACCAAGGCAAAGTTGCTACACGCTTTCCACCCGAACCGAATGGTTATCTCCATATAGGACATGCTAAATCAATTTGTTTAAATTTTGGCATGGCGGCTGAATTCAAGGGCAGCTGCAATTTGCGCTTTGATGACACTAATCCTGAAAAAGAAAGCATCGAATATATGCAATCTATAGAAAGAGATGTGCAATGGCTGGGCTTTGAATGGGCGGGTTTGCATCATGCTTCTGATTATTTTGAACAACTGTATGGTTACGCCATACAGCTTATAGAGCAAGGCTTGGCTTATGTTGATAGTTTATCGGCAGAACAAATTCGTCTGTATCGAGGCACTTTAACTGAACCCGGAAAAGAAAGTCCTGACCGCAATCGTTCTATTGCCGACAACCTAGATTTATTCCAACGCATGCGTGCCGGTGAATTTGCCGATGGTCAATATGTGTTGCGCGCTAAAATTGATATGGCCTCACCGAATATCAATATGCGTGATCCTGCCCTGTATAGAATTCGTCGTGTTCATCATCAACGTACGGGCGATGCTTGGTGTATTTATCCTATGTATGATTATACGCATTGCATTTCTGATGCCATTGAAGGCATTACCCATTCTTTGTGTACCTTAGAATTTGAAGATCATCGACCGCTATATGATTGGGTCTTAAATCAACTGCCTAGCCTTGCTCATCCACAACAAATAGAGTTTGCTAGATTGCAATTGGAATACACCATTGTTAGCAAACGTAAGCTTAATCAACTGGTCATGGAAAAACATGTGCATGGCTGGGATGATCCACGTATGCCGACTATTGCCGGATTACGAAGAGCCGGCTTTACGCCTAAATCTATTCGTGATTTTTGTGAGCGCATCGGTGTAACTAAGCAAAACTCATGGATAGAAATGGGCGTACTAGAATATTGCATACGCGAAGATTTAAATGAGAATGCTCTGCGAGCCATGGCGGTTTTACAACCGTTGCGAGTCGTTATCGATAATTATCCAGATGAACAAACAGAAGAACTGGAAGTGAGTAATCACCCGCAACGCCATGACCTAGGTAAACGTATCGTACCGTTTTCTAAAGTCATCTTGATTGAGCAGGATGATTTTGCCGAAACTCCACCACCTAAATTCAAACGTTTAATTGACGGTGGTGAAGTTCGACTACGGGGTTCTTACGTGATCAAATGCAATGAAGTGATTAAAAATGCTGAGGGTAACATCATTGAATTACGTTGTAGCTATGATCCTGACACCCTAGGTAAAAATCCTGAAGGTCGTAAGGTCAAGGGTGTTATTCATTGGGTTTCCGAGCCGCATTCACATCCTGCTGAAATTCGTTTGTATGAGCGTTTATTTAAAGTAGCTCATCCTGATAATGAAGAAAATTTTCTGGATGCTATTAACCCAGACTCATTGCAGATAATAAGTGAAGCTCGTGTAGAAGCAAGTCTGGTTAACGCAAAAGCTGAAACCGGCTACCAATTTGAAAGAACTGGTTATTTTTGTTTAGATGCGCAAGATAGCGTAGAGGGTATATTAGTATTTAATCGTACCGTATCCTTACGTGACGGTGGCTGGGGTAATGATTAATAAAAACTCAGTAGTGAGTCATTTAGCTTAAAATATACGCCATTTATATTATTTAACATTGGAAAGCACATGAACCAACAAAATACCATTAACCTAGTCGAAAACTATTACGCAGCCTTTAATGGCGGCGACATGGACGCTTTTTTAGATTTACTAACCGATGATGTTATTCATGACATCAATCAGGGTAAACGTGAGGTTGGTAAAACTGCTTTTACTCAATTTATGGCCTGCATGAACTTTAATTATAAAGAACAATTAATCGATATGGTGGTGATGGCCAGTGCTGATGGACAGCGTGCCGCAGCAGAATTTGTCGTATTGGGTGAATATATTAAAACTGACGAGGGCTTACCTGCGGCGAACGGACAAAAATATAAGTTACCTGCGGGTGCTTTTTTTGAAATTCGTGACAATAAAGTGGCGCGTATTACTAATTATTACAACTTAGAAGACTGGATAGCCCAGGTGAGTCGTTAAGCACGAACGTTTAAGGGGATTTTGTATGTCGGGTTACGCTAGCTAACCCGACATACGCAACTTATTTAATGCGAGTGATCTTGGCTATGTGTATGCTCATGGATAGGCTCAACTATTGATTCTATAAGTTGATGGTCATCTGCGTGCTGATGATCATGAGCGCTTACCGTAACCGGTACTGCTTTAACAGCCACACCATATCGATACACCATTAATCCGCCTAAATCTGCACCTAATATCATAAGTACACATAACAGTGCTGATAGCGTCAGAAACACGCCATTAACATAACCTTGAAATAAGCCTTTATGCTTCAAGCGCCACGCTGATAACGCAGTCGCCAAACTAAGAATAGCCATTCCTAAATCTTCATGCTTTTCCATAATCGCATGGACATTTTCTCCATGAGCCACGGTATCTGCGGCCATAAATCCAGCGATAACAGTAAATACGGCAGCAAGCGTCCCTATATAAAGAAACGCACTGGCAATGCCTCGCCATTGCTGTTTTTTAGCCAGTGTACCGATTAGATCTAACACAAAAAAAACGGATAACAAGGCGATAGGAAAATGTACCAGTAAGGGATGGATATTTTCCATACTAGCGATACCTGGCATTAGGATAGAAAAAAGATCGCCAGAACCTAGAATGGAGATATTATCAAAAACAGCCAGTACATCACCTAGGCTTTCTGCTGGACCGCCGCCGTGGTCAGCGCCACCATGAATCTGGAAAGATAATGAGTTAATCATCGTTATTATTTATGAGTTGTAAAATTTAATAATTTACCCGATATTCGGGCAATTGCAACTGCACATGCTATAGAAGCATAAATTACAACAGTACAACACGTTCCAATATTCCAACTTAATCGCATCGCTATAACTTCAATCCGATTTATTTAGTTTAGCTGCAACATCAGGTTGATATGGATTGCCAGCATTCAGCTCCATTAATATAATGTTTACAGGCTTTCCTTGAAGCTTGGGTTTAGACAATCCCTGCCGGAACGACGAACATTTTTACATTATGAAATATCTTGCTACTCAGAAGATTTCTGAGTGATGGTTACCAAACCAAGACTGGAAAACATTGCGACTACCCCCAAAAAGCTTATACTAATCATCAATATTCGTTTTTTATGTTCTGCGCAAGCAGCAAATACTCAAGATTCATGCAGCTAAACACCCTAGATACCTCACCTTCCTTTTCCAGCCTTTTACTAGCTGAGCCTTTGCTTAGAGCTATTAATAAAATGGGTTTTTTGTACCCTACCCCCGTACAGCAACAGGCTATTCCGCCCGCATTAGAATACAAAGACTTGTTAGTCAGTGCTGAAACTGGCAGCGGAAAAACCGCCGCATTTTTATTACCCGCACTGCATCATTTGCTGACCATACCAACTAAAAAGTATGGTACTCGCGTGCTAGTACTGGCGCCTACGCGTGAATTAGCGCAACAAATTTTCTTGCAATGCCAGCAGTTAATTGAATTTACTGAGCTAAAGACAGGCATTATTACCGGCGGTGATGATTTTAGATTGCAGCAAAATATGCTGCGAAGAAACACCGAAATTGTTATTGCCACACCCGGTCGACTGCTGGAACTCATGGAGCAGGATGCTCATGACTTTACCAATCTTGATGTACTCATCCTAGACGAAGCAGATCGTATGCTGGATATGGGCTTTAGTGAAGATGTATTGACCATTATTAATACTTGTAATACCCAGAAACAGACTTTGTTGTTTTCTGCTACCTTAAGTCATTCTGGTGTAATCAAAATGGCCAATAAGGTACTGACAAATTATGGGACTATTGTTTTAAACACCTTGCAAGATGGTCATCGTAACATTGAGCAACAAATTGTCCTTGCTGATGATAGTGATCATAAACAAAAGCTGTTAGCGTGGCTGTTACTTAATGAAAGTTATGATAAAGCCCTGGTATTTACTAATACTCGACTTAATGCTGATGCGTTAAGAGGGCCATTACGCGGACAAAAGCTTCGTGTCGGTGTACTGCATGGTGAAATGGATCAAAAAGATCGAAACCGCATGATGGAACTCTATCGTGAGGGCTCGGTAAATATTATGATTGCAACCGACCTTGCCGCGCGAGGCTTAGACATTAAAGGTATTAATTTAGTTATTAATTTTGACGTCCCTAGAAACGGCATCAATTATATCCATCGAATAGGCCGTACCGGTCGCGTTGATGAATTAGGCTTAGCCATTACATTGGTAAAGCATACTGAATGGAATCTAATGTCAGGTATCGAACGCTTTTTAAAACAGAAGTTCACCCGCAGAAACATTAAAGAACTACAAGGTAGTTATAAAGGCCCTAAAAAAACCAAGGGCTCTGGGAAGTCAGTCGGCAGCAAGACTAAAATAGAACCTAAAAAAGTGGCTGCTGAAAAAGTTAAAGTTCGCCACCGAGACGCTAAAAATGTTGGCAAACGCCGTGCGCCAACTCAGAAACCCTTAGCATCTGAACAAGTTACCAGCCAAGAGACTGAATCTTAACCATTTAACGTATCACTCTAGCATTATTAGCCATGGATAAATCATTATTTAAGACTACGGACTTTTTTAAATCGGCCTGTTATTTCGAGGCCGCTTTGATTTTAGTAGCTATTGTATTGGGACAGATTGCTGATATAAATCCATTTGCTAATATTGTGTTTTCAGAATCAGCCCTAGCCTACGGCGTATTAGGCACGATTCCTTTGTTTCTAATGTTTTTAGGAATGGAGCAATTTCAGGCTAAATCCGTCAGTCATATTAGAAAACTGTTACTCAATACCTTAGGCCCTGGATTACATCAATACCACTGGACTGACTTATTTTTATTAGCAGCGCTTGCAGGCGTTTCAGAAGAACTGGTGTTTAGAGGCGTGATCCAACCGTGGATAGAAAACGCTTGGGGCTTAGCCACAGGCTTAATAGTCAGTAACATTCTTTTTGGGTTAGTTCATGCTGTTACGCCACTTTATGCGGCCTTAGCGGCTTTAGTTGGTATTTATCTTGGCTTATCATTGGATTATGGTGGCGAAAGAAACTTATTAACACCTATTATTATTCATAGCTTTTATGACCTACTCGCCTTTGTTGCTTTAATGCGGGTTTATCGTGCTAGTTTAAATAGTTCTAACATAAACTAGCCGTGCCTGAGCCAGATATTTCTCAATATACAACATAGGTAAAACCAATGATTCCAATTAGAGATACCGCGCCGTGTTACTCCAAACCTTTAGTGACTTGGTCAATAATGGCTATTTGCATAATTATCTTTATAGTTATGAACTTAATACCCGATCAAAATGCTGTAGACATACTGAATCACTACGGCATGATACCGCTTCGTTATACGACTCAGATTCCTGACTTACCCTTTGATGGCTATTTATCTTTCATTAGCAATTTATTCTTACATGCGACGTGGATACATCTACTTTTTAATATGTGGTTTTTATGGATTTTTGCCGACAATGTCGAAGACCGGATGGGGCGAATTCCTTTTTTACTGTTTTATTTAAGCTGTGGTGCTTTTGCCACTGCCTTACAATGCTATTTTGATCAAATGCTTGCTATTCCAGTGATTGGCGCTTCTGGAGCTATCGCTGGTGTATTGGCTGCTTATTTTTTCTTATATCCCTATGAGCGCGTTATTGTATTTTTCCCACCTTTATTAATTCCTGTTCCAGCCATCACTTTTTTAGGCTTATGGGTTTTATTACAGCTATATAAGGCGACAACTGCGATTGTTTTTACAAATACTCCTGTAGATGTAGCGTGGTGGGCGCATATAGGCGGCTTTATAGCCGGCTCATTTTTGTATCGTTTTTTCTTAACTAAGAAGAAACTTGACCTAGCTTAAGTGCTTTCAGGTATAATTTTGGTTCAAAATGTCGGGTCTTTAGATTAGAAATCATGATTTTCATTGACTATCTACTCACTAACAAAGCCCATTAAAGCTATTAGGATATATAAGGTTATATGAAAAAAGTTAATGTTGCATTAGTAAGACTTCTTCAATTTGTTGTTTTGGTACAGTTTACGTTTATAGTCATTGTCTATTTTGGTGCTATGGTTTTATTACCACTAGATGCAATTGCACTACTCATCAAGCTAATGGCAGTAGTCGGTCTTCATGGTTTTATTGGCGCATTGATTTCCATACCAGCAGTCGGTTACCTATGCTTTATAGTTTATAAAACACCTAACCTTTGCAAAATGATTGTTGATAATGGCATCGAGCTTGTTAAGACAGGAAAAGCTAAGGTTGAAGGCTTTAATGAAATCATCGAATCAGTAAAAGCTTAAGCTCTTACTGACGCTCACAGAGCTATCATTTGCAAAACATATTGCTACCGATTTATTGGTAAAATCAGAACAATCATTGCGCACAAAAACCTTGGTCATATCTGGCTTCCCTCCTTTGAAAAAAGGGGGGTTGAGGGGATTTATTTAACAAATCTCCCCTAACCTCCCTACAAAGAGTCGGGAACTAAATAATTACATCTCATTGATTTAGCCGCATTCGTTTCAACTAAGCAGTCATTGAAACGAATGACTCCAAGCTAATCATAGCGCGTACTACGCAACAATATTTTCCCTGAAAGGCTAACATTTCCATACACTTGCGGCGACAGTCTATTGACTGAATTTGCATCATCTTGCTGCACACACTTTATTAACTCAAAATACTCAAGAGATCTTTATGGCACTTTATTGTGGAATCGTAGGTTTACCCAATGTTGGTAAATCAACCCTGTTTAATGCATTAACCAAAGCTAAAATTGCCGCTGAAAATTATCCCTTCTGCACCATTGATCCCAACGTTGGTGTTGTGCCTGTGCCTGATCCTAGAATGGACAAGCTAGCTGAAATAGTTAAACCTGAACGGATATTACCCACGACCATTGAATTTGTTGATATTGCGGGCTTAGTTGCTGGAGCATCTAAAGGTGAAGGTTTAGGTAATAAATTTTTAGCTAACATCCGTGAAAATGATGCCATAGCACATGTTGTTCGCTGTTTTGATGATGACAACGTTGTCCACGTAGCCGGAAAAGTAGATCCGCTTTCAGATATCGAAGTCATTAACACCGAACTGGCACTGGCTGACATGGCTTCGGTTGAAAAAGCTTTACTTAAAGCCACTAAAATAGCCAGAACCGGTAATAAAGATGAATTAGCTAAAAAATTAGTACTTGAGCGTGTCTACAACCAACTAGATGCTGGCGAACCTGCACGTAATTTAACGCTCACGGATGATGAGAAGGTCTTACTTAAAGATCTTTGCTTAATAACGCTTAAGCCCACTATGTATATCGCTAATGTGCAAGATGATGGTTTTGAAAACAATCCTTTGCTCGATAAAGTAAAAGCATTTGCAGATAAAGAAGGCGCTACCGTAGTCACTATTTGCGCGGCCATAGAGGCTGAAATTGCACAACTCGATGACGAAGAAAAGAAAGAATTTTTAGATGATCTAGGTTTAGAAGAGCCAGGGCTAAATCGGGTCGTCAGAGCCGGCTATGCCCTATTAAATCTGGCCACCTACTTTACCGCTGGCGTTAAAGAAGTCAGGGCGTGGACTATCCCTGTGGGCGCATCAGCTCCGCAAGCGGCTGGCGTTATCCACAGTGATTTTGAAAAAGGCTTTATTCGTGCCGAAGTTATTTCTTATCAAGACTTTATTACCTACAAAGGTGAGCAAGGCGCTAAAGATGCTGGAAAATGGCGTCTTGAAGGTAAAGATTACATCGTTAAAGATGGCGATGTAGTACATTTTAGATTCAATGTTTGACAAAATGGGGTCAGGTATTTATAATCCTCAGTCTTTGCACAAGCCAGTTAAAATGGCGATATAGCTCAGTTGGTTAGAGCACGGGATTCATAACCCCGGGGTCGGTGGTTCAAATCCACCTATCGCCACCATAAAAATTAAGCCCTTAGGTGAAAACCAAGGGCTTTTTTATTGCCTGAAATTCAGTTGCCCCTCTAGCGACCTCTTTTTTAAAGCGAAGGGAACTGAATACTTACTCACAATGAACCGCAACATTAGCATATTTAAGCGAATATGCTTTAAGACAAGCACCTAAATCATGCAACTCACAGAAACAGACAATCAAAGCTTTTTCGATGAAAGAAAACTACGGGAAAAAAGGTGTGCAGGCTGGTTAAAAGAGCAGAGTCAAGCTGTTCGTAAACCTGTTCTGTTAGCCGCTATTGCTGGCATTACTAATGGTTTCGCCATCATCGTACAATCGGCATTGCTGGCCTACATCCTGCAAGCACTGATCATCGACAAACTGCAATGGCTGGTTTTAATGCCTTATTTTTTGTGGCTAGCTGCGATTTTTGTTCTGCGTAGTGTCTGCGTCTATTTTCATCAAAGCTGCGGTTTTGAAGCAAGTGCTAACGTTAGAGCATCGGTAAGGCAACAATTAATCGATAAATTTGCATCCTTAGGCCCTGCGGCTATCAAACAGCGACACAGCGGCGAGTTAGTCGCGATTACCTTAGAACAGGTCGATGCGTTAGAAAACTATTTCTCTCGGTATCTAGCTCAGCATACGATAGTTGGCGTGCTGCCGATCATCATGATTGCTGTGGTCATGCCCGTCAATTGGATTGTGGGCTTAATATTTTTACTGACAGGGCCTTTAGTGCCTGTTTTTATGGCCTTAGTCGGCATGGGGGCAGCTTCTGCTAATCGCAACCAGTTTTTGGCGATGACACGAATGAGTGGTTATTTCCTGGATCGCATGCAGGGGCTAGCAACCCTGAAACTATTTGGCCAAGCCTATCATGAATTAACTAACATCAATCACATCGCAGAGGGTTTTCGGGAGAAAACTATGGCGGTATTGCGTATTGCTTTTCTATCCTCCGCCATACTGGAGTTCTTTAGTGCAGTCGCCGTTGCGTTGGTTGCTGTTTATGTAGGCTTGGGCTTATTAGGGCAGATTCATTTTGGCCCGGCCCAACAAATCAGCTTAAGCGAGGCTTTGTTTGTGTTGCTGCTAGCCCCTGAATTTTTTATCCCGCTCAGGCAACTGGCTATCTTTTACCATGATAAAGCCGCCGCCTTGGGTGCGGCTGATGCCATCCTCACCATTCTGGAACAGGACACAGAATTAGTAATTGCCAATAATCATGGTCACGAAGAGCCATCATCAATCATCAATAATGTGCTTAATACCTTAGATGCTCTCGACAACAAAAGCAGCCTTATCGAGTTTAAGAATACAAGTAAATCTTATGGCCAGCGCCAGGTTTTAACCGACATTAATCTACGCATTAGCGCCGGAGAAAAAATTGCTCTGGTCGGTGAATCTGGCGCTGGAAAAACAACGCTATTAAATCTTCTGTTAGGTTTTGAAGCAGCCACAGAGGGCTTGGTTTTGCTTGAGGGACAATCTGTTAATCGCGAACAAGCTACTCAAATTCTGGCTTGGGCAGGACAAAGTGCTTATATTTTTCATGGCAACATCAAAGACAATATTGCTATGGCCAATCCAGATGCCTGTGAACAAAGCATTATTGCTGCTGCAACGGCTGCCGGCGTAACGGAGTTCAGCACTCAATTAGCGGAAGGCTTACTCACCCAAATAGGTGAACGAGGCTATGGCTTATCAGGTGGGCAAATACAACGTATCGCTTTAGCTAGAGCTTTTTTAAAAAATGCCGAGATTATCGTGCTGGATGAACCGACAGCCAATCTAGATACGGCCAATAAAAATCGGCTACTAGACCTCATCGATTCTTTATTTAAAGATAAGACCCTGATTATTGCCAGTCATGATAATGAAGTTATCAAACGTATGGATAGAAAAATCCTTATACAGCAAGGACGGCTAGTGCCATGAGAGATCTTTGGTTTTTTCTGAAATTATTCAAGCCACACCGTGTGTGGTTATGCGCTGGAATCGTGTTATCACTGCTAACAGCTTTTGCCTCTATCTCTCTATTAACACTGTCAGGTTGGTTTATTAGTTCTTCCGCATTAGCTGGTACGGCTATTAGCTTTAACTTTATGTTACCAGCGGCGCAAATACGCGCCCTGGCTATTACTCGTACAGTAGGACGCTATGGTGAACGACTACTGACCCATGAAGGCACTTTTCGGGTATTAGCAAGCTTACGCAGTTGGTTTTTCTTACAACTGATTCCTTTAGTACCCGGGCGTTTAGCGGCATTACGTAGTGGTGATTTATTATCTAATATGATTTCAGATATCGACGCCTTGGATGCCTTATATCTGCGCCTGCTAGCACCAGCTATCGTTGCAACACTGGGCGTAATCGCTGTTGTCAGCTTTTTATATCTTTATTCCCCGTTAATCAGCTTAACCACCGGCACTATGCTGTTATTGGCCGCCATAGCAACGCCTTGGCTTTTTAAGCGCTTAGGTCTAGCCGGTGCAGAGGCCATCGTTGCGCTGGCCGCCAGCTTTAGAGTTCGACAAATTGATATGATACAAGGCTTAGCTGATCTATTGGCCAATCAGGCTTACAGCCGCTTTAGTGGCGTATTAATAAACTTATCTGAGTTGATGATTAATACACAGCGCCAAAATAATCGTTTAACGGCAATGTCTTCGGCACTCACTTTATTATTATCACAAATGACTTTACTAACAGTCTTGGTGCTTGCAGCTATTTCTTTCCAAGATGGTTTGTTATCAGGCGCAGAATTAGCCTTGATTATTTTTTGTGTCATGGCAGCTTTTGAACTAGTCACGTCCTTACCACAAGCTATGCAAATGCTTGCCAAAACCCAAAAAGCAGCGAGCAGGATTAGACACGTTGCCGAACTTCCACCAACTGTTATCCAGCCAAAACAAGCATTAGCCATAGCCAACAGCTATGACTTACAACTCAATGACGTGAGCTTTCGGTATGTAGACCATCATGACTGGGTGTTAAAGAATATCACTCTGACTATTCCACAAGGCACTAAATTGGCGATTATTGGTGCCAGCGGCTCAGGTAAAACTAGCCTTTTGCAGTTATTAATGCGCTATTTCGATCCCGAACATGGTGATATTTTATTAAGTGGTCAAAATCTTAGGAAATTCAATAGCGATGACTTATTACTTAATTTTGGTCTGTTGTCGCAACGCAGTCAGTTATTTGCCGCAACCATTAAAGAAAACCTATTAATCGCTAAACCCAAGGCAACCATGACTGAGCTGAATGCCGCTATTAAAGCCGCAGGTCTTGAAAAACTCATCAGCTATTTACCCGAAGGCATGGACACTTGGGTAGGCGAAAGTGGCTTGAAAGTATCGGGAGGTGAAGCTCGGCGTATTGCCTTGGCAAGGCTATACCTTAAAGATGCCCCCGTATTGATATTAGATGAACCCACCGAAGGTCTAGACGCTGATACCGAACAAGAGATATTTAGTGCATTAGCGAAGTTTGCTGTTAATAAAACACTAATTATGGTGACACACAGGGAATCAGGCTTGAGCTTGGTTGATGTCATCTACCGTATGGAACTGGGTGTGTTAACTGAGATGGCGGCAAGTTGAGCTAACGGCTTTATTGTTAACCCAACATTAAATGCCTAGATTGGTTTGTGAAAAGCACACAAGATTAATTATCTTTAGTGCCCAAATCATCCGGACAACCAAACGATTTGGCGGTATAAGATAGCAGCCAAATAGATATACTAAGTATGGCAATAGCAAAAGTTATCGTTATCAGTAAATACAGATGGAAATTATCTGCTACTTTTTGAACATCAATAACCAAATGACGAGATAGTGCAGTGATGGCAATATAAATGACAAACTGCACTGGCAAGCGATGGGTTTTAAAATACGTACTGACCATTGCACCTAGTTCGAGATATATAAACAATAACAATATATCTTCAAGCGTTGCATGTCCTGATTTCATCATAGCCATATAGTCATGGACTGCGGTCCAAACAATAGTTGAGCCTATTCCAAATAGGGCAAGGTAATGAAAACTATCGATCAACTTATTGCCTATTTTCTGTATCATGAGGGCATTCAAACCGTATGTGTTTTGTTGCAGACCAGTTGTAGTAAGTTCTCCACTTCCTTAGACACAGTAGTAAAGACGCTATCATTAATAGGATATTGAGCCACCAATACTGCCACCTCTACCGCTAAATTTTTAGGCGCTTTTACTTTATTAAAAATGTCCTGTTTAAATCGTGAGGCTGTCTGTTCAGCCGTTTTTACTGGCAATCCAGGCATAGCTATCAAAATGGTTTGTTTATCCATACGCGCGACGATATCAACACCCGCCCTAACCTCCTCTTTTAGATAATCAGCAACATTCCGTAAGGTTGTATCGACCTCGTAATCCAAAAACTCATTTTGCTCACTAAAGCCTGTTAGATTAATCGTCAGAATAGAAAAGGGAAAACCATTGAGCCTAGAGTTATCTACTTTTTCTTTTAAGCGCCCTATCATCGACTCTTTAGTCATCAACTGCGTCAAGGAGTCTAAAGAGATATGTTCTTTGTCCCAAGCTTCTTGAGCTTCTAAGCGCAGCACATTGATAATACCTAATGAACACGCCAGCAATAAACCTAATATCCATGTGAAATACCACATAACCGTCTCCTAATAAGCACTATGATCGTTGTTGTGTATGTGTTCTTGTGTGATTTTGCCGCGCAATACCCGAAACACCCAACTGGTGTAAATGATAACGATGGGTAAAAACACCACAGTAACCCAGAACATGATTTTTAAAGTCATCATACTGGAACTAGCATCCCATACCGTCAAAGAGCTGTTCATTACCGAGCTTGAGGGTATTAAAAAAGGGAATAATGAGACGCCAGCCGTTAAAATAACAGCCGCCAATGTTAACGAACTGCTTATGAAGGCCAACCCTGGACGTTCAATTTTTGATAGCAGTAGAGTTGCCGAGCCCGCTATAAAAGCCAAGGCTGGAATTGTCCATAACACTGGGTAATGTGCATAATTAGCTAACCATAAGCCTAAGTCTTTAGTGACTATTTTTGCTAAGGGGTTAGAAGCCGCATTGGGAAGTATTTCAGTGGTAATTTGATAGCCATCAATATTAGCAATCCAGAGCCCCCCCAAAGCAAACAAAGCCATAGTGACTAAAGCAAAAACCGTTACCATTTTTTTGCAACGTAGATTAATGGCATCGATTGTCTTCATTTGTAAAAAGACCGCACCGTGCATAGTCAGCATGCTTACACTAAGTAATCCTGCCAGCAAAGAAAAAGGATTTAATAGCGCCCAGAATGAACCGGTGTAAAAACTACGCATATCCTCATCAAAATAAAACGGCACTCCTTTTAATAAATTACCGAATGCGACACCAAAAATTAAAGCCGGAACAAAGCCCCCTACAAACAAGGCCATATCCCAATTACTACGCCAACGGTGGCTGGGTAATTTACTGCGATAATCAAAACCTATAGGCCGCATAAACAAGGCGAATAAGGTTAACAATAAGGCAAAATAAAATCCTGAGAATGCCACCGAGTAAGCCATAGGCCATGCTGCAAATAAAGCGCCACCTGCCGTTACAAACCAAACCTGATTGCCTTCCCACGTCGCGCCTACGGAATTTATAATCACTCGGCGCTCGGTATCATTTTTACCTAAAAAAGGTAACAAAATAGCGACTCCTAAGTCAAAGCCACCCGTAATAGCAAAACCAATCAATAATGCCCCTAACAAGGCCCACCAAATCAATCGCAGCGTTTCATAATCAAAAATCATCATGCAGCTCCTGTGGCAATTTCAAAATGATAGCGGCCTTTGTGCAAGCTACTAGGCCCTAATTTAATAAACTTAAGCATCAAGAACATTTCGATAATCAAAAAGACCGTATATAAACCCAAATACCCTGCCAAACTGAGATACAAATCGAGTTCGGTTAACGAGGACGCACTTAAAAAAGTCGGTAACACTTCAGCAATAGTCCAAGGCTGGCGGCCAAACTCGGCAACAAACCAACCGGTTTCGCAGGCTATCCAAGGCAAAGGTAGCGTATAAAGACTGAGTTTTAATAACCAAGTTTGCCGACATCGTCTTATGGAACTGGCAATAACCGCAAAAACAAACACCGCTAACATAATAAACCCACAGGCGACCATGGCTCGAAATGTCCAGAATAACGGCACGACTCTGGGTAGAGAATATTGTGCCGCCAACTCTATTTGCTGATCAGTCGCATCAACAACTGCTTCGGTATATCGTTTAAGCAACAATCCATAACCTAAATCTGTTTTGTAGCGGTTAAACTCAGCCAAGGTTGCCTCATCTCTTTTACCTTGCCTTAGCTCATGTAACAGCGCATAAGCTTTCATACCATTACGTACTCGCAAACGATTTTTTTCTAATATTTCAGTTAAACCGATAATCGGCTCATCAACAGAACGCGTCCCTATTAAACCGAGCACCCACGGAATTTTTACGGCATAACGGGTTTCCATGCTGTCTTGATCAGGAATGCCGATAGCGGTAAAAGAGGCTGGCGCAGCTTCGGTATGCCATTCGGCTTCAATGGCGGCAAGCTTGACTTTTTGTACCTCGCCATCGGTATAACCACTTTCATCACCCAGAACAATGACCGACAGAATGGCGGCTAAACCGAAACCTGCGGCAATGGTATAAGAACGTTGGGCAAAAGCAGCATCCCGTCCTTTCAACATATAATAAGCACTGATCGCCAACACAAAAGCAGAGGCCGTGGTGTAACCTGCGGCAACGGTATGTACAAATTTAACCTGAGCGGCTGGGTTAAATAACAAGGATGAAAAGCTGGTGATTTCCATACGCATGGTTTCATAATTAAAATCGGCTCCAACTGGATTTTGCATCCAGCCATTGGCCACCAAAATCCATAAAGCCGATAAATTAGAGCCTAGCGCAACTAACCAAGTAATCAGTAAATGCGGGCCTTTACCTAGCTTATCCCAGCCGAAGAAAAACAGACCGACAAAGGTCGATTCCAGAAAGAAAGCCATCAAGCCCTCAATGGCTAAAGGCGCTCCAAAGACATCGCCGACATAATGTGAAAAATAAGACCAGTTCATTCCGAACTCAAATTCCATGGTCAAGCCAGTAGTGACACCGAGCGCAAAATTAATACCAAATAATTTCCCCCAAAACTGGGTCATATCTTTATAAATTTCTTTACCGGTCATCACATAGGTAGATTCCATAATCGCTAATAAAAACGACAAACCTAATGTTAACGGCACAAACAAAAAATGATACAACGATGTAGCAGCGAACTGCCAACGCGATAGATCAACCACGTTTTCAGCAATCATAAAACCTCCGATAAATTATAAACATTATTTGTTTGGCTAGCCCCGTTCATTAACAGCGCCTTCAGTACGAAAAAACACTTTACCGGGCTTTAATTGTTGACGACCAACTTAAAGCGCAACGTAATTATTTGGCCCCCCCTTTTTTTTCAAAGGGGTAGGTCAATAGTTACCGCGCGACAGATGCTAGGCTTAAGGTGAAAGCCGAAATCCAGATGCGGCAATAAACTCAGTGATGCCATCACCACAATCAAATTGCCAGATACGAACCATGTGCTTGATCTTCACCAAGCGAATAATAGAAACTAGAATAATCACCGCCAAGGCAGACTTTGGTCTGTTGGTGACTCACTGGGCAAAAACATTACCGATAAACTAAAAATGGCCGCTGCAATCCACATAGTGATAGGTCAGACATGCTTTTATGCCCGACATTCATAGTCTAAAAATGTCGGGCAACGAAAGAGCTTGCAGGATCTACAGAGCCACAACTGATGATTAATCTTCTTTTACAAAACGTTTGACATAGCTTTCTGAATGCGGAATATCTATGCGATAACCTTTAATCATTAAATGCCAGTACATCCAAGGAAAGCCTATTTTTTTACCTATCCACCAAATGAACAGATTTTTTCTAGGATCAAGTAAGGGAAATGAAGGCGTGACTTTGCCGCCATAAGCAAACTCGGCCAGCATGACCGTACTGAGTGACGTGGTTAACGGACATGAACCATAACCATCATATTTTTCAGCTAGCGGCTGGTTGTTGATCAAATGAAGAATATTATCAACAAGTATCGGTACTTGTTTACGAACAGCCGCAGCAGTTTTGGCGTTCGGTGTTGAAGTCGCATCTCCTAATCCGAAGATATTGCTGAACTTGTGGTGTTGCAACGTTTTGTCATTAACATCCACCCAACCTGCAGAATTAGCTAACGGGCTATTTTTAATAAAATCGGGGGCGCTTTGTGGGGGGGTCACATGAATCATGTCAAAGGCTTTAGTCACCCGTTGTTTGTTACCCTCACTATCTGTCATTTCAAAGGTAGCGGTTTTAGCAGGGCCGTCTATAGCAACCAGATTATGGCTAAAATTAGTTTTAATACCATAACCTGTCACCACTTTATGCAGGGCTTTAGCAAAAAAAGGAATACCAAATAACACGAGACCGGCATTACAAAATTCGATATTTATTTTATCTAAGATACGCTTTTTACGGAATCTATCCGCAGCCAGATACATGATTTTTTGCGGTGCGCCGGCACATTTAATCGGCATAGGTGGTTGGGTGAATAAGGCTGTACCTGATTGCAGATTTCTTATACATTCCCACGTATATTCCACGGTATCGGCAGAATAATTACTACAAACATTATTTTTACCTATCGTGTCTTTTAAACCTTCGATTTTATCCCAATCTAACTGTAAGCCAGGGCAAACCACTAGATAGTCATAACTGAGTATGTCACCATTACGCAAGGTAATCGTATTGTCTTCGGGTTGAAAAGTCTCGGCATAGTCTTTAATCCATTTCACGCTAGCATGAATTAAATCAGCCTCATTGCGAGTAGTTTCCTTCATGGTATACGCACCACCGCCGATAATAGTAAAACCGGGTTGGTAATAATGCTTTTCTGAAGGCTCGATCAGGGCGATATCAATTTTTGCGTTGACACGTCGCATATTGTTAGCAACAGAAACGCCTGCTGCGCCGCCGCCGACAATGAGTAAAGAGTGGTGTTGGGTAGTCATAATGTTCTCTTATTAATTGTTAATGGAAAATCCGCTGATCTTCACTTTATTGGGAACTACTTATTCTTTTATTTGTAGTTGCATTGAGCTGCATCTTGTATGTTCGGAGTAAAATTGCTTTAGCTGTTTTATAAAGCAATAGCTGAAGCTATTGCACTCCAAGCGATATAATCTTTTCTCTATACTATACAAAAGTATCTACTTCATGCATTTTTCCATGCTTCAAAACCGCCCGCCATAGACAGAACATGAGTGTAACCGAGTTGTTGTAGGGTTTGTGCTGCTAATGCAGAACGCCCTCCGGTACGGCAATAAATTAGCACACTTTTGCCTTTATCGGCTAATTCCGGCGTAGCACCTATTTTAAATTCCAGTACGCCACGAGGTAATAATAAAGCGCCATCTATATGCCCTGCCGCATACTCACTTTCTTCACGAGTATCAACTAGTACTATATGACCTTCAGCTAATAGTTGTTTAGCTTTAGCCACATCGATTTCAGTAATCTGTTGTTTAGCCGCAGCCACTAGATCTTCGGTTTTAGTGGTCACACGTAACGGACGCTGATCTCTTAAGGCCACCGCATCCTGACGTTCATTTTCATCCAAGCCACAATAACGATTAGCAGGCACGGCTTCATCAATTAAGCGGGGTTTAGGCAAGTTCAGATTATTCATGATGTCAATAAACTGCTCACGCGACTTTCCAGCCAAACGTGGATTAGTCGTGCGCTCTTGCATAATGCTAGTCACCCAACGTTGTTGGTAATCGTGCCCTGGATAAACTAAGGTTTCATCCGGCAAGGTAAACAAATGTTGGGTAATGCTGTCATATTGCGCACCAGCATCGCCACCTTGAAAATCAGTACGACCACAACCGCCGATTAACAAAGAATCTCCCGTAAATAGACGATCACGCCAATAATAAGAAATACTGCCTGAAGTATGTCCTGGTGTAGCAATCACTTTAATCTGTTCGCCCGCTGCAAATTCAAAAACATCACCATCTTGAATTTGTATATCGGCTGTCGTTGCCCCACAAAGTTGGCTAACTCCAGTTTGTGAGCCTAAGCGTTGGCGTAACAAACCGCTGGCAGTAATATGGTCTGCATGTACATGTGTTTCTAGCGTGTACTTCAACTGCAAACCATGCGCGGTTAGCATATCAATATAGACTTCTATATGGGTGTTGACAGGATCAATCAATACCGCTTCTTTACTAACAGGATCAGCGATTAAATAAGTGTAAGTCCAAGTTTCTTGATCAAATAATTGCTTAAATAACATGAGTTTTCTCTGGTTGTGTGTTGGTTATAGTTAATATAAAGCAAAGCCTGTGCCATAATCCTAATTACTTAGGATTGTTGGGCTATATGGACTCTGAAAATAATTAACTACCTTAGTTAGTTTCATTAACGTTTCATATTGCTGTGATTGAGTTTCAAGAGACATCAATGAAACAGTAGCACAGATTTAATAATACTGTTGTTTACCTTAATTAAGCAGACCAGACAAAAGACCTCAATCAACCGCTTATTTTTCTATAACCTTCTCTTTGGGCATCTTCTGGTTAATCAGAAAATACACCACAGGTATGACTACTAGTGAGAATAAGGTCGAGGCAATAATCCCAAAGATAAAGCTCCAAGCTAGACCCGAAAAAATAGGATCAAGCACGATCATCATCGAACCTAACACCGCTGAAGCCGCTGTTAAAAAGATAGGATTTAATCGAGTCGCACCGGCTTCGATAATGGCATCTGCCAAAGTAATAATCGGATTATTGCGATAAATGTTACCGATAAAATCAATGAGGATAATTGAATTACGCACCACGATACCCGCCAGCGCAATCATGCCTATCATCGCCGTAGCGGTAAAGTAGATCGAGGTAGCATAACCTTCAACCGGCGTGGTAAATAAATTAATCAACCAAAAGCCCGGCATAATGCCGATGACTGTCAACGGAATAGCGATCATCATAATCAACGGCACGCCTAATGATCCTGTCTGTCCGACTAATAGGATGTAAATCATCACCATGGCCGCTGCAAACGCCAAGCCCAAATCACGAAACACATCGACCGTGATTTTCCATTCGCCCTCCCCTGCCATTTCAGTTCTGTAACCCTCAGGTAACGGTTGCTGTTTAAAGCGACCGAATAAATCCAAAACCGCTTCCACTGGACTGCGTCCTGCCATTTCAGCCGTAACATACATGACCTGTTGTAAGTTTTTATGGTAAATCGCTTGCGAACCTTGCTCATGATTAAAGTGACCTATTTCACTCAGTCGCACCCACTCACCCTGCCCTGTTTTTACCGAAAGCCCTAGTAAATCTTGCTCAGATGAGCGTGCCGCTCTAGGTAATTGCAGTTGAATACTCAGCGGTAGTCGCTCGTGTTCAGTATGCAATAAACCAGCGCTACTGCCTGCAACCGCCAATTGCAAAGTATTCGCTACTTGTGTGCTGTTAATACCTAATAAGGCGGCTTTATCATGATCGATCATAAAATGCAGCTGTTCGTGTTCGGCTTCTACAAAATCATCGATATCAACCACGCCTGCGGTCTGCTCCATATCCGCTCTAACTCTTTGAGCCACTTTAATAATGTCGTTATATTCGGCTTCTGGTGGTCCATAAACCTCAGCGACTAGCGTCGATAATACCGGAGGACCTGGCGGCATTTCGACTATCTTAATATTCGCCTCATAGCGTTGCTTAATCCGATCAATTTCCGGCCTCATGCGTAAGGCGATCTCGTGAGAGCCTTGTTTCCTATGCGTTTTATCAACCAGTACGATGCGGATATCACCCAGATGAGCGCCTTGTCTAAGATAGTAATGTCGTACCATGCCGTTAAAATCCATGGGCGAAGCAATGCCCACATAGCTTTGATAGCTGCTGATCTCGTTGATAGTTGCTAGATAATCGCCCAGTGCGGAAGCTACCTGATCGGTAGCTTCCAGCGACGAGCCTTTGGGCATATCAATGATCAGTTGTAATTCATTTTTATTATCGAACGGCAATAACTTCAACGGCACTATGCGCGTCACCGCCATCATTGCAGAAGCAACGAAAGCGATAAAGACCAAGAGTAAAAACCATCTAGCCCTAGCTTTACTAGACAACACTGGCTCGAGTATGGCGTGATAAAGCTTAAAACCACGAGTCTCTTTCAGCTCAAAATCTCCACCATGATCCTTACCATAATCTCCCTTTAACAATCGGTAACTAGCCCAAGGCGTCACGGTGAAAGCGATAACCAATGACAGCAGCATCGCAATCGGCACATTAAAGGCCATCGGCGCCATATAAGGCCCCATCATGCCTGTTATAAAAAACATCGGCACGAACGACATAATCACTGCAAAAGTAGCAAGAATAGTTGGCGGACGTATTTCATTAACCGCACTCAGCAAGGCTTGCAAGGGTGGCTCTTTACGCATTTTATAATGTCGATGGATGTTTTCTACATCAACGATAGGATCGTCAACTAACAAACCTAAGGACAAAATCAAAGCAAACAAGGTAACTCGGTTAATGGTGTAACCAAATATCAAATCGCATAATAGGGTGATCGCAAAGGTCATCGGTACGGCCAATGACACGATCAACGATTCCTTAAAGCCCAAGGTTAAAGCTAATAAGACAATAATGGTTAAAACCGCAATGGATAAATGCATCACTAGTTCGTTGACCTTATGGTCAGCGGTTTCACCATAATTACGGGTAATGGTCAGTAGCACATCCTCAGGTATCAGCGTGCCTTTTAATTGCTCTGCCAATGCTAAAACTTGTTCTGCGACAGCGACGGCATTACTGCCTTTACGTTTACCGATGGCTATGGTTGCCATTGCTCGCTGTTCACCGACTTCGGGTAGTTTTTGGTCTTTGCCTACCGTTTTCATTTGTGCTACGGCAGGGCCAAAACCGATACGGGTATAGTCATTAGTGTCGGCGGCACCATCGACAATCTTGGCGACATCACGCAAATATAACAACTTACCATGGCTAGTTTTTAGCGCGGTAGCTCCGACCTGCTCAACAGTTTGATAATGTGGCCCTGCTTCCAGTACGATTTCACGGTCGCTAGCAGTCATATCACCGACTTGCAAATTAACATTACTTTGCGCTAGCACCTGACGGATTTCCAGCAAGCTGATCTTACTAGCGTCGAGTTTAATTGGATCAGGATACACAGAAATACGTCGTACCGCGCCGCCCTCAACCCAGCTTTTACCGACATTGTCGACAGCTCGCAAGCGCTCTATTAACTCATCAGCAACCCGCCGCAAGTCCATAGCATCCATGCTTGGATTTTGTGGCGATAAGCTTAATAGCAAAATAGGTACATCATCAATTTCAACAGGCTTAACTAGCCAGTTACTCACGCTAGGGGGAATAATATCCTGATTAGCGAGCAGCTTATCGCGGGTTTTAATTAAACTATTTTCTAGGTTTTCGCCTACAAAAAACCGAACCGTTACTACAGCCTCGCCAGGCCGAGACACTGAATAAACATATTCAACCCCTTTGATTTGCCTAAGCATCACTTCTAAGGGGGTAGTCACCTGTTTTTCGACTTCCTCGCTAGAAGTCCCTGGCACTTGCACAAAGACATCCATCACCGGCACGATGATTTGCGGATCTTCTTCGCGTGGCGTATAGACCAGCGCAACCGCACCGGCCACTAAAGAAATCAGCAAAAACAATAACGATAGATGTGATGTAGTAAATAAGCGAACAATGCTGACGGTCAAACTGTCTTTTTTGATCTCGGTAGGCTTCATGGATTCAAGCCACTCTCAATCATAATAGTGTCACCGTCATGCAGACCGGATAAGACTTGTACTAGCAGGCCTTGCTCTTTGCCCGTGCGGATATGGCGTACATGTAAGCGCTGGCCATCAACTATATTAACAGCCTGAAGCTGGCCATAATGCACGATAGACGATTTTGGAATGAATAACGCTTGCTGTAAGTCTTGACAAGCTAGTTGCAGATTAGCGAATTGGCCTTGCTGCAAGCCAGCGACGTTCGGTAAGCGAATTTTAATCAGTTGACTATGAGTTTGCGCATCAATTTCAGGGCTGATTTCGTCAACAACTCCCGTTAATAGCTGCCCAATAACCTCAATCTGTACATTGACAGCCATACCTAGTTTAAGCTCAGCTGAGCAGCCATCAGAAACGGCCACCTCCAGACGTAAATCATCCGGCTTAAGAATCGTGATGATAGGCTGATTCGGCAAACCCATATCACCGGGTTCTTGCAAGCGCTCACCTACCACACCGTCAAAAGGTGCATAGAGTATATTTTCGCCTTGCAGTACTTTACTTTGCCTTGCGTTTTCGGCAGCCTGGTTAGCTAAAGCTAGGGCTGACTGAGCTTGCGCTAGAACGGCATCATAATTTTGCTTAGTAACAGCCTGCTTATTAAATAAGTCGATGATGCGGGTTTCTTCAGTTTTAGCAAGTGTAGCTTGAGCTTGGGCTGCATGATAGCTAGCATTGGCGGCATTGTAAGCCGCTGCTAATTCACGATCATCCAGTTTGGCAATCACCGCACCTTTTTTTAAGCGGTCACCGGGATGTACAGGCAGCTCAATAATACGGGCGTTCAATTTGGGCGAAATCTTGACCGCCAGTCTCGAACGTACCGTACCTTGCCAAGATAAAAGATTGGCCTCCATCTGATTACTGACTTTTAACGTTTTAGCATGATTAGGTAGAGCGAGTCCTTTAATTTCTGTCGTACCAGCGTCGATTTTTTTATCACCACCGAGTATACCGAGGGCAAACAAAATCACGAGTACTAAGACGCTAATCGCCGCAATCGGTATCAAGCCTTCAGGCAATCGTGATACTGAATGATTATCCATCATATGTAAATCCTGTTATTGCCAAAAACCGATGGCTTGTTTAAGTTCCGCATCGAAGCGTAAAGCATCGTAGCGGCTGCTGATTTGCCTAGTCTGTGCTTTATCACGAGCGACTTCTGCATCAATATAACGAGTGACGGTGACCACGCCGGCCTGATGTTGCTCTTTGACTAAGCGCAGGGCTTCTTCGGAAACTTGCACGGCCAAGGCACTGATTCGAGCACGATTTAAGGCTTCTTGTAATCTGAGCTGAGCCGTTTTAAGTTGATTTTCGATACGCAAACGCGTTTGCCTAGCCGTTTCATTGGCAACGGTCAGCTCGTGCTGGGCTTTTTTAATCTTTTCTTGGCTAGCAAAGCCGGTAAAAATATCCATTTCTACCATTACCCCAGCGGTGAGATTATCTTGATTACTGTTGTAAGTCAGATTGTTACTATCAGAGCCATAATTAACAAAGGCATCAGCCTTTGGCAAGTGCGCACCCTTGGCAGCAGAAACTTGTTTCTCGGCTATCAGCACTCTTTTTTCAGCAGCCTTTAATTCGGGATGACTGCTCAGCGCTTTAGCTAATAATTCACTGAAACCTTCAGGGGCTTTAGGTAACTGGGATTCCAAAGTGACATTGATAGCGTAGGCATCGGTAACCGACAAGCCCAATAAGGTTTTCAGCATATTGTGCGCAATTTCGATAGCATTGGCGGCTTGAATATCGGCCTCTTGAGCTTCGGCTAATTGCACTTCTAAAGACAGCACATCAGACTTAAGCAAAGCACCGACATTAAAACGCGCCCTAGATTGCTCTAGTTCGCTTTGTACTGCCTCAATGGTGCGTAGACTCATTTTGTGGCTATCAATCGCTGCCAGCTCACCATAAAAAGCGGCTGTGACATTACTTAGCAACCGATTACGGGTCGCAGATTTTTCCAGTTCCGATGTTTCTATACCTAATTGCGCCGCCTGACTTTGGTAATAATCTTGCCCACCTCGAAATAAAGAATAACTAGCGGTCACTTGAGGACGATAATCTTCAATAAAACCGGGATGATTAAAATCAGTGCCTGCCATATTTAAGTGTCGCTGTGCAATTAGCATCGCAAAAGCTTGAGCCGGATTATTAGTGTACTGATAAGATAGGCTGGTTTTAATTTGTGGGTAAAAAATAGCTAATGCTTGCCCCAACTGCGCATCTGCCTGCTCTATACGCGCCTGCATAATACTGAGCTCTGGATTATTAGCTAGCGCGGTATCAATCGTTTGAGCAAGCGTGTTAAGAGGCGGGCTGGTATCAGCCTGTGCCTTATTGCTCAAAACAAACAATAAGGTGCAGACTGTCAGCAGAATCCGATTAGTTAATGGTCTCATTTAAGATTTAGTCCTCTTTAATACGAATCAACATCGTCATTAGGTATTCATTGAGTCTGGAGTAAAACTGCTTTAGCTGTTTTATAAGTAATAGCTGAAGCTCAACACTCCAGCACTAAGCAAATCCGCTGTTCCTACAGACTTGGAGTAAAACTGCTTTAGCTGTTTTATAAGTAATAGCTAAAGCTCAACACTCCAGCACTAAGCAAATCCGCTGTTCCTACAGACTTGGAGTAAAACTGCTTTAGCTGTTTTATAAGTAATAGCTGAAGCTCAACACTCCAGCACTAAGCTTTAGGCTTTTGCTTAAGGCGCATGATACCCATAAACTTTAGCGGTAAGCGTTCATAAAACGGTTCGCCCAGACCTTTACGAACTTTACGGATAAAATATTTTTCGTAAGCGATTTTAGCAAAATGCACCCATCGGCCTTTTGAAGCCCATTGCACATTGCGAGGTGGAATTTGTGGCATCGCTAAGAAAGCGACGCCAGAATCACCAAAATCAGCCAGACACAAGGCATTCCAAGTACCTTTATGACTAGGCTCACCGCCATCCAATTCTTCACGGATATTATGCGCAGTCGCGGTAACCATCGACTCAATCATATAACCGGTTTTTGGCGTACCTGTTGGAACGGGGGTTTGAGATAGCGGTGGAATAGCAATACAGACGCCCACCGAATAGATATTTTTATAAGTTTGATTACGCTGGTGTTCATCAACCAATACAAAGCCACGCGGGTTGACTAATTTATCAATACCTATCAAAGCATCAACACCCTTAAAAGCAGGCAGCATCATACTGTGCCTAAACGGTAGTTCGTGTTTCTTTTTATCGACGCCATTTTCATCAACTTCAGTGACATACATCATGCCATCTTCGATCTTGTCGACCTTAGCATTACAAATCCAATCAATATGTTTATTGCGTAATTCGCTTTCTAACATACCTTTGGTATCACCCACACCACCTAAACCTAAATGCCCAATAAAAGGCTCAGAGGTCACATAAGTCATTTTTACTTGATCACGAATCTTACGTTTACGCAGATCAGTTTCGGCAATGAACATATATTCGTAAGCAGGCCCAAAGCAAGACGCTCCCTGCACCGCACCTATAATAATAGGACCTGGATCTGCTACAAATTTATCCCAGAACTCACCGGATTCGCCGGCATGATCAACATGACAGACTGATTGAGTATAGCCATTAGGCCCAAGACCTGGTATTTCATCAAAAGCCAGTTTAGGGCCGGTGGCAATAATTAAGAAGTCGTAATCCACTAATGAGCCATCAGCGATTTCGACTTGACTGTTCTCAGGATGGATTCGTGTAGCTTGTTGTTGAATGAAGGTGATCTTTTTCTTTTTGAAGACAGGCGCAAGCTCAACTTTAATATCGTCAGGTTTACGCCAGTTGACCCCCACCCAAGGATTAGAGGGAACAAAATGAAAGGTCGGCGTATCAGCGATCACCATGACCTCATCTTCTTTACGAGCCATTTCTTTCATTTCAAACGCCATCGGTACACCACCAATGCCAGCGCCTATAATTACAATCTTTGCCATGTTAATACCTCGTTGAGGATAGAGTAGGTGATAACCGCTGTTAGCGGCACTGACTTTCTTTGACGCCTAGTTTCTTTAATATCATTTCCATGGGACAAAATTGGCTAAAGCCGCTCTGAAACAAGTTGATACCGACAAAGGCCGTAAACCAAAGCCAGTGGCTATTCTGAAACACTGGACTCTCTTGTACACCCAAACTTAAAGACAGTAAGATGAAAAATCCAGCGACAATTCTAACGATACGTTCTGTAGTCATAACAATAGCCTTATTAGTTATTCGCTTTTTAAGAAAAGTTACTATTAAAAATAGGGGTTCAGGATAATTAAACTCAGTTTTTTCACTGAACCATTATTACACTAAAGCTATATACTTACGCTTGATCTAAATCAAGTCACAAGCAAATAACTAAAATAACTCACTAGAACAGCACCCAACCTTTTAACTTCCTGTTTCTATGAAAAGCAAATTACATGCCAACTTTACCTTAAAAGCAAGCTATTGTTTATTATGATATTCTTTTTTTATTAAGAACCTTCTTGTTTCAAAGAGAAGTAGTGATACATTTGTGAGACATTGCGCAACGTTTTTGAAACGCTTTTATAAGGTAAGACGCAATAATACCCCCCAATTTTATAGGGGGTATTTTATTTTTTGCGAGCTACCTAAATAAAATCCCCCCGCCCCCCTTTCTCAAAGGGGGGCGTTGGATGCTACTTGACTACATTATTTCGTGCTCATTCCTAAAGAATCTCGTTACGACTGACGGTAATCGTAGTTTGACCTAAAGGGCGACCTTTGACTTCAATATGGCGTGCTACAGCTAATTTGCCATTGGTTCTGGGTGGTTGTGAGGTAATATCCCAACCACATTTTTCGGCTGACACGTCTTTGACTTCATGACCTAAAGATTTCTCTACCAGCATTTTTTCGCTTGCCTTATATAAGCTGCGCGTCTCACTTAAGTTTGTTTTCCTTCAATTTATTTGGCTGTCTAACCCGATTTTTACTAGCAACATGGAGGAGATGAAGAAATTTTGGACATTCAAAATGATTTGGTGCCTTGCAGGCCGATGCGTGACGAAGCCCATCCCTCATAGAGGTTAGTTCTTTGATTTTACTATCCAATTCGTCTGCCTTGGCTAAAAGCAGTGTTCTATTAATGTCAGGCCCTTCAGGCATAAACATTGCACCAATCTCATCAAGCGAGAAACCGGCGCTGCGCCCCAATGATATTAAAGTCAGTCGCTCTATAACATTGGCGCTGAATAGACGGCGCAATCCAGAGCGGCCACATGATTGGATGAGTCCTTTTTCTTCATAAAATCGTAACGTTGAGGCGGGTAATCCAGATGCCTTTGCAACCTCGGCTATGTCCATTATTTCACCTATCGCAATTAATACTTGACTTCAAGTCGACTTGAGCTTGTATCCTAGCCCAGAACACAACTTAGCACAACTCACTAATACCATTAAGTGGGCGGTGATTATTTATATTTGAAGAATTTAAGGAGACGTTATGAAAGCAAGTTTTTGGCATCAAAAATGGGAGCGAGGTGATATTGCATTTCATGAGAGTGAGGTAAACCCGTTTCTAATAGAACATTTTGAAAAGTTAAATCTGCCTAAGGACAGTCGTGTCTTCCTGCCCTTGTGTGGTAAGACGCGTGATGTTGCATGGTTGCTTGACTGCGGCTATCGGGTTGTTTGCGCAGAATTGAGTGAACTCGCCATTAACGAGTTGTTTAAAGACCTGGGCTTAGCACCGGAAATAAACAAAGCTGGGGACTTAAACCGCTACAGTGCTAACAATATCGACGTACTCGTGGGTGATATTTTTGCTGTGTCTGCTGACTATCTTGGCCCCGTAAGCGCGATATATGATCGCGCCGCTTTAGTTGCCCTGCCTGCCGGCATAAGAGTCGACTATACCTCACACCTGATGAGTATAAGCGATGCGGCACCCCAGTTGCTAATCACTTATGAATACAACCAACAGCTTATAGATGGCCCTCCGTTTTCAGTTAACGAGGACGAAGTAAAGCAACATTATGGCAGGCGTTACCATTTAAAGTCTGTTGAAAGCAAGAATGTCGCGGGCGGATTGAAAGGGCAAGTTGCAGCAACAGAAACGGCTTGGTTGCTCCAAAATACCGATGAATAGCGTGGAATTATATGCCCTAGGTATAGAATAGATACTGCTGTACATGGTGTTGGATGCCGTAGTTGGCTTTATGGCAGGCTTACTAGGGCTGGGTGGCGGTGGAATATTGGTTTTTCTTCTGGCATCTATTTTCACTTACCAAGGGATAAAAAAGCCATTGGCACTTCGGCTGCCATTGGATTTCCTATTGCTATCACCGGTACTGTAGGCTACTTGATAAGTTGATAAGCAGTTGGTCCAAAACATTGGGCAATTCCTATACCCTTGGATACATTGATGTACCCGCATTTTTAGCAATATCGATCACCAGCTTTATTGCGGCCTCTTATGGCGCAGGCTGCTCCCATCATTTGCCTGAAGCCCATATTAAAAAGATATTCGCCATTATCTCATTGGTTTTGAGTCTAAAAATGTTAGTCTCGGTGGTTCAATTTTGATCTGAAAATACGGGTATTCTTTTTAGTAGTTTTGCCAAATACGAATAGTTCATAGCCGCTGAGCTTTGCATTGAACGGCAGTTTTCTTGCTCTCACCTGTCATTGACATTATATATTGGTCGAGCGGTTTTTGCCGACTGCGGTTAAACAGTTGAGTTTTAGCCCATATTTAACACATACAAATAAACCTCCCATATAATCATGCCGTTACGAAATAAAAAAACCTCAAGTGGCACTACACTTAGAAAAATAGCGTCTCTACTCAGTTTTTATGTCATGGTTTTACTAA
>Ga0214235_1000168_pt1 | contig 35356 bp, 32 predicted proteins | sample TroBogypolimnion_2_FD_153073 | JGI IMG/M metagenome (GOLD analysis project Ga0214235, IMG submission 153073) | Freshwater microbial communities from Trout Bog Lake, WI - 15JUL2008 hypolimnion | ecosystem: Environmental > Aquatic > Freshwater > Lake > Hypolimnion/Profundal zone ... | reverse complement strand
TATGGAAACTGAAATTTGGCCCAATCTGTTTATGGCTTGCGGAAAAAGAAGAATTCCTTTATATATAATTAATGCAAGATTATCTGAAAAATCCTCGCGTGGTTATCAAAAAATACCCTCGTTAATACGACCTGCTTTAGCACAGGTAAGTCTTGTGGCGACACAAACCAAAGAGGATGCTAAACGTTTCGTAAGTATTGGTGTAGATAGTGACAACGTTAAAACATTGGGCAACATAAAATTTGATATTAACGTTCCTCAGGAAACGATACAGCAAGGCATACAAATAAAAGTCGATTTATTTGCGGGAAGGTTTGTATGGCTTATAGCCAGCACTCATAAAGACGAGGAGTCAATATTTCTGGCTCTTTATCAAAACATAAAAAAGAAAATCCCTGAATTATTATTGGTCATCGTTCCTAGGCATCCTGAGCGATTTTCTGACGTCAAAAAACAATGCAAACAACAACAATTGGCCGTGGTTTTGCGCACATCCAAAGAAAAAGTACGTTTAGATACCGATGTTTATTTAGCTGATACTTTAGGCGAATTGAAAATGCTTTATGCGAGTGCTGATGTGGCATTTGTGGGAGGTAGTATGGTGCCTAATGGTGGACATAATATATTGGAGGCTGCTGCTGTTGGTGTTCCGGTTATGTTTGGTCCATATATGTCCAACTTCAAAGAGATTGCTCGTAAAGTATTAGCGGCCAATGCCGCAATACAGTGCCAAGATGAAGCAGCCTTAATTCTTAACTTATTGATTTTATATAATAAGCCATCATATAGAGCAGCGCTGGCCGAAAATGCGAAGGCTTTTGTGATTCAAAACCAAGGAGCAACTGATAAAATATGTAAGACTTTAGATCTTGTAATGGTAGAATAACAACCATAGTTAATCTGTTAGATTTTTTTGATATTTCACTACAGTAATTATCCATGAGCGCCTGATGACTGGCCGTGTGTGTGGTACATCGCTAATAAAGTAAACTCATCGAACTACATCAATAAATCTCTTTCGTTTTTAAGTTGGTTTAAATGAAATTAACCCTAGTTATTTGTACCTATAATAGATCTAAATTACTGCTGAAAGCACTGGCATCTATCAATAATGCAGACATGCCTGCACAGGTAGATTTTAAAACATTAATTATTGTTAATGCTTGTACGGATGATACTGTTGAGCAATTACAAGCCTATCAAAATCAATCGACTGGCACACATTTATTACCGATTCAGTTTATAGAAGAACTTAATGCTGGAAAATCATACGCACTTAATAACGCATTATCACTAATTGATGATGGATGGATAAGTTTTATAGATGATGATCACAGCGTTGATGAGCAATATTTAAACTCAGTGATTACCGCGATTAATGACTATCCACACGTAGGTTTGTTTTGTGGAAAGATTATTCCAGACTGGACTGGCCAGGAGTCAGATTGGGTCCATGATGAAGGTCGTTATAAAATCACCCCCTTTCCTGTGCCCAATTTTAATTTAGGCGATAAAGAGCTAAGCACATTGGAAGAGCTATTTATTCCTGGTGGTGGAAATCTAATTGTTCATAAAAAAGTGTTTGATCTTATAGGAAATTTTTCAGAAGCCTTAGGGCCCGTTGGTCATAATTTGATGGGAAGTGAAGATAGTGATTTTGTATTAAGAGCCATAAAAGCGAAACAAGAACTAATCTATATTCCGACGATTGTTCAATATCATTATGTTGAATTAAATCACCTAAAGTTGGGTTACCTTATCTTGAAAAGCTTTCAAAGAAACAGATCAATTACTTTGGCACATTTTCCAAAAAAAACTAAGATTCCAAACTATTTATGGGCTAAGTTGGGGCAATATATTACTGGCATCGTATTTAGTTTTAAAGTTAAGTCCATAAGGTTTTATTTGACCAAGTCTGCAGGTATTGTTGGGCAAATAATCGGTCATATTCAGTCATTACATTACTAATAAATCAATGATATGCGTGATTACGTTGTACTCATATTCTTAATAGCTTGCGTTATCGCTGCTTGGAAAAAACCATGGTGGGGAGTGTTGTCACTCGCTGTTTTTAGCTATTTAAACCCTCATGCTTATGCGTGGGGGTTTGTAAGGTCACTACCCGTTTATTATGTGTTGTTTTTAGTGGTCGCGTTTCGGACGATTACTAGCAAAGATAAACAACCCCTACCTAACGATTGGCGTATCCCCGTTTTTGTGATGCTTTGGATAGGTTTTGCTATTAGCTCAACACAAGCTTATTTTCCTGATCTCGCATGGCATAAGTTCTGGATAGTCACAAAAATATACCTGCCCTTTTATTTCACTTTAGTGTTGATAAATACACGACAAAAGCTTTATTACTTGATCATTACGATAGGCGGATCAATAGGTATTGTGGCGGTCAAAGGAGGTATTTTCGCTATTTTAAAAGGTTTCTCTGCGCGTGTTTATGGCCCTCCTAATACGCAATTTGAAGAAAACAATGCTTTTGCTGTCGCTATGTTGATTTCAATACCGCTATTATTGCTTTGGCAAAAAGAAACACTAAATCCTTGGATAAAAAATGGCATTACAATAAGTATGCCTATTATTTATGCAGCATCTTTGAGCTCATGGTCTAGGGGTGCATTACTCACTATGGGGGTGCTAACTCTTATGCTCATTTTAAATAGTAAGCGTAAATATCTTATTATTCCCATAGTGTTTATAGGTGCTGTTTTTGTTAAAGATTATTTGCCTCAAGAGTGGTTTGGACGAATGAATACTATCGAGACTTATGAGCAAGACAGCTCAGCGATGGGACGTATTACTGCTTGGATCGATGGCTGGAATCATACACTTGAACACCCGTTTACGGGATCAGGTTTTGAAGGATGGTTATTTGTGACCCAACGTGATTGGCATAGCTCTTATGTGGAAATGTTCTCAGAGCATGGTTTCATAGCTTTTGCACTATGGCTTTCATTGATTTTAGGTACATTAACAAGCCTTACTAGCATGCCTAAAAAAACACAACATATAGCGGGTATGGAATGGGTAAGCAATTATTGTTTTATGCTTAGAGCATCATTGATTTGTTATATGGTAGGTACTGCTTTTTTGGGGCTTTCTTATTGGGATTTACTGTACCATTTGATATTTATTTCTGTTTTACTCAAGAAAATTGTAATCGAAGAATTAGCCATTAAACAAGTTGAATCTAAGCCTCGTTGGGCGATGAGATAGTCGTAATACAATGACCTAATAACCTAGTTGATGGCTAATATCTGCAACGGAAGATAAGATGCTGTCAATTTTTTCCTGATTATCGCCATCTTTCCATTTATCAACACGAATTTCAGAAAAAGTATTGTAAGGCGTATCTAAAACAGTTAAACAATGGTTTTTCATTGCGCCATCAAAAGGTACGTTACAGGCTTGAAAGAGCTTTTCAAATTCTAAAACAGGGTAATTGATCAGGGCTTCATAAGCTATTTCATGCCATTGATGAGTAGGAATTAACGTTTTAGCGCTTAAAATAGCTTCATTCATGGTTCGATATTGAAAGGCACAAACTTGCTCAATTGAGCCTTGAATCAATTGTCGCCAACCCTCAGCCAAGAAGAAACACCATTGCTGATATTTACCTTGATCAATTTGTATAGTCTCTGTTAAATCTTTAGACCATGTTGCAAACTCACTGGATTTTCCCCAGCCATGTATTAATGAATCAATATTATCACCCGCATTTCGTTTAATAAAAATGAAATGCGCATCGGGAAATAATCGGTATAAATAAGGAATAGAAAGACCGTTCTGATTGTTTTTATCAACGATACGAGCTTGGCCGGTCTGGGTATAAAAATACTGTGAAACCTTAGATCTATCACTAGAACAGGCAAGGACTGATTCGATGGCATGACTATTCCATAAACGCTCAGCCAATGGGTGTAATTGTGCCCAAAAATCATGGGTCTCTTTGTGTAGACTGCCTAAATGTGACGATTGCGAAAACGTTTTATAGATCAATGTGGTGCCGGCTCGACTACAACCGACTACAAAAATAGGGTTTATTAACGCAACGGGCTTAATAAAATAATGTAAGGCTCTATAATTGATTAATGCTTTTTTTGTGTAAAAACTCAGGGTTTTAATAACCTTTGCTGTTAATTCATTCATAAATCCAGTTTCCCCTGAGCATTTAATGCATTAATAAAGTTATGAGGGTTATTTAACACGTAACCCTGCGATAGCACCGGCTTCAGGGCTTAATATCCAAATATCTTTGCCGCCAGGACCCGCAGCTAATACCATACCTTCAGAGCAACCAAAGCGCATTTTTCTAGGAGCAAGATTAGCAATCACTAACGTTAATTTCCCCTCTAAATCTTCAGGCGCATAAGCGGATTTAATGCCCGCTAATATATTGCGAGTTTCATCACCTATATCAACAGTCAATTGCAATAACCTGTCTGAACCTTCGATGTGTTCAGCTTTAATAATTTTAGCTATACGTAAATCCAGTTTCGCAAAATCTTCAAATTCTATAGTATCGGCAATAGGTTCAAATGCTTTGATCTTTAAAGGTGCGGCCGTTTTCTCAAGGTTTTCTTTAGACGCGTCAACAATGGCTGCAATTTTATCGGCTTCGACACGCGTCATTAAGGGTTTAAATTCATTAATGCTATGGTTTAACAACGGTTTTATAGCGACAGGCCATGCTTGAGCAGGGATGTTTAAAAAATGCTCGGCTTGCTCGGCTAGTACAGGAATGACCGGTTTTAAAAAAGTAGCCAATAAGCCAAACAAATTAAGTCCCATAGAGCAAACATCGTGTAGCTCAGCTTCATGACCTTCTTGCTTAGCAATCAACCAAGGCTTTTTTTCATCAATATATTGATTAGCTTTATCAGCTAGCGCCATAATCTCACGCATAGCTTTACCAAACTCGCGTGTTTCATAAAAAACAGCAATTTGTTTGTTAGCGTCAATAAACTCTTGAAATAAAAGCGGCTCTGAACAGTGTTCAGATAGACAATTATCGAAGCGCTTAGCGATAAAACCACTACAACGACTAGCGATATTAACGACTTTTCCGACTAAATCAGAATTAACGCGTTGACTAAAGTCATCAAAATTAAGGTCGATATCATCAACGCCTGCGCTAAGTTTAGCCGCAAAGTAATAACGTAAATATTCGGGATTTAGATGATCTAGATAAGTTCTTGCGGTAATAAAAGTACCACGAGATTTGGACATTTTTTCACCATTGACAGTTAGAAAGCCGTGAGCATAAATAGCACTTGGCGTTCTAAAGTCTGCGCCACTCAACATCGCGGGCCAGAATAAGGCGTGGAAATAAATAATGTCCTTACCTATAAAATGATATAGCTCTGTGGAGCTGTCTTTAGCCCAAAACTCATCAAAATCTAAGCCTTGTTTATCACATAGATTTTTAAAGCTGGCCATATAGCCAATGGGGGCATCCAGCCAAACGTAAAAATATTTTCCAGGAGCATCTGGGATTTCAAAACCAAAATAAGGCGCATCGCGAGAAATATCCCATTGTTGTAAACCGCCCTCTAACCATTCGGCTAATTTATTACGGACTTCTGTTTGTAGATGCCCCGCTTTAGTCCAAGCATTAAGCATTTTCGTAAAGTTAGCTAAATCGAAAAAATAATGAACCGAATCTTTTGAAATGGGCTTGGCCCCTGAAATAGCAGATACAGCATTTTTCAGTTCGCTAGGAGAGTAAGTGGTTCCACAAGCTTCACAGCCATCGCCATATTGATCGACTGCGCCACATTTTGGACAATCACCTTTTATAAAACGGTCAGATAAGAACATGTTCTTAACAGGATCAAACGCTTGGGTAATGGTACGTGAACTAATATGACCTGCATCCCGTAAGCGCTTATAGATGAGCGATGAATAGCTGCGATTTTCTTCGGAATGGGTGCTGTGATAATTATCAAAAGCCACACCAAATTCTGTGAAATCAGCTAAATGTTCTTTGCCGACTTGGGCAATCAGTTGTTCTGGAGTAATACCTTCGCGATCAGCTTTAAGCATAATTGGCGTGCCGTGGGTGTCATCTGCGCAAACGAAATAACAGGCATTGCCGCGTTGTTTCTGGAAGCGAACCCAGATATCGGTTTGAATATATTCAACCAGATGACCTAAATGTATGGGGCCGTTTGCGTAAGGTAAAGCGCTGGTAACAAGAATTTTTCTATCTGACATGGCGTAAAGGTAAGGAATACAAAAATAAATAATAGGTTGATTATCTCATAAAATAGGCGGTGTAACGCATAGCGCATCGTTAACCGATGAATATTATTAAAAAGACTGTAGAATGCCTTGCTAATCATGGTTGGATTCATCGCTGAATTTACTGGAAATACTTAACTTAAAAATAATTATGACGCACATAGAAAAAATGGATGTAGAACATTTATTAGCAACCTTTATTGATCCTAATCATGGTGTTGATCTGGTTACATCAAAATCAGTTAAAGAAATTACGTTTGATGGCAACAATGTCGCTGTTAAATTAGAGTTAGGTTATCCTGCAAAAAGCACCATTAATGCTTTAAAAGTAGAGATTGAGCAACTCTTGAAAACTTTACCTAGCGTTGGCTTGGTAACAGTTGAGATTACGGTAAAAATAATTTCTCATGCCGTACAACAGGGCTTAAAACCACAGCCTAATATCAAAAATATTATTGCCGTGGCTTCGGGAAAAGGGGGGGTCGGCAAATCAACAACCGCCGTTAATATTGCTTTAGCTTTATCGGCAGAAGGCGCAAAAGTGGGCATCATGGATGCTGATATTTATGGCCCCAGTATTCCGACTATGTTGGGCCTATCAGGTCGTCCCGATAGCATAGACAATAAAACTCTGATGCCAAAAATAGCTTTTGATATACAAACGATGTCTATAGGTTATTTAGTTGATCCTGATCAAGCCATGATTTGGCGGGGTCCTATAGCCACTAATACCTTGCAACAATTACTCAGAGATACTAATTGGCACGATATTGATTATTTAATCATTGATTTACCACCGGGCACTGGCGACATACAGTTAACCTTAGCGCAACAGATTCCGGTGAGTGGTGCGGTTATCGTTACCACACCACAAGATATTGCCTTGCTTGATGCGCAACGAGGCTTAGGCATGTTTGCTAAAGTGAATGTGCCTGTATTGGGTGTTGTTGAAAATATGAGCTTACATATTTGTAGCGCTTGCGGCCATGAGGAAGCTATTTTTGGTACGGGAGGGGGGATGGCTATGTCAGAGAAAAATAAGGTAGATTTTTTAGGTTCACTACCTTTGGATATGGCTATTCGCTTAAGTTCTGATTCCGGAATACCTACCGTGGTTGCCGATCCTAATGGTCGCCCTGCGCAATTGTATAAAGATATTGCTCGTAAGATAGCTGCCAAATTGGCATTAAAAACCAAAGACTTTAGCACTCGTTTTCCTACTATCGTAGTGCAAGATACTTAAATGAATACAGACACACTGTCATTACCCATTCAACTTTAGTGTTTCACCTTGTGCCTAATGGATGTCTATGTGAAAATTGGACGCTTTAACCTACTGGATAGATAGTATTTCATGAGTATAAAGTCGGATAAATGGATACGCCGCATGGCGGAACAACATGGCATGATAACGCCGTTTGAAAGTGGTCAAGTCAGAAATTCTGAGCAAGGTCGAGTCATTTCTTATGGCACGTCCAGCTACGGCTATGATGTTCGCTGCTCTGATGAATTTAAAATTTTTACCAACATTAACTCTGCGATTGTTGATCCTAAAAACTTTGATTCCAATAGCTTTGTTGATGTTAAATCTGATGTTTGCATCATTCCACCGAATTCTTTTGCTTTAGCACGTACGGTTGAGTTTTTTAAAATCCCGCGAGATGTACTGACTATTTGTTTAGGAAAGTCTACTTATGCTAGATGCGGGATTATCGTCAATGTAACACCTTTAGAACCTGAATGGGAAGGCCATGTCACCTTAGAGTTCTCTAATACCACCACCTTACCTGCAAAGATTTATGCAAATGAAGGGGTTGCACAAATGCTCTTTTTTGGAGGAGATGAAGTCTGTGAAACCTCTTATAAAGATCGCGGTGGTAAGTATCAAGGGCAAACTGGCGTCACCTTGCCTAAAGCGTAGTCATTCGTTAAATTTATTCAGTTAAAAAGCGCCTCATTATGGGGCGTTTTTGTGAGCTATATGTCATTAATCAAGCGCAGTCTTCACTCATAGTCGGTTTCTATAAAGGATGGTCTGTAATTTGCTTGTATAATTCCAGAGCCTACATTAAAACCCACTGATGACCATAAACTATGTATAAACGCATACTGGATAATCTTAATTGCGCTATTTTATTATTTGATCACAACTTAATACTGACCTATATCAATACCTCAGGGGAAATTTTGTTTGCTGATAGCGCTCATCACTTAGTCGGGCATAGTGCGGATGAGTTATTTAAGTTCTCTGATTCAGCTTTGTTAGACAACTTGAAGCAATCTTTAGCCATGGCTGAACCCTTAGTTGATCGAGCCCTGACGGTGACACGTACCACCCATAATGCGACAATTAATTTTAGTGCAACCCCTTTAGTAGTTGATGAGCACGTTAATGAAATATTATTAGAACTGCAACAAGTCGATAATCATTTACGTATATCTAAAGAAGAGCAATTATTAACACAGCATAATACGGCACGTTTATTAGTGAGGGGACTGGCTCATGAAATTAAAAATCCTCTCGGTGGCTTACGTGGCGCAGCACAGTTACTAGATTTAGAATTAGACGATCCAGAGCTTAAAGAATATACGCAAATCATCATTGCAGAGTCAGATCGATTACAAGGTCTGATGGATAAAATGCTAGGGCCGAATAAATTACCTAATAAAAAAACACTTAATATTCATGAAGTATTAGGGCGTGTTAGGCAATTGGTGCATGCAGAATCTAGCAGTACTTTGACCATCATCAATGACTATGACCCCAGTATTCCTGACATTTATGCCGATAAAGATCAACTTATTCAAGCCATTTTAAATATTGCCAGAAATGCCATGCAGGCTATGGATGGCAAGGGTGAGCTTTTATTTAAAACCCGCATCTATCGACACATGACTGCGGGGCGTAAGCGTTATAAATTAGCGGTAAAGTGCGACATCATTGATAACGGACCAGGTATCGATGCTAGCATGATGAGCCAGATTTTTTATCCTATGATTACAGGGCGAGCGGATGGTACGGGCTTAGGATTATCTATTGCGCAATCACTAATTAATCAACATAACGGTTTAATTGAATGCAATAGCGAACCAGGTAATACCGTATTTTCAATTTTTTTACCACTGGAGGCTGGCAATGATTAAACCTGAAACAGTTTGGATAATTGATGATGATAAGTCTATACGTTGGGTCGTTGAAAAGGCATTACAAAAAGCCGACATTATCACGCGTAGTTTTTCCAGTGGTAAAGACTTAATTGTCGCTTTGAAAGATGATCTGCCAGATGCCTTGATTACTGATATTCGTATGCCAGGCATGGATGGCTTGGAACTATTAAGTAAGATACAAATAAGTCATCCAGCTTTGCCGGTTATTGTGATGACAGCACATTCTGATTTGGAAAGTGCCGTTTCGGCTTTTCATGGCGGTGCTTTTGAATATTTACCTAAGCCCTTTGATATTAAAGAAGTGGTTAATCTAGCACAACGTGCTTGCTTACATGGGCGACAGCAACAAGAAGAAGATCGCCAAAATACAACAGCCGTTAATGCCGAACCTACGCCTGAAATTATTGGTGAAGCACCGGCAATGCAGGAAGTTTTTCGTGCAATAGGACGGCTTGCTCGTTCGCATATTACCGTACTGATTAATGGTGAGTCAGGTGCCGGCAAGGAATTAGTTGCTAAAGCCTTGCATCGCCATAGTCCTAGAACCCAAAAGCCTTTTATTGCTTTAAATATGGCAGCCATCCCTAAAGATCTCATGGAATCAGAGTTATTTGGGCATGAAAAAGGCGCTTTTACTGGTGCGCAATTACGAAGGGCGGGCCGATTTGAGCAAGCTAATGGCGGCACCTTGTTTCTTGATGAAATAGGCGATATGCCGACGGAATTACAAACTCGATTATTAAGAGTATTAGCTGACGGTGAGTTTTATCCAGTGGGTGCTCATCAAGCGGTTAAAGTTGATGTACGTATTATTGCTGCAACTCATCAAAATTTGGAAACCTTAGTTGAGCAAGGTCGGTTTAGGGAAGATTTATTTCATCGTTTAAATGTTATTCGCATACACCTTCCCGCTTTGCGTGAACGTAAACAAGATATCCCCTTGTTATTGCGTCATTTTTTAAATCAAGCCGCTGTTGAACTGGGTGTAGAAATAAAAGTGCTACGGCCAGAAGCGGAAGCCTTTTTAAGCACCTTGGAATGGCCCGGTAACGTAAGACAATTAGAAAACAGTTGTCGCTGGATAACGGTAATGGCCTCAGGGCGGGAGGTTTATTTACATGATTTACCACCTGAATTTCTCAATACCTCTATAGAGCAGGTTACTATAGCAACGGACTGGGAATTATTATTCAGAAAGAACATAGATCGGCAATTACTCAATACTCAGGATAATAATGCGCTAAAAATAGAAATTGCAAAGCAGGCTATTAATACCGTTGAAACGATTTTAATTAAAGCCGCTTTAGATTTTACCCGAGGCAAGCGCCATGAGGCTGCTATTTTATTAGGTTATGGCCGAAATACACTGACTCGTAAAATTAATGAGCTAGAGATAGAAGACTAATACGCATTACTCGATAAACATCTTTCTTAAAGACAGTCGTCGGGCTGTAGCGCTCATTTCGGCTACCAACTTAAGATGTGACAACTTAGCTTAATCGTTCACTTTTAGACAGGGTTCTCCTAAGCGCAGACAAAGGGTTAAGTCTAGTATCTGTCACGCCTTAAGTTTAGGTTTAGGCTTAGTTTTTCGCCCCTCCGATCATCAGCACTTTATCGCTATCTAATCGCACCATAAACAAGCATATCAAAATAGAGCGCACCAAACATGGGCGTTTTGATGTATTGCATCAATAAAACTATTAAGTATGGCAACCTCAGACACCGTTCGTTGGATGATAGATATTTCCTGTGTTAAGCGAGTATCGGCCAACTATCAATGGCTGTGACTCATGATGTTGTGTTTTTTTAGACTAAATATCATCAGTAGAAGCCTTGATAAATAACACTTGGCACAGTCTCTGCTTTAATCATTATGAATAGTTATTTTTAAAATGAGAGAGGAAGAAATGAAACTGATAACTGCTATAGTCAAACCGTTTAAGCTGGATGATGTTCGTGAAGCACTTTCAGACCTAGGTGTTTCAGGAGTCACTGTTACTGAAGTCAAAGGTTTTGGTCGCCAAAAGGGCCATACTGAACTCTATCGTGGAGCAGAGTATGTCGTTGATTTTTTACCTAAAGCAAAAGTTGAAGTGGCAGTGGCTGATCAATTAGTCACTCAGGCCGTAGAAGCGATAACACGAGTCGCTAATACAGGGAAAATTGGTGATGGTAAGATTTTTGTAACCAATTTAGAGCAAGTTGTTCGCATTCGTACCGGTGAAACCGGCGATGAAGCACTTTAATAGATAAGGAGGACTTATGAATTATTTTTTAAAAATGTTTACTCTGATTGCTATCTCAAGTTTTGCAGGACTTACTTTTGCAGATACTACAGTTGCTGTTGTCGTACCTGTCGCAGAAAAGGGCGATACCGCATGGATGATTATGGCTACGATCTTAGTTATTCTCATGTCTATTCCTGGCTTGGCTTTATTTTATGGCGGTATGGTACGCGCCAAAAATATGCTCTCTATATTAATGCAGGTCTTCGTGATCTTTTCATTAATGGCAATCTTATGGGCGCTTTATGGCTATAGTATTGCTTTTACCGAAGGCAATGCTTTTATCGGTGGTTTTAGTAAGTTGTTTCTATTAGGTATAACACCTGATTCATTGGCCGCTAGTTTCAGTAAAGGTGTTTATATACCCGAGTATATTTATGTTGCCTTTCAATTAACCTTTGCTTGCATTACCCCTGCTTTGATCATCGGTGCGTTTGCTGAGCGAGTTAAGTTTTCAGCCATTTTAGTTTTTATAGTGATTTGGTTTACTTTTGCTTATCTACCTATGGCTCATATGGTTTGGTATTGGGCAGGTCCAGATGCTTATACGGATGCTAGTGCCGGTGAAAAAGCGTTAGCAACTGCAGGCTTTTTGTTCCAAAAAGGTGCGTTGGATTTCGCAGGCGGAACTGTCGTGCATATTAATGCCGGTATTGCGGGTTTAGTCGGTTGTTTAGTGATAGGTAAACGTATTGGTTACAAAAAAGAATCGTTAGCGCCACACAGTGTCACCATGACCATGATTGGTGCTTCATTGTTATGGGTGGGCTGGTTCGGTTTTAATGTAGGCTCTAATCTTGAAGCCAATGGTCTTTCTACGCTAGTTTTTATTAATACTTTATTGGCGAGTGCTGCGGCAACCTTGGCTTGGACAGGCGCTGAATGGCTTATACGTGGTAAACCCAGTATGTTAGGGGGTGCTTCAGGCTCTATTGCTGGCTTAGTCGCTATTACGCCAGCTTGTGGTTGGGCAGGGCCGATGGGATCTATCGCCTTAGGTCTGGTTGTTGGTATCGTCTGCTTTTGGGCAGTGACTAGTCTAAAAGGCATGTTCGGATATGATGACTCCCTAGATGCTTTCGGTGTACACGGTATAGGCGGTATTATCGGTGCATTGGGTACTGCCGTTGTGGCCAGCCCTGCTTTAGGAGGAACGGGCGTTTGGGATTATGTCACTAACGGTCTGGCTGAATACAGTATGTTGACGCAATTGATTAGTCAATGTTGGGCGGTCGGTGTTTGTATTATTTGGTCGGGCACTGTTTCATTCATAGCCTTCAAATTGGTTGATAGTCTGATAGGACTTCGAGTCAGTGAAGAATCTGAACGTGAAGGTTTAGATATTTCTGAACATGGTGAAACCGCGTATCACTACTAGATAAAATTTTTACCAAGACAAAAAACGGGAGCGGTGTAGCTCCCGTTTTTTTGTAGCCCCCCTTAGTCATTAACCCTTAATCTTTACTTTCAACGTCTAAGCTAAGCATAGCCATCAAGCTATTAATAAATTCAAACTTCTGTTCTGTGCTTTCAAAAGGCTCAATAAATCTAAGTTTATCAACGCCATCAAATTTATAGCGTTGTGCTTGAGTTTGTATCAAGTTAATTAATTGCCCTGTATTAATATGCGGTTCTGAGCTAAAGATAATACGGCCACCGCCTGCATTGGCTTCTATTTTTCGAACACCTAGCTTTTCAGCTTGCTGTTTTAACTCAGTAACGCCAAATAAAGTTTTAACAGCTTCTGGCAATAAGCCAAAACGGTCTATCATTTCTACCTGTAACTCACGCAAGTCTGTCATGGTTTGGGTATTAGAAATACGCTTATACAACACTAAACGTGCATGAATATCAGGCAGATAATCTTCTGGAATTAAGGCTGCGGTTTGTAAATCAACTTCTGCGCCTCTATCCATAGGCGTGTCCAATTCGGGTTGTTTGCCTGACTTTAAGGCAGTAACAGCGCGTTCTAACAGTTCGCTGTACAAGGTAAAGCCAATTTCTTGAATCTGACCACTTTGATCATCGCCTAGTAATTCACCAGCACCACGAATTTCCATATCATTAGAGGACAGCATAAAGCCAGCTCCTAAATCACCGGAGCTTTCTACCGCCTGTAAGCGCTTCATAGCATCTTTACTCAGCACAGATTTAGGCGGAACAATGAAATAGGCATAAGCACGATGATGGGAACGCCCTACTCGACCGCGCAATTGATGCAACTGGGCTAGACCTAATTTATCGGCTCTATCAATAATAATGGTATTGGCACTGGGTATATCGATGCCACTTTCAATAATGGTAGAACACAATAACAAATTAAAACGCTGATGATAAAAGTCCAACATGATGCGCTCTAATTCACGTTCTGGCATTTGGCCATGGGCTATTTCAATACGCGCCTCAGGTATTAATGCCTCTAGTTGCAGGGCCATTTTCTCCATGCTTTTAACATCGTTATGCAAAAAGAACACCTGACCACCGCGTTTAATCTCGCGCAAGCAAGCTTCTCTCACTTGGGCATCTATCCATTCGGTAATAAAGGTTTTAATGGCATGGCGATTAGGCGGGGGACTAGCAATAATGGAAATATCCCTTAAACCTGACATAGCCATATTCAAGGTTCGTGGTATCGGTGTTGCTGTCAGGGTTAGCATATCCAACTCGGCACGCATTTTTTTAAAATGCTCTTTTTGGCGCACGCCAAAACGATGCTCTTCATCAATAACCACCAAGCCCAAGGCTTTAAATTTAAGCTCTTTAGATAATAAGGTGTGCGTACCAATGACAATATCGACTTTGCCATCAGCTAAGTCCGTAGCGATTTCTTTTAACTGTTTGGGCGTAACAAAACGCGACATCACTTCCACGCGGAATGGCCAATCTGCAAAACGATCGCGGAAATTTTGATAATGCTGTTGCGCCAGCAAAGTGGTTGGCACTAATACCGCCACTTGCTTGCCACTTTGTACGGCAATAAACGCGGCACGCATAGAGACTTCAGTTTTACCAAAGCCCACATCACCACAAATGACCCTGTCCATAGGTTGAGGGCTGGCCATATCTTCCAAAATGGCTTCAATAGCTGAATATTGATCGGGAGTTTCTTCAAACGGAAAGGCATCCGCAAACACTTGATAATCAACGGTATCAATATCAAAAGCGTGACCTTGTTTAACCGCTCTTTTGGCATGAATTTCTAATAACTCAGCAGCCACGTCACGAATCCTAGCAATCGCCTTAGTTTTCAGTTTACCCCATTGATCGCCACCTAACTTATGTAGCGGCGCACTATCAGGATCCATACCCGTATAGCGCCCTATCAAATGCAATGCAGCCACTGGCACATAGAGTTTGTCGTGGTTTGCATATTCCAAAGACAAAAACTCTGAGGCGATGCCCCCTATTTGCAAGGTTTGTAAGCCTAAATAACGACCTACCCCATGTTCTTGATGTACCACAGGCGAACCTATGGACAGCTCGTTAAGATTATTAACGATATTTTCTAGCTCACGCGCAGCAGATTGTCTACGTCTACGGCGTTGCTGAACTTTTTCTCCAGATAACTGGCTTTCGGTAATAATAGCGATTGCAGGATTACTCAGCCATAAACCCAAGGCCATGGGCGCAACCAAAATACAGGGTGACAGTTCAGACTTTAAAAAAGCCTGCCAGCTTTCGACTTGTTTTACGCTGATCTTATAAGATCTAAGCTTATCAATCAGCGCTTCTCTACGGCCTGGCGACTCTGCGACAAATAAAATTTTGCCTTCAAAACCATCAATAAACTGTTGTAACGCTTGAGTAGGCTCATTGAGTTTGCCATCAATAATCAATTCTGACGGCACATGGCAGGCAAAGTTAACGATTTGGCTACTTGCTGCCGCATCTACCTTAACATCAGTTAATTCTGTGATCGGCTCTGAGTTATCTAGGCTAATCTTGGCAAATAAACGCATACTTACGGCTAAGTCTTCAGCCGATAAGAATAAATGCTCGGGCTTTAGCAACGGTCTATTGACATCATATTTACGCTGCAAATAACGTTCTTCAGCTTCCGCATAAAAAGCGCTTGCAGTGGCATTAAAGCTCGTTGATGACACGACAATGGCTGTTGAGGGCAAATAATCAAATAAGGTCGCAGTTTGTTCTACAAATAACGGTAAGTAATACTCAATGCCACTCGGTGTAATGCCTTTACTGACATCAACATACAAGCTGTTTTTAGGTGAAACTTCAGGAAAATAACTGCGGAAGGCTTGGCGAAAAAGCTTGATAGATTCATCGGTCAGCGGAAATTCGCGTGCGGGGAATAATTGTATAGACTCAATCTTTTCTAAAGAACGCTGGGTTTCTGGATCAAAGGTGCGTATCGATTCAACTTCTTCATCAAACAACTCAATACGAAAGGGAACCTTGCTGCCCATTGGAAACAAATCAACAATGGCGCCTCTTACCGCGAATTCAGCATGTTGATAAACTTGTGACACACACTGATAACCCACGCTTTCTAACTTGACTCGATTGAGCTCTAAGTTAAAATCATCACCGACATTAATGGCAAAACTATTGGCTAAAACATGCTCTCTAGGCGCAAGCCTGTGCATTAAGGTGGTCACCGAAACCACCAATGCTCCGCGCTTTAGCTGCGGCAATAAGGCCAGTGTTTTTAGACGCTCTGAAATAATTTCCGGTAAAGGCGAGAACACATCGTAGGGCAGTGTTTCCCAGTCGGGAAAATGTAAAATGGCATGCTCGTCTTTTAAAAAGAAAGCGAGTTCATGCTCCAAGCGCAAAGCGGTTTGATTGTCGGGAGTAACAATAACAAACAGACGGTCTTCATTATTAATAGCATTGGCCAAAACCAAAGAGTCGCTGCATCCAGCTAAACCTGTCCACAGAACAGTCGCCTCTTTTAACGTAGGAATCTTGGGAGAAAAAATCGGTGTATTAGCCATTACAGTTTAAATAATCCAGATGAAATCCATAGTCACAGTCATGATAAACTTCATGCCACAACCCTCTATATTAATGATCGAGACACTATCTATATGCCCGAACTACCCGAAGTTGAAACGACCTGTCGTGGTATCACGCCCCATATTGTTGGCCAAACTATCAAACAGGTTATTATCCGTCAACCTCAATTACGTTGGCCTGTGCCTAAAACCCTTAATAAGGTCTTATGCGGCTTAAAAATACGCTCGGTATCTAGAAGAGCGAAATATCTATTATTTACCACGGATGCAGGCACGATGCTGATCCATTTAGGCATGTCCGGTAGTTTACGGATTATGTCAGCAGAACAAGCATCTGGCAAACACGATCATGTCGACTTTATTTTCAATAACGAGACCGTGTTACGATTTAATGATACCCGTCGCTTTGGTGCCATATTATGGACCGATACACCAGTAGAAAATCACCCACTCCTTAAAGATCTAGGCCCAGAACCTTTATTGGCTGAATTTAACGGCGAACTGCTTTACCAACGCGCCAATAATCGAAAAATACCCGTCAAAGCCTTCATTATGGACAGCCATATTGTAGTTGGTATAGGTAATATCTATGCCAACGAAGCATTATTTATGGCCGGTATATTACCCTCACGCCCAGCCGGCAGTATTTCTCTATCACGCTATGAAAAGCTAGCGGATTGTATTCGAATTATTCTACGACACGCTATTTTGCAAGGCGGTACTACCCTGAAAGACTTTGTCAACGAAGCGGGGAAACCGGGGTATTTCCAACAACAACTTTGCGTTTATGGTCGCGCCAACTTGCCCTGTATTAATTGCTTACAACCCTTAACAGAAATTAGAATGGCTAATCGCACCACGGTATTTTGTAAGAGCTGTCAGCACTAAGCATTTCTATTGCAAAATAAATTTAAGACCTATGAGCATTAAAATAGAAGCCAAAAAAGGACGCAAGAATTTTTCGGGAATCTTTGCGCTCAAATGACTACCTATCCAGATTCCGGGCAAAGAACCTAGCAACAAACTACCCAATAACACTAAATCTACATTACCTAAGCTCAAATGGCCAATGCCCGCCACTGCCGTCAAAGGTATGGCATGTGCCAAATCAGTACCGACAATTTTCAGCGTGGTCATTTTAGGATATAGAAACAACAAGGCAACCGTTCCAAGGGCGCCAGCACCCACTGAAGACAGTGTTACTAAGATGCCTAGCACCGCGCCTATTAAGACGGTTGCGGGTATTTGTAAATGCTTAAAGCGTGCAGCATTCTCGGGGGTACTATGCTCATCATCAATCACTGGCGCTTTTGCCGCTCTAGTAATAAGTACGCTGCGCACTAATAAAGAACAGGCCGTTAAAACTAAGGCAATACCCAAAGTAAAGGTAATTGTTCCCGTGATTTCTTGCCCTACCGACATCAAATATTTCAATACAAATAAGGTCGCTACCGCAAAAGGCAAGCTGCCCAAGGCTAACCAGCCAACAATTTTCCAATCCACTGAGCCATGTTTGCCATGATGTACCCAAACGCCACTGGTTTTAGTAATCGCTGCAAAAAGTAAGTCCGTACCCACTGCAACGGCTGGTTTAAAACCGAATAAAAATACCAGTAAAGGTGTCATTAATGAGCCGCCACCGACACCAGTAACACCCACCAATAAACCTACGGCAAAGCCAGACAACGTATATGCCAAATTCATTAAAGCTAACCTTCTGTTATTACGCTAAAAATTTCGGAATTATAACAGCTAACCAGCAGGGCTTTAATTTTAATGTCATCTAAATAAAATCTAAAAGTCTTAAATCAAGTCACCCGTTAAATTGTTGTTGAAATTGAATAGTATTGGTTACTGTTTTTACATTCATTGGGCTTTACATCAATAGCCTATATAATAGGCTCATCTTATATTCCTATAAGGAAAGACCATGAAAACGGTAAATGTCAGCGGTTTAAAAAACAACCCTAGCGAAGCATTGCGAATGGCTAACACTGACTTAGTGTTGGTGATGAACAGAAATGAACCCGATGCTTTAATGGTGGGGCTTAAATCATCAAACATAATTGATATGCCAGGCGTCCGTATAGCCTTAGCAACGGCTTTATTTAAAGAAGGTGACTTATCCCTAGCACGCGCAGCTAAACTAGCTGATGTGCCCTTGGCTAGTTTTATCTCGCATATATCAAGACTAGGTGTGCCGGTTATTAATCAAACAGAAGAAGACGTAAAGCAGGATTTAGATACATTGGATCAGTGGTTAAAGGAAGCCTAAGTCTTTATGACACGAATTGTTATTATTGATTCTAGCCCCTTAATTGGCTTAGCCATAGTCGATGGTTTACAGTGGTTGCCGGCTATTTTTGGCACTGTTTACTTACCTGAATCAGTAACGTGGGAAGTATTACCCCATAAAAATGCACCAGGTAAAACAGCTATAGCGCATGCTATTGAAATCGGCTGGCTAACCATTTGGCCTGAACCAATCAAGCCATTATTAGATATTGATCTTGATGCCGGCGAAACGGATTGCATCAATGTAGCCTTAGGTCATCCTGATAAATCTTTATTGATTATGGATGAGCGTGCCGGACGCGCCGTAGCCAAAGAAAAGGGATTAAGCGTTACCGGCACTGCCGCTATTATTGGACTAGCTAAAAAACAAAACTTAATTCCATCAGCAAAGGCAGCTTTTGAATTACTGCATAATTCTGATTTTCGCATTTCTGCCACAGTTATTAATTTGATTTTATCGAGTGTTAATGAGTAATAGTTTCAATCAGTAAAATCTAAACTTAAATCTTCACTCAATTCATCAACAGAAATTTATATTGCTTATGTCGCGCCACTTAGTTCCTAAATACTGAAAAGCTAGGGACGGGGTTGCAAAGCCCACTTCACTTGTGCGTGGGCTGTTCCCGATACTGTTCTAATTGTGGTACATCCCCTATTATTTCTAAGCTGTTGGCTTATTGGTAAATATAAAGTTGAATGATAAGAGCCGGATGAAGCGAAAGTTTCACGTCCGGTTCTGTGAGAGCCTCAAGGGGTAGTTCCTTGGGGCTACTCGACCTTGCTGTAGGATTTACCACCCGTTGCGAAAAATCTAATTACCGACAGTGAGGGAAAATTAGCGTGCGCAATGCCGTTCTCAGTTCCGATCTTAACTTATAAATTAATCTCACTTATTACTGGAACCTCCGTTTATATTTTGTTACAATTAACGCTTTAAAGCACAAAAGAGAAGCTAAGAAACGTGTCAAAAATTAAATATATAGATTTGTTTGCTGGTATGGGTGGCATTAGATTAGGGTTTAGTCAAGCCTGTGATGAACTTGATTTAAGTCATGAATGCGTGTTTTCATCAGAAATAAAACCTCATGCTATAGATATATATAAATATAATTTTAATGAAAATAATATTCACGGTGATATTACCCAGATAAACGCTAGTGACATTCCAGATTTTGATTATTTATTAGCAGGTTTTCCATGCCAAGCATTTAGTGCGGCAGGAAAACAACTCGGTTTTGATGATACAAGAGGAACATTATTTTTTGATGTAGCTAGAATTTTAAAAGAAAAAAAACCAAAAGGATTTATTCTTGAAAATGTCGATGGTTTCGTAACACATGATAAAGAATGCAAAACAGATGAAATTGGCAGAACATTAAGCATTATTTTAAATACACTAAAGGATTTAAATTATAAGGTTACATGGAAGGTATTAGACGCTTCAAATTTTGGAGTTCCTCAAGTAAGGAAAAGAGTTTTTATAATAGGTAATTTAATAACAGAGCCAAATTTAGAAAACTTCACTTTTATAAAAAGCCAAATTGGTGATATTTTAGAGGAAGGATTACCAACAATCACATCTTATTTTATTGATCAATTATTAAAGTATTATCATGTGGACGACCTTAAAGGGAAATCTATTAAAGATAAGCGTGGCGGTAAAAATAATATTCACAGCTGGGACATTGCAATAAAAGGCGAAATTAATACTCATCAAAAAATAGTATTGGAACGCCTTTTACGCGAAAGAAGAAAAAAACATTGGGCAAAATTAAAAGGTATTACATGGATGGATGGAATGCCGCTTACATACAATGAAATCGCCTCATTTTGTACAGATATTCCCGCTGAACAACTTAAAATACTATTATCTGATTTAGAAAAAAAAGGCTATGTCAAACTAGAGCATCCAAAAGATATAATGACTATTAATGGTAAAAATAAACGCCATCCTGATATAAATAAAGACAAAGGTTATAATATCGTAACAGGGAAGTTAAGCTTTGAGTTTAATGAAATTTTACACCCAAAAGACATATCTAACACATTAGTAGCAACTGAGGTTGATAGAATAGGTGTGGTAGATGGTGAAAAGATAAGAAGATTATCTGATAAAGAATGCTTACGATTTTTTGGATTTCCAGATAGCTATCAATCTAATATTCCTAATAAAAAACTATATGATTTAATAGGAAACACAGTTGTTGTACCCGTGGTCAAATCAGTGGCACTCAGATTATTACAATAGTTTATTGACCAAATAAACACCTTTGTTTTCAGAAACTCTTTTTAAATACATCTCTTCGGTCTCATATAACGCTTTAACAAATTCTTCTTTAGTTTTAAAAGAACTATAAGTTGGATTGGCGGCATACCATGATGCAGGCCTGATATTGTAAATAACGTCACGCTTAACTTGTGTCTTTAAAGGAAACCGCTCGCTAGCACAACAAATCTCCCAAATTTTCTTTAACCAGATATTTTGAATAACCAATTTCCCTTCATTGAGAATATAACCAAAAATCAAATAATCTGAATATATTCTTTCTGGATTAGTGGCTAATGATTGACAATATGATTGAAAGTTTGCAATATCAAAATTAGCTCCTGCATTCATATCAAAACATTTTATTTCCAGTAGTGATACGGAACTATTATGTGAGTTATGAAGCAAAAAATCTGGAAATGACTGGGAGTTGGAAGGAGAGCTATAAATTATTTCATTTTCTATCATCCATTTTTCAAGCCATTCTTGTATATGTCCACCTATACCATCTTTACTGTTTATTTCAAATTCTATTGTATTCATCTTAAATGTTATTTTCCCTACAAGACCATTATTTACTTCTACTAATAAGGCTTCATACATTTTTTTTGCTGTATCACTTGGCATTACTAAACTCGTCTATCTTACTGAAATGAATGTCTGATTATAAGGATAGCTTGTTAATAAACAAGTGATGACTGAAATACAACAGAAAAATACTTTTAGCTAGCAAGGCAACCTATAACGGCCGTACGACGGTTTAATCTGTACAGAATATTCGCGTGGGCTGGATTCACTACGCCTAAAATACCGACGATTAGTGCAGTAAGACGACCACCTTTTATCATGGCCTAGCCTACTCATATAAGCCTTTGATAAAGATACTAAAAATATTCATCACTCGACCATAATCCTTGCCATCATTAGCAAAAAGTGCAGAACCAGCTGTTTTTGCAGCCTAACTTTAACGCCCCGCATCAAAACCTAGGCTCAAGATAGGGCATAAAAAGTTTTTGTTTTGCAATTTAAGTCGATAATAAGTAAACAAAAAGCATTTATTGCCTAATTGACCCGCTCAGTAAGAAATCAAAATGATTTTGTTTCCTAATGAACGCCAAAAAAAGCAAGAAATTTATTTTTGAAACCTTAGTAATTTAAAAATATAAACTAACATGACTTAAAGTTAGTCTGCAGTGCGTCTAAGTTACGAAACAAATCGTCTGCTAAAGATAAATACCTCGTCCTAAACGCTTGATACTACCATTATCTTTGAAAGAACCGAGAAGATAGCTATACATCCGCAGCACAGCTTTCTGTAAAACGGTGACTATTGCTCAGTTAGAGGTTCGCATTGCTTATATAGTGCTGCTTAGTTCATAGATCCTGAAAAAATTAGGAATAACTTTCTGGGAACGTCAAGCCCTAGCTCGGCACAGTATCGTCATGTTGATTTTGTCTGTTGCTGACAACGCCGAACTGGGGCTTGGCGTTCCCAGAATTAATAGACTCTCTATATATCTCCCTGCTTATTTTAGGTATTATGGCTGCTTTATTTCAGGCTTTTTTATGATGACTTTTATTAATACACTCAAACCTGAACTAGACCAACTCCCTGCTGAATTAGCGCTTACGGTCGCTAAGTCTTTAAATCAATGGCTTGAAAAACTAACCGAACTTAAGCTGGAATTTTACCCAACACCAGAAATAACAAGCTCTATCGTTAAAGTGTGGTGCTCCAGTTTATTTGTTGCTGAAAGTTGTAACCGAAGACCTGAAATATTGCTGGAGTTAATGACTAGTGGTGATTTATTAAGTGCTTATCCCAACAGTTATTTTATTCAGCAACTAGCACAACGACAATTCAGCAGCGAAGCCGAACTGATGCAGGCGCTCAGGCAATTTCGGCAACGAGAAATGATCCGTATCGCTTGGCGTGATTTGGCCGGTTGGGCGCCCTTATCTGAAACCCTGATGGATGTCTCTTTATTAGCTGATGCCTGCATACAATACGCGCTGGATTTTCTCTATCAGTTGGCTTGTGATAAACGCGGTACACCTTTGCTGTCTGACGGTAATCCCCAGCAAATAATCGTATTAGGCATGGGAAAACTCGGCGCTTATGAGCTGAATTATTCATCTGATATCGATTTGATTTTTGCTTACCCAGAAAACGGGGTTTTGCCCGACAAAAAAGCAAGCAGTTACAGTGAATTTTTTACGCGTTTGTGTCAAAGTCTGGTTAAAGTGCTGGATGAAATAACCGCCGACGGTTTTGTGTTTCGTACCGATATACGTTTGCGACCTTTTGGTGATAGTGGCCCTATCATCATGAGCTTTGAGGGTATGGAAAACTATTACCAAAGCCAAGCACGCGAATGGGAACGTTACGCGATGATTAAAGCTAGGCAGGTCGCAGGCGACTTTACTACCGGCAAACAACTCATGTCCTTGCTAAACGCCTTTGTTTATCGGCGTTATTTGGATTACGGTGCCTTTGAAGAACTACGCTCTTTAAAGTCACAAATTAGCCAAGAATTAAAACGCAAAGATCGCTGCGATAACATTAAATTAGGCCCCGGTGGCATACGTGAAGTTGAATTTATCGGTCAAGCCTTCCAGTTAATTCGTGGCGGTAAAGAAAAAACCCTGCAAACTCGCGGTATATTGGATGTACTGCAACACTTAAGCGATCTAAAATTAATAGCGACACATGATGCAGAGCAACTCATTCTGTCCTACTGTTTTCTGCGTAGAGTAGAAAACCATATTCAACAATATCAAGATCGGCAAACCCATGACTTGCCATCAACACCCGCCCTGCAACAAATATTGGCTTATTCTTTAGATTATCCAGACTGGGATAGCTTTAAAAAACAACTAGATAAGATAAGAGTGCAAGTACAATCGGTATTTGATCAGGTTTTTTCTCTATCTAGGCAAGAAGAACAAGAACGCCATAGCCTACAAATCTGGATGCATACAGCAGAAGAATTGCAATTACGAAATTACTTGAATGACTATGGCTTTTTGCATAGCGAGATCAGTCTTACTCTAATTCAGCAGTTTAAAAATGCCCCAGCGATCCGGCACTTAAGTGCCAAAGGTGCTAAAGTACTTGATCATTTAATGCCGCAGGTCATAGAAGCCATGCAGCCACTTGATAATCCCGATGAAACATTAAAACGCCTACTGACCTTATTTGAAGCTATTGCCGGTCGCAATGTTTATTTATCTTTACTAGCGGAAAACCCTGATGCCTTAGCCCAACTACTACGCCTGTCATCAGCGAGTCCTTGGATTTGCGACTATTTATCACGTTATCCGCTATTATTTGATGATTTACTAGACTCTCGCAGCCTCTTTGAACCGCTCAAAAAAGAACATCTTGATGAACAACTGACCCAATTATTAGCAAACATCGAGATACAAGATTTAGAACAACTCATGATAGTGCTGAGACAATTTAAACACACGAATGTATTACGAGTTGCCGCTGCCGATATAATGGGCGCGATTCCAATCATGGTAGTCAGTGATTATTTAACGACTATCGCAGAAAGCATCGTAGCAAAGGTCGTAGAACGAGCATGGCTGATACTCACTGAGAAACACGGCTGTCCACCTAATGCTTTAGCTTATGGTTTTGCTGTGATTGGTTTCGGTAAGTTCGGCGGTATCGAGTTAAGTTATGGCTCCGATTTAGATCTAGTCTTTTTATATGATTGCGAAGATGGCAATGCCCTGACTGAAGGTGGTGCATATCCTATTTCCTGCGCTCAATTCTATGGGCGCTTAGGGTTAAAAATCAGGCATATTTTAGACATTAAGTTATTATCGGGTCTACTTTATGACATCGACATGCGCTTACGCCCTAACGGTGATTCTGGCTTATTAGTGACTCATATTAATAGTTATGAAGCCTATCTTAAAAATCAAGCTTGGACTTGGGAGCATCAAGCGTTAGTCAGAGGGCGTTTTATTACCGGTGATTTACGTTTAAAAACCTTATATGAAGAGATTCGCACTAGAATCTTAAGTCTACCTAGAGACTTGGATCAACTAAAAATTGAGGTTCAGGGCATGCGTATCAAGATGCGAGAGGCATTGGCAACCAAAAAATTAGATCAGTTTGACTTAAAACACAGTAAAGGCGGTATTGCTGATATTGAGTTTATAGTACAATTCGGTGTTTTAGCGCGAGCTGCAAAAAATAAAACCTTAACAACTTACACCGATAACGTCAGGTTGCTGGATGGCTTACAAGAAGATGGCTTTATATCGAACGCTGATGCAGAAACTCTAAAGGTCGCTTATTGCACTTATCGCGACATGGGTCATAAGTTGGTTTTGCAAGGAGAGCTAACGCTAGTCAATACAGCCGAAGTACTGGAATTGAGCAGTAAAGTTGGGCGAATTTGGAATGATTTTATGGAATAAGACCCTAACCGTAGGCTCACTGCCTACAGTTAAGTAATCTGTGTGCTTGGAGTAAAACAGCTTCAGCTGTTTTAAAAGGCAAGAGCTGAAGCTCAGCACTCCAAGTTTTTAACTGTCGGCAGTGTCCGTAGGCTTGGTAAGCAACGCGCATCTGGCAGACTCGGTGGATGCGTGCTGCTTATCCACCCTACATAACTAATACACTAATTTTTGGAGAATAAACGATGACTATGGACGATAGAGACGGCGTTATTTGGCTGGATGGACAATGGGTTGAATGGCGCGAAGCTAAAGTCCACGTATTAACGCATACCTTGCATTATGGCTTAGGTGTGTTTGAAGGCGTTAGAGCTTATCACGCTGAAAAAGGTACAGCCATATTTAAAATGCACGAGCATACCGATCGTTTATTCCGCTCTGCACATATCATGAATATGCAGATACCCTATACCAAGGAAGAAATCAATCAAGCCTGTCGTGATGCTGTTGCCAAAAATAGTTTAGATAGTGCTTATATTCGTCCTATGTGTTTTTATGGCTCTGAAGGTATGGGCTTACGCGCGGATAATTTAAAAATTCACGTTATGATTGCTGCCTGGCCTTGGGGCGCTTATCTGGGTGCAGATAGCATCGAACAGGGTATTCGTATTCGCACGTCTTCTTATGTTCGTAATCATCACAACAGCACTATGTGCAAAGCCAAAGCCAATGGCAATTACATTAATTCCATATTGGCGCTGCAAGAAGCTTTGTCGAATGGTTATGATGAAGCTTTAATGCTGGATCATGAAGGTTTTGCCGCTGAAGGTAGTGCTGAAAACTTGTTTATTGTTCGTAATGGCAAAATTTATACACCAGAAACGACTTCGGCTCTGGAAGGTATTACCCGTGATACGGTCATGACCATTGCCAAAGAACAAGGTTTTGAAGTTATCGAAAAACGCATTACTCGCGATGAAATTTATATCGCTGATGAAGCCTTCTTTACCGGTTCTGCTGCTGAGGTAACACCGATCAGAGAATTGGATAATCGTCAGATTGGTTGCGGCAGTCGTGGTGTTATCACCGAAAAACTACAATCTCTATATTTTGACTATGTGCATGGCCGCAGAGACGATCATGCCGATTGGTTGACTTACGTTACACAGCCTTGAATCCTGCACCGAAAATATTAGTCGTCGGCCCTTCATGGGCCGGTGATATGGTGATGGCGCAAAGCTTATTTATCACCTTAAAAAAAGCTCAGCCTGAATGCCAAATTGATGTGCTAGCGCCAGCCTGGTCATTTCCCTTGCTGGATAGAATGCCAGAAGTAAGCAATGCTATCGCGATGCCGTTATCACACGGTCAATTCGGTTTATTAGACAGAGTTAGCCTAGGTAGAAGCTTACGCGCTAATCACTATCAGCAAGCTATAGTACTACCGAACTCATGGAAATCGGCGCTAATCCCTTATGTTGCAAATATCCCTCTACGTACCGGTTATATCGGTGAATGTCGCTGGGGTTTATTGAATGATGCAAGAAAGCTCGATAAAACCTTATTAACAATGACGGTTCAGCGTTTTGTTGCTTTAGGCTTGCCTAGCCCTACGCCATTACCGCCAAACTATCCTATTCCATATCTGGCTATTAACCTAGATCAGCAACAAGTCGTTATCGACAAATTCAAATTAAACTCCAATTTTGTAGTTGTAGGTCGGGTTAGCGATAGTGTAACCCGACATATCGAAGCAGAAAACCATACGTCAACAAAAATATTAGCCCTATGCCCAGGTGCAGAATACGGCGCAGCAAAACGCTGGCCGGCAAACTTTTATGCTGAAGTCGCACAGCAAAAAATAGCTCAAGGTTGGCAGGTTTGGCTGTTTGGTTCTAATAAAGATAAAGAGGCGGCCGCACAAATTAACAACGCAGTCTCTGGTGCATGTTTAGACTTTACAGGGCGCACCTCATTAGATGAAGCCGTTGATTTAATGTCCTTAGTGGATGTTGTAATCAGCAATGATTCAGGGTTGATGCATGTTGCCGCCGCGCTGGATAAAAAAACCATCGCCTTGTACGGCTCTTCTGATCCACTATTTACACCGCCGCTCAATGCGAAAGCTCAAATTATCACTTTAAACTTAGCGTGTTCACCCTGTTTTAAACGAGAGTGTCCTTTAGGCCATACCCGTTGTTTAACAGATATAAAGCCACAACAAGTGCTTGATAGTATTGAAATTAACTCATGAAAATTGCCATCGTCAAACTCTCGGCACTGGGTGATATCGTACATGCTATGGTGGCCTTACAATTTATTAAAGCACAAGTACCTAACCTAGAAATAGACTGGATTGTTGAGCAGCGTTTTGCAGGTGTATTAGAAAATAATCCTGATATCAATGCTATTTATACCGTCAACTTAAAGTCTTTAAAAACGCACAAAGCGGGTATTTTTGAGCAAATTAAAGCTATCCGTGACTATGCAAAAAATAACTATGATTTAGTCATAGACGCACAAGGTCTGCTAAAATCAGCGATCACTGCTAGGCTATTAGGTAAGCCTGTTGCAGGCTTCGATAAGGATTCTATTAGAGAAAAAGCCGCCGCTTGGTTTTATGATGTAAAAGTTGCCTGTGCTTATGATGCCAACACCATTGATAGAAATGCCTTGGTAATTAGTCGGCCTTTAGACATTAGTATTACGCCTGAACAGATACTCAACAAAAAACCTTTTTTATTCTTTAGCGAGACGGATCAAGCCTACACTGATTTTTTAGCCACAGATAAACACAATATTGTTTTGGTTATCAGCTCTACGTGGGAAAGCAGAAACTATCCTGCGGAAAAATTTGTCGCCGTTGCCGGCGCTTTACAGCAAAATTGCTTGGTGATTTGGGGCAATGCCCAAGAAAAAGAAAAGGCTGAGTGGATGGCGACGCAGTCCAACACCATTAAAGTCATGCCTAAGCTGGACTTTAATGGTTTAAAAGCGCTAATCGCTCATTCTGATTTATTGATCGGCAATGATACGGGGCCTACCCACATGGCCTGGGCTTTAAACAAACCCTCTATCACGCTGTTTGGCCCTACACCGATCAGCCGGGTTTACCAAACTGACATCAACAAAGTGCTTAAATCAGCCTCTATCGTTAATGCCTATAAACTCAATAAACAAGATTATACAATCAAGGATATTAACGAATCTGACATCATTAAGCTGGCCAAGGATTTGTTGGGCTAAATCCCATAAAGACTTTGATAAGCTTTAATGGCATTGAGCTGTTCTTCAGCTCCATCAGCGGTTAAGTATTCAATGATATTGGCTAACGTGATAATAGCTATCACCGGCATAGCAAATTGCGCTTCAACTTCTTGTATCGCTGAACAGTCATTAAGTCCCTTTTCTTGTCTATCTAAAGCGATTAAAACCCCAGCAGGCTTAGCATGAGCCTGATTAATAATCTCCACCGACTCTCTAACTGAAGTACCTGCGGTAATGACATCATCAAGAATGATAACGTTACCTATAAGCGGAGCACCTACCAAATTACCGCCCTCACCATGATCTTTGGCCTCTTTACGATTGAAGGCAAAAGGGATATCGTCACCAGTAATCTGAGCATAAGCAATAGACGTTGCACTCACCAACGGTATGCCTTTGTAGGCTGGCCCATACAGAATATCCACTTTTATATTAGCTTGTAGTAAGGCTTGGGCATAAAAATGCCCTAACTTACCCAGTTGAGCACCGGTATTAAATAATCCAGTATTAAAAAAATAAGGACTGGTACGGCCAGACTTTAATTGAAACTCGCCAAATTTTAATACACCGCAAGCGAGTGCGTAGGAAATGAAGTCTTTTTGATAATCAAGCATGATGTAAAAACAGGTTAAAGGTTAAGGGCTTAAGACTAAAGGCTTATTCCACTCTTTGATAAAGAGGGGTTAGGGGAGATTTGTTAAATAACTCCATCGCATCTCAAGGCATAAATTTTTCTAGTATATTATCCATAAAATTCCAACCTTGCGCAGAACAAAAATAACGTCCCTGTTCATAGCTTAGCAAGCCTTGTTGCAGACTTTCAGATAAAGCAGGTTCTAGCGTAGCGATACTAAGGCCAGTGTTTGCAAAATAGTTTTCTGCTGTAAAGCCCTGCTTTAAGCGCAACTGATTCATAATAAATTCTAAAGGCAATTCTTGTACAGGAATTAGCGTTGAACTACCCAGCTTATGAGTATCTTGTAAATAATGCTCTGGGCTTTTTGGCTTAACCATACGAATGATAGTTTGCGGTAACGTTTGCGTAATTTTACCGTGAGCACCTGCACCTATGCCTAAATAATCGCCAAACTGCCAATAATTAACATTATGCTTACACTGCAAACCTGACTGACTATAGGCTGAAACTTCGTATTGTTGATAACCATGATCCGCTAATAATTGTTGCCCACGTTTTTGCGTATCAAAAATAAGCTCATCATTCGGGAGTTGCGGTGGGAATTTATAGAAATAAGTATTGGGCTCTAAGGTTAACTGGTAAAAAGAAATATGGGTAGGTTTTAAACTAATCGCTGTTGCAACATCATTTTGACTATCCTCAGGACTAGCCCCTGGCAAACCGAACATTAAATCCAGATTAAAATTATCAAAGCCCGATTGTAGGGCAATTTCAGCCGCTTTAAGCGCTTCGCCCCCTGAATGTACTCGACCTAAGCGTGTTAAAAGCGCGTCATTAAAGGTTTGTATACCAATCGACAAACGATTAATACCCAAGGCTCTAAATTCAGCAAATTTGTGACTTTCAAAAGTACCCGGATTAGCTTCCAGTGTAATTTCAATATCAGGCTTTAAGGGCAGTTGTTGCTCTATACCACGTAACAAACGATTGATAGATTCGGGAGAAAATAAACTGGGCGTACCACCACCGATAAAAATACTACTAATGGGGCGAGTAATAGCATAGCGCTGCACATCGTTGGCTAAATCTTTTAACAAAGCATCAATATAAGCAGCTTCAGGCGTATCGCCTTTAACAGCATGTGAATTAAAATCACAATAAGGACATTTTTTAATACACCAAGGAATATGTATATAAAGACTTAGCGGCGGCAAAGGGATCATTATCGATGAGTTCAAAAGATGGTCGGGACAAAAACGACGGACTAATCCGACAAGAAGTACCCATTGTAATCTTTATCATCCGCAAATTGAATTTCAACTCTGAGTATTTAATGGCAAATTCACTTCACTTCGTATTTTTATTGCTTAAATAAAATGTAAGTTATAATATAGCGATTCACTATTATAGTGAATCACTACTTATTAACTGGAAGTTACTCATGAAAAAATCAAACACTTTATTGATCTTTTTAATCTTAACATTTGGATGCTCTGTTTCTTTTGCTGAAGCAGCGATTCAAGAAAGCATGCATCAATATATTAGAAGCACTGATATCTCCAGCCCACCGTCATTTAACAAAGCCAATAGCTTGAAGACAGCACTTACCGTCTATGCATTAATAATTAGTGTTTATGTGCTTTATTGGTTTAAACAAAAAACATAATTATTTTTAAATCAATCTAGCCTTTACTCAGGAGTTCAGATGCCCATAAAAAAAATCAATTAAATCTTACTCAAGACTAAGCAAGTCAAGACTAGTCAATCGATAATCATTCAAAAAGAAGGTATAGGAAATGGACAACGATACTCAAACAAAAGATAAATTTTGGCTATATGTTGGCGGCACAATATTAATGTTGTTGCTAGTGATTGCAATGGTTAAAAAAAGTGAACATGAAAAGTTTTCACCGATAAAACAACAATTAGAAGAAGAAAAAGCACTTATGAATATAAGGGTTTTAAACTAATCCATTCAACTTAATGACGAAGCAGGAAACAATATGAAAATCACTTCAATATGTCTGTGGCTAGTGTTATTTTTTTTCTCAGAAACCGTATTGGCCTCGGAATTTATTTATCGCGACCTTATGGCCAACACGCTTCCTTCAGCAGGATGTGCAGCAAAAGATGCGGCCATAGCTACGGCATCAAAACCTTATAATATTTCAAGATATACTAAACTATTCTGTCAGTCGCAGGGTTATGGCTGGCATGTTGAGCAAGTGCAAGATATGGGTAAATCAGTTTGTACACCATGCAGTGCAGATCAAGGTAAAAGTCAATGTCATCTGGAAGACATCGTTGTCACTTGTAAACGTATAAAACCGGGTTCAGTTGGTATGTTACCTGGAAAAAGTTAAGCTTATAAAAAATATTTGCTTTTCTACTTATATGAAATACCTAAGACTTTACTGATTAGTAGTTTAACCGCTGCTTGTGTTTTCATATAAGTAGGATTTTTAGCAGTATAATACAAACCTTATTAACCAGTTAACAGCACTGTAATTTTACTGAGGATCTTTATGTCTATTTCAACACTCGCTTTGGCTGCACTTTGGCGTTATCCTGTTAAATCAATGATGGGGGAGGAACTAAATTCCGCCATTATTACCAACAATGGCATATTAGGTGATCGTTCCTATGCTTTATTAGATTTGGAAACCAATAAAATCGTAAGCGCTAAGAATCCTAAAAAATGGCCGGATATTTTTTCCTTTCATGCTCGTTATACTGAAACCCCTACCTTAGAAAAGACCACTCCTCCTGTTTGGATTACCTTGCCAGACGGCAACATCATTAGTAGCGATCAAGCTGATGCCGAGCAGTTACTGTCTCTTGCCTTAAAACGCACCGTTAGTCTGAGCAATAAGGCTCCACAGCACGCAAGTCTGGAACAATACTGGCCTGAATATGAAGGTGAAAACACCGAAATCAGCAATGAAGCTATCTCTGGAGCGGCAGATGAAGGTAGTTTTTTTGATTATGCCAGCTTGCATATAGTAACCACGGCAAGTCTAACAAAGTTACAACAACTTTACCCTGAAGGTCATCTGGAGGCACGACGTTTTCGTCCAAACTTGATCATAGCAACAAATCCTGAGCAAACAGGTTTTGTTGAAAACGACTGGGTAGGTAAAACGCTGACCATTGGTGACGTAAAGCTTCTGATTACAGACCCTTGCCCTCGTTGTGTAATGCCGACCTTGGCACAAGGCGATTTAGCAAAAGACGCTAAAATTCTACGCACCATTGCCGAAAATACGGTACACGTGCCTTTTGCGGATAAAGCACTGCCTTCAGTAGGTGTTTATGCAAAGATAATACAACCAGGTGTCATTAGGCGAGGAAGTATTGTAACAATTGAATAGGTAGCTACATTTATTTTCGTTATCAACGCTTTTAGAGGCAAATCAAGCATCAACTAAGACTATGTTCTTGACATATTTTTTCACTATCGTTTTGGCTAAGCGGTTCTTTAGTTAAATTACAAACATAGCCCGCTGACGTTTCAGTGAAATATTTGCAGGTTTTACAAAGGCCAAATGATTGTGACTTATTTGCTTTTTGTAATGCAGTGAGTGCGTTAATAAAAACATTTTCTTGGTTGATATTTTCATTAAAAATAGCGGATGCTTGGCTATATAAATCGGCAGGGCTCGCTTTATTCATAAGCGAGTCACCTTCAGCTAAAAGGCTAAGATGTACCATACGCTTGTCATTTTCATCTGCTGTTTTTTTGAGATAGCCTTTTTTTTCAAGTAGCACTAACGTCTGAGAAACGGTACCACGAGTCATGCCTAAATAATTAGCAAGTGCCGCAGGGGTGTCACTATAACGATTACAGCGGGACAAATAATCCATCACCTGTAAATGAACCGGCTGTAAACCTAATTCTGTACACCGCCTTCGTTCTTCAGAACGAATTAATGCAGACATTCGTTCAATTAAATCAAATACACTACTTTTTTCCATAACCCCAATCGATGTTTATTTACGCAATACTATAATAGCGAATCACTATGATATTTTATTTAAAGTCTTTTACAAACTATTTTCATGTCAGAACAATCTATTGCTCCAATAAGTTAAAGGTAAATATTCTGCTCCCCCTCTTTGAAAAAGCGTGGAAGTGAGTGAGGGGCTTTAACTAAAACACCTTACCAATGTCACTTAATATCGATAGTATTGCAGGTATAAGAGAACGTAAAAATATAGCCGAATGCCGTAACTGGGTGGAAATGGGCGGTCATAATATCTACCGTTATTTTAAGCAAAAAATAATCTATGCCATTATTGCGAACTGTTTAGTTTCATTTGAGTTCTGGCGCGTATCAGCGATAACATGACCACCACCAACAGCGCAGCCAATGAAAATTCCAGCAATATAAAAGCGCCAATTTTAAAATAAGCAAACATCGGATTAGCAAACCGCACTAACCAACCACCTGCTTCATCGGCCAATGCTGAGGTGTAAATTAAGCTATTCAACCAAATTTTCAAACGTATCGAAAAATCAGTCATCAACATTAAATGTGTTAAGGTCATAATCAGCATGCCCATAGCAAACAGGTGAAAGTGTGAAACTTCCAACATACCCTGATAACTTCTAGGCGGAATAAAGTTCTCTTCTGAACCTAAATAATAGGTAATCACTGAATTTGGCATTAAATCCATGTGATGAAAATACATCATGCCGTTACTGATCCACAATAAAACAATATAACCTAGAAACATTAACACCACTGTATTGAGTAACAACTTACGTTGTTGTTCACCGGTAACAAAATAACGCATCAGTTTTGACCCTTGGTTTTTATCATCGCCTGATAGATAGCCATCACTTTGCGGATACTATTAATTGCTGCTCGTGTACTGAGCGTTGCCCCACTGATACCATCTACACCTTTATTAAAATCCATGTCTACAAGCGAGCGTTTATATAACTTATCAAACCAAGCTTGAGGCGGCTGATATTCTGGTGGCTCATGAAAGGCAAGCGTATAGACCTTAGTTAGCTCACCATCTGGTGTTAATACTATCATTAAGGTCTCTGGTTTAGTCCTGACAGTGACTGTTTCAATCGCGGCATAACCTAAAATATTGCCTAGCTCTTTTCCTACATAAAACGTAAATAAACCTGATTCCAATTTAACTCTAGCATTTTGCTCAATATTGGTAACTTGAAGCTCATCAGGAAATAATGACAACAACTCAACTTGGACGCCTTTACCAAACGCCAATTCTATCGCCTCGTTTTTGCTGTAAAAAATTTCAGCAAAACTAGGGGCAGCTGCGCTTAGTAGTAATAAAAAAAGCACAAGAAACGTCCCTTGCTTAGTTATTTTCATAGAGTATCTCGCTTACAGTTGTAATAAACTTCAAAGAAATAAAGCCATGTAGTTTAACACTACCCGTAGATGACTTTATGTTCTTTATAGCAAAGCAAAGAACATCACTGAATAAAAATACCTATATTCTTTGCTCTGAAAAGAGTGATGGCCTAAAAAATAAACCCAAAACCCAGATTAAAGTCATCCGGCAATAGACCTTGTTTTGCAACATAATTGCGATAATCGGCTTTGATGACTACATTAGGGATAGGCTTGTATTGTAAGCCCACCTGAAATATTTCCCAGTCCTTAGTAAGATCAACATTATAACCTGCGGGGTAACGATTCACTCCCCCCCCTCTATTTTATTAAAACTTTCTTTTCCCAGTGTTAATGTGTTAGATTTAAAGACATGAAGTTTAGCGATTATGATTTACGACAACTTAACGAAG